>SAMEA3663241__coassemble_77_pt1 | contig 29105 bp, 43 predicted proteins | sample SAMEA3663241__metabat2_high_PE_014 | metagenome-assembled genome bin SAMEA3663241 (sample SAMEA3663241) | pig gut metagenome | biome: pig gut; feature: pig-associated habitat; material: faeces | place: China | collected 2013
AACGAATGAAGGGGTTCTCAAAGGCTTTTTCATTCAAGTGGAGTAAGTCATGGCAAACGGCAAGATTCGTGTACACCTTCGTGCATTTGATGTATCACTCATCGATCAGAGCGCAAAGGATATCGTACAGCAGGTAAAGTCAGCAGGAGCTGAGGTTTCAGGACCAATTCCGCTCCCTACAAGAATCAACAAGATCACAGTACTTCGTTCAGTTTTCGTAAACAAGAAGTCACGTGAGCAGTTCGAAATGAGAACACACAAGCGTCTCATCGACATCATCGAACCTAGCTCAGAAGTAATGGATTCTTTGATGAAGCTTGAACTTCCTGCAGGTGTTGACGTAGAAATTAAACAGTTTTAATAGCGGCTCGTAGAGCGGCTTAAAAAAAACGGTAACGGTCCCCTGGATCGGGGATGGCGGCCGATGGGAATACAGACAGAAGGTTTGTACTTCCAAATAGGAGATTCAGATGAAAGGTCTGATGGCAAAAAAAGTAGGAATGACACAGGTTTTTGACGAAAACGGCAATCTGATTCCAGTAACCGTGATCCATGTTGAACCTAACACTGTTGTTGCTACAAAGACAAAGGAAAAGTGCGGTTATGACGCTGTTGTTCTTGGTCTTGGCGAAATGAAAGCTAAGCATGTAACAAAGCCATATGCAAAGCAGTTTCCAGAAAACATTACACCAAAGCGCCAGTTGAAGGAATTCCGCGACTACGAAGTGGAAGTTAACGTAGGCGACAAGCTTGGTGTTGAATTGTTTGAAAAGGTTCGTTTCATCGACGTAACTGCTACCTCTAAGGGTAAAGGTTTCCAGGGTGTAATGAAGAGATGGGGTTTCCATGGTGGACGCGCAACTCACGGTTCAAAGTTCCACAGAGAAGCCGGCGGTACAGGATGTTGTACAACTCCAGGACACACACTTAAGAACATTAAGATGCCTGGTCGTATGGGTTCTGATCGTGTTACAGTACAGAATCTCAAGGTTATTAAAGTTGACCCTGAGCTGAATGTTTTGATGGTACGTGGAGCAGTTCCTGGTGTAAAGAACTGTACTCTTATCGTTAAGACAGCAGTTAAGAGAAAGTAGGTCGGGGGAATAGTATTATGGAAAAGAAAGTCTATTCAATCGATGGCAAAGAACTCAGAACAATCAATCTTGATGACAAAGTTTTCAACCTTCCAGTCAACGAAGATGTAATCTACTATGCCATCACAAATGAATTGGCAAATATGCGTGTTGGTACAGCATGTACAAAGACACGTGCAGAAGTTCATGGTTCAAATGCAAAGCCTTACAAGCAGAAGGGAACAGGTAATGCTCGTCGTGGTGACAAGAAGTCTCCACTTTGCGTTGGCGGCGGTACAATCTTTGGACCAAAACCACGTGATTACAGCTATGCAATTCCTAAGAAAGAAAAGCGCCTTGCTATGAAGACAATCCTCAGCATGAGAGCACAGAGCGACATCCTTACAGTAGTTGAAGACTTCACTGTAGAAAGCGGAAAAACAAAGGACCTTGTAAAGATCCTCAATAATTTCGCAAAGGATACACGCACAGTAATCCTTCTTAAGGATGATGATGCAAAAATCAAGCTCGCAGGAAGAAATATTCCTACACTTTCATTCTTGTCTTTCAATCGTCTTCGTGCACACGATCTCTTCTACGCCAGAAAGATCATCATGCTCGAAAGCGCTGCAAAGAATCTTTCTGAATTCTATGCTGATGAAAAGGAGGCTAAATAATGACATTCGAAGATGTACTTATTAGACCAGTTCTTTCTGAAAAGGCAACAGCACTTCGTGAACAGAATAAATATACATTTATTGTTGCTCCATCTGCTACAAAGATTCAGATCAAGGAAGCTGTACGCAAGCTTTTCAATGTAAAAGTTGTGGACTGCACAACAGTTAACGTACAGGGAAAAATGAAACGTCTCCGTGGTCCAGCAGGACGCACTTCTTCTTACAAGAAGGCAGTTGTTAAGTTGGCACCTGGTGAAACAATCAAGGTATTTGAAGGCGTTTAAGCCTTTGAGTATTTAACAAGGGGAACCTTATGGCTCTTAAGATATACAAACCTTATTCAAAGGGTACACGCGGCCGTGTTGACTTGGTACGCGAAGAAATTACAGCCGACAAACCCGAAAAAAGCCTCACATCTGGTCGCAAGGCTTGCGCTGGACGTGGACAGGGCGGACGTATTTCCGTTCGTCACCAGGGTGGCGGTCACAAGAGAAAGTATCGTGAAATCGACTTTAGACGCGATAAGCACGGTATTCCTGGAACAGTAAAGACAATCGAATACGATCCATTCCGCAGTGCAAACATTGCTTTGATTGCATACGCTGATGGTGAAAAGCGTTACATTATTGCTCCACAGAAGCTTACAGTTGGTCAGAAGATCATGTCTGGTGAAAATGCAACTCCAACAGTTGGAAATGCACTTCCACTCAACGCAATTCCTGTAGGTTTCACAATTCACAATGTTGAACTTACACTTGGTCGCGGTGGACAGCTTGTTCGCTCTGCAGGTGCTGGTGCACAGGTAGCTGGTGTTGACGGTGAATACGTAACAATCAAGCTCCCATCTGGTGAACTTCGCCGTGTAAACGGAAAGTGCTACGCAACAATCGGTATTGTTGGTAACGAAGAACGCATGAACACAAAGCTTGGTAAAGCTGGTCGTAACAGATGGCGTGGTATTCGCCCAACAGTTCGTGGTCAGGCAATGAACCCGGTTGATCACCCACTTGGTGGTGGTGAAGGTGCAGGTAAGGGACATCTTCCTGTTACTCCTTGGGGTCAGCCTTGTCGTGGATATAAAACACGTAACAAGAGAAAGACTTCAAGCCGCTTCATTATCAGCCGTCGCAAGAAGTAGGATAGGAGTTAATCGTGTCAAGATCAGTTAAGAAAGGACCTTTTGTAGAGAAGTCTCTTTACAAGAAGGTTTCAGAAATGAACAAAGCATCAGCAGCTGATAAGAAAATGATTAAAACTTATTCCCGCTGCTCAACAATTATTCCTGAAATGGTTGGAAATACTATTTCAGTTCACAACGGAAAGTCATGGATTCCTGTATATGTTACAGAAAACTTGGTAGGCCACAAGCTTGGTGAGTTTGCTGCAACAAGAACATTCAAGGGACATGGCGGCGACAAAGCTGCAAAGAAATAAGGGAGTGTGACATTATGGCAGAAAAGAAAGGCTATGTAGCCACAACAAAATTCCTTATTGCATCACCTACAAAGGTTCGTCCTGTAGCTAACGTAGTAAAGAAGATGTCTTGCTCAAAGGCATTGGCAACTCTTGAAGTTATGCCACAGAAGGGTGCAAAGCTCATCAGCGGAACATTGAAGTCTGCTGTTGCAAACGCACTTAACCAGAATAAACAGCTTGACGAAGACATGCTCGTAATCAAGGAAATTCGTATTGACGAAGGTCCAAGATTGAAGAGAGTTTGGTTCCGCGGCCGTGGTCGTGCTGATCAGCTCCTCAAGAGAATGTGTCACATTACAGTTGTAGTTGACGAAAAGGCGGGAAAATAATGGGTCAGAAAGTTAATCCTATCGGTTTACGCCTTGGTGTAAACAAGACATGGCAGTCTCGTTGGTATGCAAATTCACGTGATTATGCAGACCTCTTCCTGGAAGATATGAAGATCCGCAAACTTGTTGGAGAACTTCCAGAATGCAAGAACGCAGACATTGCTGAAATTGAAATCGTACGTCACCCACAGCGTGTTACAATCGTAATTCACACTGCACGCCCTGGTGTTATCATCGGTGTTAAGGGTGCAACAATCGAAAAGATCAGTGCAGATATCCAGAAGCAGCTTACAAAGAAAGTTGTAATTAAGATCAAGGAAATCAAACGTCCTGAAGTTAACGCTTCTCTTATCGCACAGAATGTTGGACGTCAGCTTATGGGTCGCGGTTCATTCCGCAAGGCTCTCAAGCAGTCAGCTTCTAACGCAATGAAGAGCGGAGCACAGGGTATCAAGATCCGTATCTCTGGCCGTATTGGTGGTGCTGACATGACTCGTTCAGAAGAGATCAAGGAAGGACGCGTTCCACTTCATACTCTTCGTGCAGACATCGACTATGGTACATTCGAAGCTCTTACAACATATGGTAAGATCGGTATCAAAGTTTGGGTTTACAATGGAATGAACTACGGACACGAACAGAATGAAGATGCTGGTGAAGTAGTTAAGAGACCTCGCCGCAACAACGGTGAACGTAAGCCACGTGGTCCTAAATCTGAGGGAGGAAAAGTAGAAAATGCTTAGTCCTAAAAGAGTAGCTCACCGCAAAGTACAGCGCGGTCGCCCAACAGGCAATGCTACACGTGATAACTACCTTGATTTTGGTGAAGTAGCTCTTGTAGCTCTTGAACCAATCTGGCTCTCTGCCAAGCATATCGAGGCTGCACGTGTTGCTATCAACCGCTGCATCAACCGTCAGGGACAGTTGTGGACACGCGTGTTCCCAGACAAGCCTATTTCTAAGAAGCCTGCTGATACTCGTATGGGTAAGGGTAAGGGTTCTCCAGAATTCTGGGCTGCAGTTATCAAACCAGGTATGATCTTGTTTGAAGTAGGCGGAGTAGACAAGAAACTTGCTGAAAAGGCAATGAATCTTGCTGCAAGCAAGCTTCCAATCAAGACAAAAGTGGCATTCCGCCCAACAGTAGAGTAGGAGTAAGAAAATGGCTAAAGACAAGAAAAATGACGTTAAAAACCTTTCTTATGACGAAATGGTTGCAAAGCGCAATGAACTTAAGAAACAGTACATGGACCTCCGCTTCCAGAGCGTTCTTGGCCATGTAGAAAATCCAATGCAGAAGCGTGCCATCCGTAAGGATATCGCTCGCTTGAACACATTGATTCACATGCAGGATCTTGAAAAATTCAGAGCTGCAGCACGTGAAGCAATCTCTGCAAAAAACTAGGAGCTGACCCGTGGAAGAACAGAGTGTACAGGTAAAAGGTGCAAAGCGTTCATTCGTAGGTATCGTCACTAGCGACAAGATGGACAAAACTATCGTTGTTTCTATCGATACAAAAAAGATGGACCGCCTTTATAAGAAGTACGTTACACGTACAAAGAAGTGCAAGGCCCACGATGAAAAGAACGAAGCTCACGAAGGTGACACAGTTCGTATCGTAGAATGCAGCCCGATCAGCAAAGACAAGTGCTGGCGTCTCGATGCAGTTATCGAGAGAGCTAAATAAGCGAGGAGTAGAAGATTATGCTTCAGATGCAGTCAAAAATGGTTGTAGCCGATAACTCCGGAGCTAAGTTAGTTCAGTGCATTAAGGTTCTCGGTGGTTCTCACCGCCGTTATGCCGGAATCGGTGATGTAGTAGTGGTAGCTGTTAAGGAAGCAATTCCAACATCTACAATTAAAGAAGGTTCAGTACAGAAGGCAGTAATCGTTCGCGTAGCAAAGGAATACCGCCGTCCTGATGGAACTTATATCCGTTTCGATGACAACGCTTGCGTTCTCGTTGATGCCGATAAGAACCCAAGGGGAAAGCGTATTTTTGGACCAGTAGCTCGTGAGCTCCGTGATATGGACTACATGAAGATCGTATCACTTGCTCCGGAAGTACTCTAAGGAGTTGTCTAATGGAACACAAATACTCAATCCGTAAAGATGACAATGTAGAAATTCTTGCTGGAAAAGACAAGGGCAAGCGCGGAACAATCGTTCGTGTATTCGAAAAGAATGGCAAGGGACGTGTAATTGTTTCTGGTTGCAACATTGTTAAGAAGGCAATGAAAAGAAGATCTCAGCAGGATGCTGGCGGAATCGCTGAAGTTGAAGCACCTCTTGATATCTCAAATGTAGGGATCGTATGTAAAAAGTGCGGTCGTCCTGTTAGAATTGGTTATAAACTTGACGGTGACAAGAAAGTTCGCGTTTGCCGCAAGTGTGGAGAAACACTGTAATGGAAAATTACGTACCACGGCTTAAGAAAGTCTATAAGGAAAAAATCGCTCCAGAGCTCTTCAAGGAACTCGGATACACATCTACGATGCAGATTCCAGCAATCAAGAAGATTGTTGTAAGCATGGGTGTTGGCGAAGCTCTCACAAATAAGAAACTTCTTGATGCTGCAGTTACAGATCTCACTCAGATTACCGGCCAGAAAGCTGTTAAAACAAGAGCTAAGAAAAGTATTGCAAACTTCAAGCTTCGTGAGGGTCAGGAAGTAGGTGCTATGGTAACACTTCGTGGAAACATCATGTATGAATTCCTCGATCGTCTTATCAACGTTGCACTTCCTCGCGTTAAGGATTTCCGCGGAATCAAGGCAACTGGCTTTGACGGACACGGAAACTTCTCTCTTGGTATTACAGAACAGATTATCTTTCCGGAAATCGACTTTGATAAGATTGTCAAGATTTCTGGTATGAACATCAGTATTGTAACAAGCGCTCGTACTGATAACGAAGCACGTGCTCTTCTTACAAAGTTCAACATGCCGTTTAGAAAGTAAGGAATAGTTCATGGCTAAGAAATCAATGATTATCAAAGCAAACCGCACTCCTAAATACAGCACACGTCAGTATAACCGCTGTAAGATCTGCGGTCGTCCACATGGATATTTGCGCAAGTTCAAGATTTGTCGTATCTGCTTCCGCAAATTAGCAAGTGAAGGCCTCTTACCAGGCGTCACAAAATCATCTTGGTAGTGACAGGAGAAAAGAATGGCAGCTTCAGACCCAATTGCAGACATGCTCGCAAAAGTCCAGAATGCGGCAAAGGCCGGTCATGAGAAAGTAGATGTACCTACTTCTAAGATGAAACTGGAAATTGTGAAGATCCTTAAGACAGAAGGATACATTAAGAACTTTAAGAAAGTTCAGGATGAAAATGATCACTCAATCATCCGTATTTTCTTGAAGTATGACGATTCAAACAAGGCAGTTATCCATGGAATGAAAAAGATTTCAACTCCTGGTCGCCGCGTTTATTCAGGTTACAAGGAATTACCACGCGTTTATAACGGCTATGGTACTTTGATTGTTTCAACATCTAGCGGTGTGACAACTGGCAAGAAAGCATCTGAAAAGATGGTTGGCGGCGAGTTGATCTGCCAGGTATGGTAATAGGGGGCAAGTATGGCATCTAAGATCGGAAAACTTCCTGTAGCTATTCCAGCAGGTGTTACTGTGTCAGTTGCAGACAATGTTGTAACTGCAAAGGGAGCTAAAGGCGAACTTACACAGAAGATCAATGACCTTGTAAAGGTTGAAGTTAAGGGAACAGAAGTAGTTGTAACCCCTTCAAACGAATCAAAGGCTGCCAGTGCAGCTCACGGTTTGTTCCGCGTTCTCATTGCCAACATGGTAAAGGGTGTTAGCGAAGGTTACACAAAGGTTCTCCTTAAGACTGGTGTTGGTTACCACTGGGAAGTTGCTGGTAATGTAATCAACATGAACCTCGGCTACTCTTCTGACTTCGTAGTTGTAATTCCAGAAGGAATCACAGTTACTATCGATAAGGAAGAAAAGCTTACAATCACTGGCATCGACAAGCAGAAGGTTGGTGAATTCAGCGCTCAGATTCGTAAATTGCGTGCTCCAGAACCTTATAAGGGAAAGGGTATCCGCTATGACAACGAAGTTATCAGACGCAAAGTCGGAAAGACTGGTGTAAAATAATAAGGTGAATTGATATGCTCAGAAAACTTAGTGATAAACAAAGAAAACGCCTGCACAGAAAGATTCACATTCGTAAGTCTGTTTACGGAACAGCTGAACGTCCACGTTTGACAGTGTTCAAGTCTGGACGCAACCTTTATGCACAGGTTATCAACGACGATGAAGGCAAGACTCTTGCTGCCATCTCAACATTGGAAAAGGATTTTGTTGCTCTCAAGGCTAACGTTGAAAGCGCAACAAAACTCGGAGAAGCTTTGGGTGCACGCCTTAAGGAAAAGAATATTACAGCAGTAGTATTTGACCGCAACGGTTATCTTTATCATGGTGTTGTTAAGGCCCTTGCTGACGCTACCCGCTCTGCCGGGATTGTATTCTAGGAGAGGCTATGGAACACCAGAAGAATTTTGATAAAAAGCCTGCTGATGAATTCGTAGAAAAGCTTGTAAAGCTTAACCGTACTGCAAAGACTGTAAAAGGTGGACGCAGAATGTCTTTCTCTGCACTTACAGTAGTAGGTGACAGAAAGGGACGCATCGGTTTCGGATTTGGTAAGGCTAATGATGTTACTGAAGCTATCAGAAAGAGCCTTGATAAGGCAAAGTCTAACCTTATCACAGTTCCAATGAAGAACGGTACTCTTCCACATGAAATGATCGGAAAGTACAAGAGCTCTGAAGTGTTGCTCAAGCCTGCATGTCCTGGTACTGGTATTATTGCCGGTGGTCCTGTTCGTGCAGTACTCGATGCATGTGGTATCACAGACGTTATCTCTAAATCTCAGGGATCTCGCACTTCTGTAAACGTTGTTCGTGCAACATTCAATGCTGTTGAAAACATGATGGATGCACGTGCTGTCGCACAGAACCGTGGCAAGACTCTCAAGGACTTGTGGGGTTAATTATGGCAAAAGTACGTATCACACTTGTTAGAAGCGTTATTGGACAGAAGCCTGAAAAGAGAGCTACTGTTAAGAGTCTTGGTCTCAAGAAGATCAGTTCTTCAGTTGAACACGAAGCAAATGATGCTATCAAAGGCATGATTGCTTCTGTTGCTCACCTTGTTAAAGTAGAGGAGATTAACTAATGGCTAACGAAAATATGTTTGAATTGCATGCTCCTCGTGGTGCTAACAAAAAGCCAAAGCGTGTAGGTCGCGGTTCTTCATCTGGTCTCGGTTCAACAGCCGGTAAGGGTAACAAGGGACAGCAGTCACGCTCAGGTAGTGCAGTACCATACGTAGGATTTGAAGGCGGTCAGATGCCTTTGTTCCGTCGTATTGCACACCGTGGTTTCTCAAACGCTCCATTCAAGAAGATTTTTGCTTGTGTAAATCTTTCAGATCTCGAAGCAAAATATGCTGATGGAGAAACAGTAAACCGTGAATCTTTGAAGGCTAAGGGTCTTGTTGGTAAAGTTGTTGATGGAATTAAGGTTCTTGGAGACGGCGACATCACAAAGAAACTTACAATTGAAGTAGAAAAAATTTCTGCTTCTGCAAAGGAAAAGGTTGAAAAGGCTGGCGGTTCAGTAAAGCTTATTGAAAAAGCTGCTAAAGAATCAAAATAAAAACGTTGGAGTGACTAAATGGCAAACAATGCTATTGTAAACATGTTCAAAGTAAAAGATTTGCGTTCTCGTCTTCTTTTTACATTGCTCATACTTGCTGTTTTCCGCTTGGGAAGTATCCTTACTATCCCAGGTATCAATGCCACTTTACTTCTGCAGTACTTCGAAAATCTCGGTAGTGGTGCAGAAAGTGCGTTTGCCAGTTATATGGACTTTTTTGCGGGTGGAGCGTTCGAAAGATTCTCTGTATTGATGCTTGGTGTAATGCCATACATCTCAACACAGATTATCCTTCAGCTTGCCCTCGTAATTTTCCCATCACTCAAGAGAATTGCTCAGGAAGATGGTGGTCAGCAGAAGGTGCAGGCTTGGACAAGAGTCGGAACAATTTTTGTTTGTCTGATTCAGTCTATGGCTATCACAGTATATGCTGATTCCATCAACCAGCAGGTTCCGGGTGCGATAATTTTCGACAACAAAGTCTATTTTAATCTTCTTGCCATTCTTACAGTAACCACAGGTTCTATGATTGCTGTATGGCTTGGCGACCAGATAACTGCCAATGGTATCGGTCAGGGTATCTCAATGATCATTTTTGCCGGTATCGTCGCACGTCTTCCAAGTGCAGTTTATGAATTGGTTAAGAAAGTACAGAGCGGAGACATTAACGTTGTTTTCGTTGTTGTAGCAGTATTCCTCTTCCTTGCAATCATTGGTCTTGTTGTATTTGAACAGTCTGGTGAACGCAAGATTCCGGTACACTATGCAAAGCGCGTTGTTGGGCGCAAAATGTATGGTGGACAGAGCACATACATTCCTTTCAAGATCAATCCATCGGGAGTTATTCCAATCATCTTTGCTTCAGCTTTCCTTACATTCCCACTTCAGATTGCAAACAGCCTCTCTGCTAAGGCTACATGGCTCAGCAAGGTGGCAGCAGTTTTGAATCCACTTGGATTTTGGTATAACTTTATTGAAGTTTTGTTGATCATCTTCTTTGCATACTTCTACACTCAGGTAACACTGAACCCTACAGAAATCGCAAAGAATATTCGTGAAAACGGTGGTTCCATTCCTGGAATCAGAACAGACATGACTGAAAAATATCTTCAGAGGGTATTGAACCGTCTGATTCTTCCTGGATCTTTGTATCTTGCAGTAATTGCATTGCTCCCAACAGTAATTCAGATCATCTTCAAGTTCCCGGCACAGATTTCTATGCTTATGGGCGGAACTTCTCTTCTGATTCTTGTTGGTGTTGACATTGATACAATGTCACAGGTTGAAGCTCTTCTTAAGATGCATCATCACGATGGTCTTACAAAGAAGGGTCTTAAGTCTCGCGGACTCTAATTTCTGGTAGATTTACTGCCGGTGAGTATAATCACCGGCTAGTTTAATTTATAAAAAAAAGTCATTTAGGGACTAGATTAAGTAAGAAAAAACTTGTATACTAGTGCACCGCTATCTAGGTTGATTGGCGGTGTTGCCGGATTGTAGTTCATGGTGAACAAGATGTCACTTCGAACTGCCATGGTCTGGTAAGTAGAATGTTTTTCAAGGGGACTTTTTATGAAAGTACGTACAAGCGTAAAGCCCATCTGCGACAAATGCAAGGTAATCAAGAGAAACGGAGTAGTTCGTATTATCTGTGAAAACCCAAAGCACAAGCAGAGACAGGGTTGAGGAGTAACTGATGGCACGTATTTCGGGAGTTGACCTCCCAAACAAGCATGTCAACATTGCATTGACATATGTATATGGTATTGGACGCTCATCAGCTAACAAGATTTGCGAAGAAACTAAGGTAGATCCAAATGTTCTCATTAATGATCTTTCTGAAGATGACCTTACAAAGCTTCGTAAGTACATTGACGAAAACATTAAGACAGAAGGACGTCTTCGTTCAGAAATCGGTCTTAATATCAAGCGTCTCATCGACATTGGAAGCTATCGTGGACAGCGCCACCGCAAGGGATTGCCTGTTCGTGGACAGCGCACTCGCACTAATTCTCGTACACGCAAGGGTAAGAAGAAGACCGTTGCTAACAAGAAGAAGGCTTAAGTAGAGGTAGACGATGGCAGCAACAAACGGTAAGAAAAGAAAAGAGAAAAAGAGTGTTTTTGAAGGAAACATCTACATTCAGGCTACTTTCAACAACACTATTGTTACAATCACTGATCTTAGAGGAAACGCAATTTCTTGGGCTTCTTCTGGTGGTCTGGGATTCCGCGGAGCAAAGAAATCTACTCCATTTGCAGCTCAGTCAGTAGCAGAAACAGCTGTTCAGAGAGCAGCAAGCTATGGTCTTCGTGAAGTACATGTATTTGTAAAGGGACCAGGAATGGGTCGTGAAAACGCTATCCGTGTTCTTGGAACTTTGGGACTCAAGGTTAAGTCAATTTCTGATGTAACACCTATCCCACACAATGGATGTCGTCCACGCAAGACACGTCGTATGTAATGACTGAGATAACCGACTCCACAAGAATCGGTTAGTGATAAGATTGCTTGAGAAGAATACAGTTCTTTTCAGGATTAACTAAAGGAGTTCAGATTGGCTCGCAAAAATCTGCTTAAGGGTTTTAAAAAACCAAAGGGAATTACATTTGAGCATCTTGAGAACAATCCAAATTATGGAAAGTTCACTGCTTATCCTTTTGAACCTGGATTTGGTACAACAGTAGGAAACACACTCCGCCGTGTACTTCTTTCATCAATTCAGGGATATGCAATTTCTTCGGTTCGCATCACATCATACGATGCCGACGGTGTTCCTCATGTTATTTCAAGTGAATTCGAAACAATCCCTAATATCTCTGAAGATACTCTGGAAGTTTTGAACAGCTTAAAACAGATTCGCTTGCGTCTGCCGCGGGATGTTGAACAGGAAACATTTACATATGAATTCAAGGGACCTGGTACTGTAAAAAGTGAAGATCTCTCGAAGGAAGGCCAGCTGGAAATCATGACTAAGGGTCTTGAGATCTTTACAATGATGGAAGGTGCTCACTTGGATATCGAATTCCAAGTTGATCTTGGCAGAGGTTATGTTCCTGCAGAAGTAAACGAGCATTACATTGAAGTTGTCGGTACAATTGCAATGGACTGTATCTTTACTCCTGTACCAAAGGTTAAATATTCCATTGAACCTTGCCGCGTAGGACAGCGTAACGATTACGATAAACTGGTTCTTGAGATTTGGACTGATGGATCTATTACTCCGGAAGACGCTCTTGCTGAAGCAGCAAAGATTGCAAAGGATTACTTCGCTATCTTCGTTAACTTCAACGAGAACGATTACCCAACAGGTGATGATCCAATCGAAGGTGACGAGCAGATTCGTAAGCTGCTTACAACTTCAGTAGAAGAACTTGAACTTTCAGTTCGCAGTTCAAACTGCCTTAAGAATGCAGGTATTAAAACAATTGGTGAGTTGACTAAGAAGACAGAAGATGAACTTTCAAAGACTCGTAACTTTGGAAAGAAATCTCTGGAAGAAATCAAGGCTAAGCTTGAAGAGCATGGTCTTACACTTGGCATGACTGACTACAGCCACGTTAAGGATGTTGACTTGGTTAACAGACACAAGGAAGAAAACGAATGAACCACAGAAATGGATTTAATCCGCTTTCACGTACAACAGCCCACCGCCGTGCAATGACACGCAACATGGTAACTTCTCTTTTCAGATACGAACGTATCACAACAACAGAAGCAAAGGCTAAGGAAGTACGCAAAGCTGCAGAAAAATTGATTACACGTGCAAAAGTAGATTCTGTTCACAACAGAAGAGAAGCTGCAAAATTCATCGCTGATGAAAAGATCCTTAACAAGCTTTTCACAGAAATCGGTCCACGTATGAAGGATCGCAACGGTGGATATACTCGCATTCTTAAGCTTGGCTTCCGCCAGGGAGATGCAGCAGACACTGTAATTTTCGAATTGGTTGACTACAAGTTGCCTGAAGCAGGTGACGAAGATGCTAAGGCATCAAAGAAGTCTGCAAAAAAAGCTGAAGCTGAAAAGGCTGAGGCATAAGGAGTAAGCTATGTCTAAAGCACATCGTGGAACTGGAATCCGTAAAGAACCAAATCACGGCCGTGGAACATGTCCTGTTTGTGGTAAAACACAGATTAAGATTCTCTACGATCAGGATGTTGACGGAAAGAAAGTAAAGGTATGCAAGGTTTGTAAGGCTGCTCTTAAGAATAAGGCACAGAAAGAAGCAAGACTTGCTAAGAAAGCAGCTGCAGCAGAAGCACCAGCTCCAGCAGCAGAAGCATCAGCAGAAGCATAAGTTGATCGCTTAATGCTTCCAAGCCGCTCTTAATTCAAGAGCGGCTGTATTTTTTTAAAGTGAATCAACGGAAACTTTTGCGGCTCAGGTCTCATAAAAAGAATCATGTAAAAAACGGCATTAAAATAGTTCCGGCTGTCAAATACATTTACTAAATGCTGAAATTTCTATAAAATCTTTGGCAAAACATAAGTTGGAGGAAATTGTTTATGAAATTTTCTAAAGTACTTTTTAACGGAATGCTTGCACTTGCAGCAACAGCAGCATTTGCAGCTCCAAAGGCAGTAAAGATCGGTGGAGTAGCACCTCTTTCAGGACCAGTTGCAGTTTACGGTGTAGAATGCAAAAACGGAATCGACCTCGCAGTAGAAGAAATCAACGCTGCTGGTGGAATCAACGGTGCAAAGATCGTATTCATCTGTGAAGACGACGAAGGTGATGCAGCAAAGTCTGTCAACGCATACAAGAAGCTTGTCTCAAAAGACAAGGCACGTATCGTAATCGGTTCATTGACATCTGGCTGTACACTTGCAATCACACAGCTTGCACAGGCTCAGAAGGTTCTTCAGATTGCTCCAGCTGCCACAGCACCAGCTATCACGGATGCAGGTAACTTCATCTTCAGAACATGTTTCATCGATCCATTCCAGGGACGCGTTGGTGGAAAGTTTGCTGCTGACAACCTGGGATGCAAGAAAGCTGCAATCCTTTATGATATCGGAAATGACTACTCAGTAGGCCTCATGGAAAACTTTGAAAAGGAATTCAAGGCACAGGGTGGTTCGGTTGTAGCAAAGGAATCATACGGAACTGGAGACAAGGACTTCAATGCTCAGCTCACAAAGATCAAGGCAGCAAACCCTGATGTAGTATATCTCCCAGATTACTATGGAACAGTTGCCCTCATCGCAAAGCAGCTCCGCGCACAGGGAATCAACACACCGATTGTTGGTGCCGACGGATGGGACGGACTTACAGAAAACGCAGGTGATGAAGTTCTCAATGGATACTACTCTAACCACTATGCTGAAGACTCGACAAGCCCAGCTGTACAGAAGTTTGTAAAGGCATTCCAGAAGAAGTACAACAAGGCTCCAAACTCTTTCGCAGCCCTTGGATACGACAGCGTTTACATGCTCAAGGATGCAATGCTCAAGGCAGGAACAACAAAAGATTCTGAAAAGATCCGCGCAGCTTACGAATCAACAAACGGCGACTACGTAACAGGCCACATCACTTTCGATGCAAAACGCAATCCAGTCAAGTCTGCTGTAATGATCAAGCTTGTCAAGAAAGACGGAAAGCTTGCTGCTGCATACGAAGCAACAGTTGATGTTAAATAACACTTAGACAGTTTATCGAATTTTGAACAACGGGGTTCATTGCGGTTAATCGTAGTGAACCCTTTTTTATTTTACGAAGTTGGGTTATAATATTCTGTCATTTTAATTTAAAAACTTGGAGGAAACGGTGGATACCTTTTTGAAACAATTTGTCAACGGGCTTTCCCTTGGCAGTATCTATGCGCTTATTGCTCTTGGTTATACCATGGTTTACGGTATAGTAAAGCTCATCAACTTTGCTCATGGCGATGTAATGATGGTTGGAGCCTATACCGGCTATTTCATCCTTCGCGCAGTGGGAGCGACTCCATTTGGACTCAGCTGCGCATTTCTTGGAGCGATGATTGTATGCTCGCTTTTGAGCCTTCTCATTGAACGCTGTGCTTACAGGCCTTTGCGCAATGCTCCTCGCCTTAATTCACTCATTACGGCAATTGCTGTGGAACTGATTCTTCAGAATGCAATGCGTGTCATTCCGTTTGTTGGACCAAACCCACGTCAGTTTCCTACAATGGATACAAAATTCTTCAACCTTGGAATCGTTCAGATTTCAAACATCCAGATCATTGTCATCGTTGCCTCTGCAATACTCATGGTCGTGCTCAACTATGTGATCAACTACACAAGAACAGGCAAGGCAATGCGTGCCGTAAGCTACGACATGGGAGCTGCAAGCCTCATGGGTGTAAACGTAAACAGAACAATCGCAATCACATTTGTAATCGGTTCAGTTCTTGCTGGTGCAGGCGGTGTTCTCTATGCGACAGCCTATCCACAGGTTGATCCTCTCATGGGATATATTCCGGGACTCAAGGCATTCGTTGCTGCAGTTCTCGGCGGAATCGGAAGTGTTCCGGGTGCCATGGTCGGTGGTGTAATCCTCGGTATTGTTGAAACAATGACAAAGGCATACATCTCTTCACAGTATGCTGATGCAATTTCATATTCAATCCTCATCGTGATTCTCCTTGTAAAACCTGCGGGTCTGCTTGGAAAGAAAAACGTTGTAAAGGTATAAGGAGGACGAAAATGAAAGACAACTTTATAAAGAACACAATCATTCTTGCGATTACAGCAGCAGTCCTTCTTGTTGTTCCGGGACTATTGATGGATCTTCCTTTGATCGAAGATGAATTCGGAGACAAGAATCCTTTGATCGACGCATATGTTGCCCAGATTCTTACTCTTGGTGGAATCAATGCAATCATGGCTTTGAGCGTCAACATGGTATGTGGAATCACAGGCCAACTTTCACTTGGTCAGGCAGGATTCCAGGCTTTGGGTGCCTATGCCGTGATTCTTCTTACAACAAACTGCCATGTTCCTCTTCCGTTAAGCATCATATCTGGCGGTCTCATCGCAGCTTTCTTTGGATTCCTCATCGGCTTTCCGACACTCAAGCTTGAAGGCGACTATCTTGCAATCGTTACTCTGGCATTTGGTGAAATCATCAGAATCTTCCTTGTGAACTTTAAGAATATTACTGGTGGGCCAAACGGAATGCAGTTCAGCACGATTTTCACCACTTCATTGGATCATGGTCCTATAATCTCATACACGGCAATAATCGGTTCACTTATTGTGATCATTGTTCTTTTGCAGAATTTCCTTCGTTCAACATATGGACGTGCCATTCTTGCTGTCCGTGAAGATGAGGTTGCGGCAAACAGCAACGGTGTAGGCGTGTTCCGGTATAAGATGACTGGATTCGTAATCGCTTCTTTCATAGGCGGAATCGGCGGTGCCCTCTATGCTCCGTTCATCGGTTTTGTCAAACCAGACCTGGCTTCTTTCAACAACAGCATCAACCATCTTATCTATGTTGTTCTTGGTGGAATGGGTTCAGTTACTGGAGGAATCGTTGCGGCATTTGTACTTACAATTCTCCAGGAAGTGCTCAGATTCCTGCGTGACTACAGACTTCTCATTTATCCTGTAATCCTGATCTTTGTGATGCTCTTCAGACCACAGGGATTGCTTGGAACAAAGGAGTTGAGTTTCATAAAATTCTACGGTGGTGTGCCAGGATTTTTTTCAAAGTTTTTCAAGAAAGACGGTAAAGGCAAGGAGGCAGAATAATGTCTGAGAATAAAACAGAAAAGAAAGAGCTGCTTCTTCGCGCGAAAGATATTTCGATTGTTTTTGGCGGACTTCGTGCGGTAAGTGATTTTAACCTTGAGCTTTATGAAGGTGAACTCATCGGACTTATCGGACCAAACGGTGCCGGAAAAACAACAGTGTTCAACATGCTCAGTGGAGTCTACAAGCCTACTGAAGGAACGATCACGTTTGTAGACAGGAAAGGAAATCTTCAGGTTTCAAGCGGAAAGACACCTGCCCAGTTGAATAGAATCGGCATTGCGCGTACTTTCCAGAACATCCGTCTTTTCGGAAATCTTACTGTTGCGGAAAACATAAAGATTGCCCTTCATCAGACAAGGAATGTAAATCCGATCGATGTTCTTTTCAGGACAGGGAAATTCCGCAGGGATGAAGAAGTGATGGAAGAGCGTTCAAGACTTCTTCTTGAACTTTTCCATATGGATGGCAAGATGAATGAGCTTGCAAAGAATCTTCCTTATGGAGAACAGAGAAAGCTTGAGATATGTCGTGCCCTTGCATCAAATCCAAAACTGCTTTTGCTTGATGAGCCTGCAGCCGGAATGAACGAGCAGGAAACACATGAACTCATGGAAATGATTTCTTTCATCCGCAACAAGTTCAACCTGACTGTTCTTTTGATTGAACACGACATGAAACTTGTCATGGGAATTTGCGAAAGGCTTCTTGTTCTCAACTACGGCCGCATAATCGCGGAAGGCGTGCCTGCTGAAATTCAGGCCAACGAAGAAGTAATCAAGGCTTATCTTGGTTCCGGCTATACTGGAGGTAAAAAATGAGCATGCTTGAAGTAAAGGACCTGGTGGTTTCTTATGGCGCAATCAAAGCCCTCAAGGGAATTTCTTTCAGTGTCGAGCAGGGAGAGGTAATTACACTCATCGGTTCCAACGGCGCAGGAAAGACAACGACACTCCACAGCATAAGCAACCTGATCAAGAAGGAAAGCGGAAGCATTCTCTTTGAAGGTGAGGATATTACAAATCTCAGTGCGGACAAAATCGTAAACCGTGGACTCATTCAGGTTCCGGAGGGAAGACGCGTATTTGCCAACATGAGCGTCCGTGAAAACATCGAGATGGGTGCATATCTTAGAAAGGACAAGGAACAGATAAAGAAAGACATGGAATGGTGCTATGAACTTTTTCCGCGTCTCAAGGAACGTCTTTCACAGATGTCCGGAACTCTTTCAGGCGGTGAACAGCAGATGCTTGCCATGGCCCGTGCCCTCATGTCAAAGCCACGTCTTCTTTTGCTTGATGAACCTTCGATGGGGCTTGCACCGATTCTTGTCGATGAAATTTTCAACATCGTTCAGAAAATCAGCAAAGCCGGAACAACAATCCTTCTTGTTGAACAAAATGCCTTCAAGGCACTTTCAATTGCCAACAGAGCCTACATTCTTGAGACAGGATCAATTGCAAAGGGAGGCAACGCAGCTGACCTTGCAAACGATGACGCTGTAAGAAAGGCTTACCTGGGCGGTTGAGGTCCAGCAGAAAAATTTGTTGAAATAAAAATTCAGTGTTATAATTTAAGCATCTGCGGAATTGGCTGCAGATGTTTTTTTATTTAGGAGGTGCAGCTATGTTGGTAAAAGACGTTATGAGTGAACATCCGGTTGTAATCGGACCGGAAGCAAGTGTTCTTGAAGCAAAAGAAATGATGTCGAAGAACAAGGTAAGCAAACTTGTTGTTGTTGATAAATCCGGAGTTCTTGTTGGACTCATTACAAACGCAGATCTGATCAAGGTAAGCCCAAGCAATGCTACGACATTGGACATGTATGAACTTGGATATCTTTTGAGCAAGCTTTCTGTTGAAAAAACAATGGTCAGGAACGTGAAGACAACAACTGCGAACCAGACTGTGGAGGAAGCAGCCCGTCTCATGAAGGACTACGGCATTACATGTCTCCCTGTTGTCGATAATGGGATCCTGACAGGCATTGTAACCCAGGCAGATCTGTTCAACTGTTTCATCGACATGTTCAGTACGAAGAATCCTGGAACGCGCGCTGTTGTGATTGTTGATGAGAAACCTGGAATTCTCGGAAAAATTGCAGATGCCGTTGCTTCAAAAAATGGCAATATTGTTTCTCTTGTTACTTCTGATGTTCCGGATGCAAACCGAAGAAAGATCACGATAAAGATCAGCGGAATCAGTGAGACGGAATCGAAGAACATTCTTGTCGACTGCGGATGTCAGATTGAGGATGTGAGATGCGTTTGAGTTTTTGATTCAGACTGAACCCATGGAATCCCGCCTATGAGCAGTGTACCTGATCGCTTGTATGCGGGATTTTTTATTATGGCAAATGATTGTGCGGAGAAATGCAAAATCTGCTTTTTCGTGCTATATTATACCAATTAAAAAAAAAGTATAAATATCATGGCAAAATCAAAATCCCCCAAAAGCAAAATCATCTTCCGCCACCATCGGCTTTGAACAGCAGATATGGGATGAAGCCTGCAAACTTTGGCGACACATTCCTGCAGCAGATTACAGAAAAATCTTTACAGGACTTATCTTCTTAAAATACATCTCTACCACATTTGAAAAAAATATGCAGAGCTGGTGCTAGAGGCCGACGGGTTTGAAGACGACCCGGACGCTTACGAAGCAGAAAACATCTTTTTTGTACCGGAAGATTCCTGCTGGTCACAGATTGCAAAGGCAGCACATACACCGGAAATTGGAACAATCCTGGATAAAGCCATGATCGCCATAGAAGCCGACAACAAAAGCTTAAAAGGTATTCTTCCAAAAAATTACGCCAACCCAGAATTGGACAAACGCGTACTTGGAAATGTAGTAGACGTATTCACCAACATGGACATGACCGACACCGAAGCCAGCAAAGACCTCTTGGGCCGCACCTACGAATACTGCATCGCACAGTTTGCATCTTACGAAGGTGTAAAAGGCGGCGAGTTCTACACACCGGCAAGCGTAGTAAAAACAATCGTAAGCATCTTAAAGCCAACAGAAGGAAAACGAGTTTACGACCCATGCTGTGGTTCAGGAGGGATGTTCGTTCAGTCTGTAAAGTTCATTCAGGAGCACGCAGGAAACAGAAGCAACATTTCAGTCTTCGGACAGGAAGCCAATGCCGACACCTGGAAAATGTCCAAAATGAACATGGCAATCCGCCCTTCAATCTAAGCAACTGGGGTCAGGATAAACTTCAGAACGACCCTCGCTGGGCATACGGACTTCCACCCGCAGGCAACGCAAACTACGCCTGGATAGAACACATGATTTACCACCTGGCTCCAAACGGAAAAATCGGCCTTGTACTTGCGAACGGTGCATTAAGTACACAGACAAGCGGCGAAGGAGAAATCCGCCGTAAAATAATCGAAGCAGATTTAATGGAAGGAATTGTCGCCATGCCAACCCAGCTTTTTTACAGCGTAACAATTCCAGTAACCCTCTGGTTCATCAGCCGTAACAAAAAGCAGCCTGGAAAAACACTGTTCATAGATGCCCGCAACATGGGCCACATGGTAGACCGCAAGCACCGGGACTTTACCGACGAAGACATCGCCCGCCTTGCCGACACCTTCACCGCATTCCAGAATGGTACTTTAGAAGATGTAAAAGGTTTCTGCGCCACTGTTAAAACAGAAGACATCGCAAAACAAGATTACATCCTCACCCCAGGCCGCTATGTTGGCATAGAAGAAAAAGCCGAGGACGACGAACCTTTTGACGAAAAAATGAAACGCCTCACCAGTGAACTTAGCGGAATGTTTGCAAAGAGCCACCAGCTTGAAGAAGAGATAAAGAAAAATCTTGAAGGTATTGGGTTTAAGATTTAGGGCGTGACCCTCGCCTTGCTCGGGTCGGGCTTTGCGCACTTCCGCTTTCGCTCCATTCCCCACAAGCGGGGAACGCCTTCGGCGTTGCTTCAATCCCTCACGCTTAAAAACTTGATCTTCGTCTATTTCGGAGTTATACTCCAAATTAGTCGGATAACACAAAAGGGGGCTTTATGTATATAAACCGTCACATTCTGCCATATTTGCACAGAATGAAAAAACAGTTCAGAGTTCTCTTAATTACAGGTTTCCGTCAAGTCGGAAAATCTACTTTGCTAAAAGAAAAACTTCTCCCGGATTATGGATATGTTACCCTAGATGATTTTACAGAACTTGGATTAGCACAAAAAGATCCAGCTCTGTTTTTCAAAAATCATCCGCTTCCTGTTATTGTTGACGAAGTACAGCGAGCTCCAGACCTGTTTTTGCAAATAAAGCTTCTTGCAGACAGCACAAAAAATAAAGGACAAATAATTCTTTCAGGTTCACAAAGCTACAGGCTCTTGAGTAAAGCGGCAGATTCATTGGCAGGCCGTGTTTGCATCATCAATATGACATCTCTTTCGCTTAGAGAAAAATACAAAATTGATTTTAACACAGAATTCTTACCGACTTCTGAATACATCGAATCTCGAAAACAAAAAATAAAGCCATATAAGAACTTATGGAATCATATATGGCGTGGAAGTATGCCAGAGCTGGCAGATGAGTCAATCGAATGGGAACCATTTTACCGCTCGTACATAAGGACATATCTTGACCGCGATGTGGCGGATATAATAAGCCAGAAAAATCTGGTAAAGTTCCACAATTTTATGCAGTGCCTTGCGGCTCGGGTTGGAGAACTGTTCAACGCAGATTCCATCGCCCGTGATGTTGGCGTTACAAGCAAAACAATTTCCGAATGGACAAGCATCCTTGAATCTTCCGGTGTAATCCGTCTTTTGCAGCCTTATGAAAAAAATGTATCCAACAGAGCCGTAAAAACTCCAAAAGTCTTCTTTATGGATACAGGCTTGGTCTGTTTTTTAGTAGGCTGGTCTTCTGCAAGTGTAGCAATGAACGGCGCAATGTCGGGCAGTCTTTTTGAAAACTTTGTTGTAAGCGAAGTAATCAAATCATATTACAACGCCGGCCACGAAACCGAAAAAATTTATTTTTACCGCGACAAAGACAAAAAAGAAATAGATTTGCTAATCGAAAAAGACAATATCCTCTACCCAATCGAAATCAAAAAATCAGCCCGGCCAACAATAGACATGGCAAAACATTTTTCTGTCCTGTCTAAAATCGCCGGAGTTTCTGTTGGTCAGGGCTGCATTATTTGCCAGTGCGATAATCCTCTGTATTTGAGCAATGAAGTTATTTCGCTGCCGGTTGAGTATGTGTAAGGAGGAATGGGATGGAAGAGTGGAAAGAATGTACAATAGGTGATATTTGTGAATCTGTATCCGAGACATATTCACGTAAAGATGAAAAAGTTGTACTTATAAATACGTCTGATGTTTTAGAAGGAAAATTTTTTACTCACGCAACAACAAAGAATGAAAATCTTAAAGGTCAATTTAAAAAAACTTTTCAGAAGAGTGATATCCTCTATTCAGAAATTCGACCTGCAAACAGGCGTTATGCTTTTGTAGATTTTGAGAAAACAGAAAACTATATAGCTTCAACAAAATTGATGGTTATTCGGCCAAATCAAGAATTAGTTCTTCCTAGATTTTTATATTTACTATTAACTTCGTCAGATTTAATTTCTGAGATGCAGCACTTAGCCGAAACTCGTTCAGGAACATTTCCTCAGATTACATTTTCAGGAGAGTTGGCAACCTTTCCGATAAAACTTCCCCCTCTCCCCACCCAGCAAAAAATCGCCGCTATTCTCTCATCCCTCGACAACAAAATCGAACTGAACAACAAAATAAACACCAACCTCGAACAGCAAACTGGGGCACTCTTCAAAAACTGGTTTGTAGACTTCGAACCATTCGACGGCAAAATGCCCGAGGGTTGGAAAGTTGGGAAATTAGAAGATATTGCTGATTATTACAATGGATATGCTTTTTCAAGTAAAGAATTACTGAATGAACCTGAAGAAAACTGCTTAGATGTATTTAAGCAAGGACATATAAAAAAAGGTGGAGGTTTCATTTCTGATGGAACAAAAAGCTGGTATCCTCTATCAAAATGCGAAAAACTGAAAAATTTTATTCTGAAAAAAGGCGATATCTTAATGGCAATGACAGATATGAAAGGAAATGTTGCAATATTAGGAAATACCGCAATTATGCCTGTAGATGATAAATACATTGTAAATCAACGAGTAGGTTTATTACGAGCAAAGGAAAATTTGAATATTGATTATCCATATTTATATTTATTAACAAACGACCATGATTTCCTTATGGACTTAAGAAGCCGTGCGAATAGTGGAGTCCAAGTCAATCTTTCTTCTACAGCCATAAAAGAATCAGAAGTAAACATCGCTCCAAAAGAAGTATATAAACAGTTTAATGATATTATTTTGCCGCTATTTGAAAAAATTCTGGCAAATCAGCAAGAAAATCAAAAACTTGCAAATATACGAGATACATTATTGCCAAAGTTGATGAATGGAGAGATAGAGGTATAGATGAAGTATTCGCAGATAAAAAATACAATTATTTCATATTGTAATGGCTGTAAAAAAACAGAAACAACAGATATTACTATAAATTATGCTTTAAATGAAATTAAAGATAATGTATTCGATACTAAAATAACTGATATACGTACAACTGTCGATTCAAAAGAAAAAGATGAAAAGAAAAGAAAACTAAAAGCATATTTGTTCAGCGGGCAATTTAGGAAACGTAATATGGCAGATTTAAATTCTTACTCAAATATCTGTGTATTAGATTTTGACCATGTAACAAATTATGAAAAAGATATTGAGTTAGCAAAAAAAACTATTCATCAGAATGAATATGTATTTGCAACCTGGCTTTCTCCATCAGGAGATGGAATAAAAGCTTTAATAATGTTTGACTATTCTAATATTGCTAATATAGATAGAACAAAATATGCACTATACCACGAAGAAGCATATAAAGAGTTTTACAATTGTTGTTTCTTTCCATATGTATTAGATGATTCAGGCAAGGATGTCACAAGATTATGTTTTACATCCTCAGATTCAAAGTTGCTTCTTAAAGATGAAATAAATCCTTTTTATGTCAGCGCTTCAATAGATACGGTAATTAAAACTAAAAGCAAATATAAAAAAAATAATAGAAAAACAATTGAATTATCTGAAGAAAAAGTAAAAAATATACATGGAAAACATAACAATAGTAATCGACGGCGAATTGCATCAATTTATAAATACCTTTCAAAACATAATAAGTCAATAACAAGTACTTATTCGGATTGGTTTAAAATAGGACAGGCAATAGCAAATACTTTTTCGTACAACATTGGAAAAGAGTATTTTTTACGGTTGTGTAGATTAGATGGTGAAAAACATGATGAAATAAAAAGTAAAAATTTAATTATTCAATGTTATAGTAATAAAATCACATATAAAGGACATAAAAACGGTATGCCTACTATCATAAAAGCGGCAAAAGAAGTAGGATATATTCAGGAATAAGGTGTTAACGTAGGAAAGGAAGGTCCTGATTTTACTTGTAAAATCATATATTTCGAGTATTAACTACATTAGGGTAAGTAGTTTGAAGAATAAACTAAAAGCCTTAAAAAAGGCTATATTATCAGCATTATTTTTCGTGCGCCTGCTTTAGCACCTTATTCCAATTTTTTTTATGAACAAAAAGTCTGATCCATTTACAAAAGATTCAATTCTCTCAAAAATGATAAATAAGCGTGTAAAATCCGCGAAACGAACACATGATAAATATATATTGAGTAATTACACATTAAGCAAAGATAATAAAAAAGAAAAACAAGATGAAATCTGTAAATACATGCCATCAAGAAAAAAATGGATTTCTTTAGGAGAAGCAAAAAGAAGAAAAGAAGTTAATTCTAATAAATTAGGAAATCAAATCTGTTTTTCTTCAAAAGATTCTGTAAAAAAGAATAAGAAACGTCTTGAACTCACAATTATAAAAGATTCAAGTTTAGCTATAAAACCAAAATATTTTTCTGATTTAAATCAATTTATTGATGATATTATTGAAGATTTTAACCATGATAAGTTATCAATAAGAACTCCAAGAATAATACCCAAAAAGAAAGACGAAACTGGGAAAAAGTTGAGACCTCTATGTGTTTTTGAATTAAGAGATAATATTATCCTGCAGGAGGTTAATTCATTTTTAATACAAAACTGTGACAAATATTTTTGTAACTGTTCTTATGCATTTAGAGGAAAAATGCAAATAAATGGTGAAATTAAAATTCCAACACACCATGATACTATTGATAAAATACTACAATATAGAAATGCTCACTTAAATGAAAAAATCTATGTCACAGAATATGATCTGAAGAAATTTTTTGATACGATAGATCATTCTATTATCCGTACAAAGTTAGACTTATTATTAGATGAAAACTCGTTACATATTGAGGATTTTTGGAAAACAAGGATAAAGCATGTCTTTGATAATTATTTATCATGTTATACTTTTTATGATTGTATTTTTTCAAAAAACAAAGATTATAAATATTTAAAAGAAAGTGGATTTCCAAATGGGAAATTTGAATGGGTCCCTGAATTAGAAAAACAATTTAAAAAGAAAAACTTCAAAAAAAGGATAGGTATTCCACAAGGAGGAGCTTTATCAGGATTTATTGCAAATTTAGTTTTAAATGAAGTGGACCAAAAATTAATGGGATTAAATGATCCAGATTTATTATATCTTCGTTATTGTGATGATATGATAATGTTACATACAAATAAAAAGAAATTAAAGAAAGCAGCCAATATTTATCGCAAAATTATAAAGAAGAATAAACTATTTGTTCATAAACCTACTAAAATAAAAAAGTATGATAAAAACTTTTATGAAAGTAAATCTAGGAGTATTTATATATGGGGAGATATAAAAGAAAAGAAAATTCCATGGATTTCTTTTGTAGGATATCAAATAGGTTTTAATGGAGAGGTGAGAATTAGAAAGCAATCAATAAAAAAAGAATTAGATAAGCAAAAGAAAGTAGTTGATGATACTATCAAGCAAATTTCAAACAAGCAAATGAAAAATCCTCTAAAAATTATTCGATCGGTAATACAAAGATTGCAAGGTATGTCTGTAGGACATATTAATCTTTATTCTTATGATCCAAATCCTTCTTTGTGTTGGATTACAGGTTTTTCTAAAGTAAATAAAAATAAATTTACTATTCAACAAATGAAAGGGCTAGATAAAAATCGATGCAAGCAAATTAAACGTCTCTGCAAGTACATAGAATACAAAATAAAAAGGAATCAAAATAATACTAATATTCAAAAAGATAATACAAGAGATGATCCAGAGATCATATACTCAGGCAAACCTTTTAGTTATTATTCTTGGATAGAAAAAAATAGGGAAAATTATAATGATAACAGATCCAAAGTTAATGATTATTGAGAGTGTCATTCATTTTGAGAATGATAGGGAAGACATTGTTGTTGACACATGGAATGTATATACTTCAAATCACATCTTTAAAGAAATCTTTAAAAAAAATGAAAGTGATTTCAATACATATGCAAAAAAGAAAAAAGTCATAAAAATAACCTCGTTAGATACAAAGAAATCAATATACAGATTTTGGAATGGAGCTCCTTTAGGAGCAAAAACAAAAGATACCTTGTTTTTAGATAAATATGCTAAATATGATTTATTAGTCGAGAAAAATAAAAATACTGTAAATATTGTTTTCTCTAAAGGCTCAAAACTGAAGTTTTATTTAAATCATTATGATCACATGGTTAGAGTATCATTTAAGTTAGGCTTATGGTCAGTTATTATAGGAGCCGTATCTTTTATTATTGGTATTATATCAATCTTTTGTTAACAAGCAGGCGTTGCGGGCGGCGATTGAGCCCGCAGAAGGGGTAGCGGACAAGCCAACAAAGCGGAGAGGATCGGCACTGCTTGCAGGGGCGATTCGTGGAGCGACTTGGCTTGGGAGCGAGGGGAAGGCTTTCCCCCCTATTTTCCTCCAAAAGTAAAATAACAATCTCGCTTATTTTACTTTCCAGCTTAAAAGTAAAATAAGAACTGGCCTTATTTTACTTTCAGCGGTATAATGGAGTTATCTGGAGGAAAAATGAAGATAGAAGAGTTTAATTCTGGTGTTTGGGAACATGGTTTTAAATATAAATACTTTGTTCCAGCTTTTATAAATCATCCGTTTTCTTGGGAAGATGATGCAATAAGCGCTTTATTGGAAAAAGCCTCATTAAAACTTGGTGAATTAAATTCTTTTTCCAGATTTGTTCCTGATATTGATATTTTTATTAGTATGCACGTTCTTAAAGAGGCTGTTGTTTCCAGCCGCATTGAAGGTGCAAGAACAAATATCGAAGAAGCACTTAAAGAAGAACAGCCTTCTGAACCAGAAAAGAGAGATGACTGGTTAGAAGTAAACAATTATGTAAAAGCTATAAATTCTGCTATAGAGGAATTAAAAACGTTGCCTCTTTCATGCCGTTTAATTCGAGATACTCATAGAATTTTACTTTCAAGCGGTCGTGGAGAAAGAAAAACGCCTGGAGAATTCAGAATCTCACAAAACTGGATTGGTGGTGCGTCTATTGTGGATGCGGTTTTGTTCCTCCTGCAGCAGATAAGCTTTCTGATTTATTGTCAGATTTTGAAAAGTTTTTGAATAATGAAGAAATAAATGTTCCAAATCTCATAAAAATTGCGATTGCTCATTATCAATTTGAAACCATTCACCCTTTCTTGGACGGCAATGGACGAATGGGGCGTTTGCTGATTACATTGTTCCTTGTTTCCAAAGGTTTGGATAAACCTTTGTTGTATTTGTCTGCATTCTTTGAAAAGAACAGATCTCTTTATTATGATAAATTAACTATCACTCGCGAAAAAAATGATTTGAATCAATGGATAAAATTCTTTCTGGTTGGAATTATTGAAACTGCAGAAGAAGGAACAAAGACACTTGAGAAAATTATGCAGATTAAAGCAAAGGCAGAAAACAAAATTCTTTCATTTGGTCGTAGAGCTGAATCTGCTCATAAATTATTAGAAGCATTATTCTCTAAACCAATGGTATCAATAAAAGGAGTTCAGACAATCACTAATTTGTCTCCAAAGGCTGCCGGCGAACTTGTTAATCTTTTTGTTGATAACGGACTTTTACAGGAAGTTTCAAATCAGCAAAGAAACCGAGCTTTCGCTTTTACAGAGTATTTGGATTTATTTATAAAATAGTGTAAAAAAACAGGTGAAACGGGCTGGCTTACTCAGGCTCAGCTGGTGGATTTGTATGGTTCGAGTAAGGCAAATATAAGTGAACGTATAAAGCATATTTCTGAGGAAGAAGAGCTTGAAGAAGATTCAGTTGTTCGGAATTTCCGAACAACTGCGGCGGATGGAAAATCGTATCAGACAAAATATTTCAACCTCGATATGATTATTTCTCTTGGTTACAGAATAAAATCCAAGATTGCAACTCAGTTTCGTCAGTGGGCAACAAAACGGCTGAATGAATATATCTGAAAGGGCTTTACGATGGACGATGAGCGACTTAAAATAGCTGGTGGCGGAGACTATTGGAAAGCAGATTGACCACACAATTAAGTCCGCTGAAAAGGCGTATATTGAGACGCTTAAAGAATTGAAGAGGATTGAGGGGGAAAAAGAAATAGCTGATGTTGTAGGTTTCTTTTCCTCCAAAAAGTAAAATAGTAAACTGTCTTATTTTACTTTTAAGGGAAAATTTACTTATTACCTCTACTTATTTTCTGAAGAAATACAGTTTTCAAGAAATAGTAAAAATTTATTAAATTTATAAGTCCTTTTCTTTTCAAAAAAGATGAACAGTGAAACTACTAGGGGAAATACAAAAATAAAAATTGAAATTGTGCTAAGCGGAGTTTCTAGTTTCGATACTTCCTCGATGTTTCTTGCAAATAAATAAATTAAACTAAATAAACTAACATTCTGTATCTCTTCAAAAAAGAAAGAATATTGATTATCAAATTTTGTTTTTTCAAGTGATAAATATTCTTTAAATTCAGCTAATATTCCTGGATTTTCTATATTTAATTTATCTATCAATTTCATAATTTCTGATTTTTTTTCTCTA
>SAMEA3663241__coassemble_85_pt1 | contig 27453 bp, 24 predicted proteins | sample SAMEA3663241__metabat2_high_PE_014 | metagenome-assembled genome bin SAMEA3663241 (sample SAMEA3663241) | pig gut metagenome | biome: pig gut; feature: pig-associated habitat; material: faeces | place: China | collected 2013
ATCCTTGGCGAAAGCAGGTGATTAAATAGATGCCAGCCATCACGTAACTTTCGCCACAAGAATTGCGATGCAATTCTTGAAAGATGAGGTTGGGACGCGGACCCTTCGACTGCGCTCAGGGATCCTTGGCGAAAGCAGGTGATTAAATAGATGCCAGCCATCACGTAACTTTCGCCTCAAGAATTGCAGGGGCAATTCTTGGAGGATTTTATTGGGACGCGGCCCCTTCGACTGCGCTCAGGGATCCTGCGACGAGACTAGCCCCGCTTTCCGGGGCGCCCTAGGGATTGCATGGAACAGAAACTAGCTGCGGGTATTGAACTGCTCAGCGGCTTTTTTTACGTCCTGCACCATGTCTTTGCTGCAGACAAGGATAGCCTTGTCACTTTCGACAACAACAAGATTTTCGACACCGATGGCGGCAACGGTCTTCCTTGTATTGAAGTAAGAATTCTTTGAATTGAGAAGGATGGCATCTCCTTTGACCGCATTGCCCTCAGCATCCTTTTCATTGATCTGCCAGAGAGCGCTCCATGAACCGACATCATCCCAACCGGCATCAAGTTTTACGACCTTACCAAGCTTAGTTTTTTCCATTACGGCATAGTCGATGGAATCTCCCTTGATCTGGCCGAAAGCATCTTTTTCCAGACGGATGAAATCGGAATCAACAACTGCATTTTCGAAAGCCTGGCATGACAGTTTTGCCATTTCAGGATTATGAACCTTAAGTTCCTCAATGAAGACACTTGCCTTGAAGACAAACATTCCGCTGTTCCATGCATACTCACCACTGGCAAGATATTCCCGAGCTTTTTCAAGACACGGTTTTTCAACAAACTTCTCAAGTGTAAAAGCACCTTCTGTTTCTTCACCACTTGCCTTTACATATCCATAACCTGTGGACGGGAAAGTCGGAACAATTCCGAAGGTGACGAGGGAACCTTTGGAAGCAGCGTTTGCAGCTGTCATCACAGCACTCTGAAAAGCCTTCACATTTTTGATTACATGGTCGCTTGGAAGTACAACAACAATTGCATCCTTATCCTGCTTCATGGCGGCACAACAGGCGGCGGCAATGGCAGGAGCCGTATTTTTTGCCATTGGCTCAAGAAGGATCTGTGGCTTTTTGTCGCTGACCTCTCCGATCTGCTGGGCTACCAGGAACCTGTGTCCTTCACCGCAGGAAATGATCGGAGATCCTATTTCAAGTCCGCTCAAACGGAGCAGAGTTTCCTGGATCATTGTTTTTTCACCGACCAAAGGCAAAAACTGCTTTGGAGATTCTGAAACTGAAAGCGGCCAGAGGCGAGTTCCGCTGCCACCGGAAAGAATAATTGGAATGATTGTCATTGATATCTTCCTTGTTTAGTTTAATCTGATTCTATCTGTTCAGACCCTTCCTCTCAGAGGGCTGGCATTTAAGTGGCCACGGTGACCACCGTGCAGTTTTATTGCGACAATGCCTTTATCGAAAGTGCTGCGGTGATTATTGAAAGCACAGTCGTTACCACAGGAGCAAACTGACCGAAGTAATAGGTGAAGGAATTTGCCTTTGCCTTTATGTTCGTCTCAGGTGTTATAGGATCATTGGGTCTGAGTTTTTTCCCGTTTACATCAGTGATCACGATGGCATCACCGGAATTCTTTTCGTCCACAAAACCACCAGCAAGTCCAATATAGTAATCCCAGGTACGGTCCTTCACATAAGGATAGCGGCCAGGATTGTTCACAGCACCGCTTACAGTCACATAGTACATCTTAAACGGAACTTCAAGGACGTCATAAGGCTCTACTGACAGATCCGAGACGAAACTGCGGTCATAAAGAATTTTCGAAAGGTCAATGGGTATCACTTCTCCGCGGCGGATCACATAGGCGCTGGAAAGGTCAGCAATCTCGCTGAAATATTCCGCATACTGGTGCACGAGGAAGGAATAGTTCATGTCGTAGTCAAAGCGGACCGTGATTTTTTTCATCTGGGCAAGATCATCCGCATCCTGCTGCTGGGTAACGGCACCTTCTATGAACATTACGGGAAGGAGGTCTTCCGATGAGACGATGTTGACCCTGTCGTGATTGAAAAGCTGGATGTTGTTTTCGATGTCTGCCTTTACAAGATATGTAACCGAGGTTGTTTTTTCAGCACCGTCAAAACGATGGAGTTCCACCCGGCCAAGGTCCGCAAAGTCCGTAAGTCCGCCAGCCTGATAATATATGAGGCTCAACAGGTCTTCCCCGGCCACAAGCTGATATTTACCCGGACGTTCCACGGCACCTTCGATTGTCACCTGACGGTCCGCACGCTGAACCTCCACCTCATCCCCCGGACGAAGGTACGGATCCTGGTCAAGATCACCCAAACGGATGGCCTTGAAAAGATCGTAGGTTTTTGCTTTGCCGTCTGCGGAACTCACCTTCACCTTGCGGTAGCTTGAATAGTCGGTGAAAGTTCCTTTGAGAACCTGGCTGAGCCTTGTCAAAGCCCAGGCCTGACGCGTTCTTGTTTCCTTTACTTCGCCGCTGACGGTCACAGTGAATACTGCAGGAGTCGTAAGTACAAACTGAACTCCACTCATCGGCACGTTCTTGATCACGATGGCTTCCACCTGGCTTTTAAGCTGGGCATAGGTCATGCCATAGACATCAAGAACCGCAAGATTTGCGACACGTACTTTGTAAGTGCGGTCGACGGTTATTATGGTGGTGACTGTACTGCCCCCAACCGCGAAGGCAAGAGTATATACATCACCTGCGGTAACAGGATAGCCTTTTGTGGACATGGCGAGCTGGGGATTTGGAATTATCAGGTCATCATCTCCATCTGACTGGAAGGCAGAAAGATAACCCTGATAGTCCACTGAAGCCTTGCCGGAATCTGATTTTTTTCCCTTATCCGATTTGGCATCATAAAAAGACTGGGACGTCAAAGGCTGCAGCAGGGAGAATAAACTTATGCATACAAGTGCAAGGCATTTTGTTTTGATTTTCATTTTTCCTTTCCAATTCTAAGTTTTGCCATGGCTTCCTTGTCGTTTCTGATGTTTTCAATGGCATTCAGAAGAAACACGAGGAAAATTGAAATGAAGGCTCCGGCAAAGGTAAGGATGATGCAAAGCTTGCCACGGCTTGGTCCTGACTTCTGGTCCGGAATTTCCGCACGTTCAAGCACCTGGAACAACGGAGTCTCACTTGCAAGGTCAATCTTCAGTACTTCGTACTGACCTTTGAGGGAAGCATACACCTGCTCCTGTGCCGAAAGTTCGAGTTTTTTCATCTGAACATCAAGCATTACGGAAGGAGCATTGTTTGCGCTGTAAGCATTTGAAGCTGAAAATTCTATGCGCTTGAGTTCCTGCTGGAGACTGAGGATTTCCTTATAGCAGGAGGCAATGTTTTCCTCAAGATTTTTCTTTTTAAGAAGATTGCTGTCCAGACCAAGCTGAAGGAAGCGTTCTTCCATGTAGGAAACGGCGTAGTTTACGACATCGCAGGCAAAGGCAGGGTCAATGTCCTTGCAGCTGATTGAAAACACTCCCGTCTTGTCGTCATAGTCAGCCAGAAGAACTTTTTTCAAGGCGGCGCGGCTTGTTGTGCGCGGGGACCTTTCTATCTTCCACTTCTGGATGAGTCCAAAATGGTCGACGACACTGTCAAGAAAATTGTTGGAAGTTGCAATGTACTGGGCAAGGGAACTTGCACCGCTGCCGCCTGCACTGATGCCGGCAAGGCCTGCAAGACCTCCAAGTCCACTGGCACTGATCATCGATGAAAGACTTCCGCCACCGCTTTCTTTTTCCCTTATGAGCATTTCTGCCTTTGGGGTATAAAGGTTTGGGAGAGGCGATTTTTCAGGAGACAGGACAAGGGAGAATACGGAAAATACAAGGGCAAAAACCATAAAGGCACCTGTGATGCCGATTATGAGCCATTTTTTCTTTAGCAAAACTGCAAGCAGGTCTATCAAGGAAATCTCTTCATCTACGGACGACTGTGTGAGTTCCGTCTGATCCTGTACCATCATGGCCTCCAAATATTAAAAAATCTTAATTTTTACAAGTATATAGAATTTCTGGCTTGTAGGCAATTGAGGGAAAAGGGCCTGAGTCGATTTAGCTGGACTGGACGGTTCGACTGCGCTCACCGAGCCTGGTGCCTACATAGCAATGCAGTTTGCTTCGACTTCGCTCAGCAAGCCTGCAATGCGCTCAGCAAGCCTGGTGTAGCACGCAGCAAGCCTGTGATGCGCTCAGTGAGCATGGTGCCTACATAGCAATGCAGTTTGCTTCGACTGCGCTCAGCAAGCCTCTAGAACTTGAGTGCCTTGAGACGGTTGCAGGCTTCGATCACGTTTTCCCTGTGGCCGAATGAAGAGAAACGGATGAAGCTTTCTCCGCTTGGACCGAATCCGGCACCTGGAGTACAGACTACATGGCACTGGTCGAGGATTGCATCAAATACATCCCAGCTCTTTTTTCCGTTGAACTTTGCCCAAACATAAGGAGCGTTGCCTGTGAAGTAGATTTCTACATTTGCTGCCTTGAAATTTTCTCCTTCAAGGGCTTCCTTTATGAGGCGTCCGTTTTCAAGGTAATAGTTGATCGTCTCTTCCATTTCCTTGAGGCCGATTTCATCGAGGGCAGCATAACCGCCGGCCTGAGCGATGTTTGAGGCACCGTTGAACTGTGTGTTGATTTCGCGTTCCCATGCTGTATGTACTGCGCTTCCGTCATCGAACTTGATTTTTTCCGGAACTACCGTCCATCCAAGGCGGACACCTGTGAATCCGGCTGGCTTTGAGAATGACTGCATTTCGATGGCAACTTCATCTGCACCAGGGATTTCGTAGATTGTCTTTGGAATGCTTGCGTCGCGGATGAATGCGGAATATGCACCGTCATAAAGAACGATACAGTCATTGGCCTTGGCAAATTTTACGAGATCCTCAAGGTTCTTTCTTGTTGCACATGCACCTGTCGGGTTGTTTGGAGAACAGATGTAGATGAGGCTGTTCTTTTTTACAACAGAAAGATCAGGGAAGAATCCGTTTTCCGGAAGACATGGCATGTATGTGATGTCCTTGAATCCAGTTTCCGTCACAGGTTCCTTTCCGCCGGCACCTGCCATTACAGTTCCGTCTACATATACAGGGTATGATGGATCCTGAACAGCAACATTCACACCGCTGCCGAACATCGTCTGAAGACGGCCAAGGTCACATTTTGCTCCGTCAGAAACATATACTTCCGATGCCTTGATTTTCCCGCTGTACATCACCTGTGCAATGCGTTCGCGGAGTTTTGGCATACCTGCGCTGTCGTCCTGGTAACCTTCGTAGCCTTCCACTGTTCCCATGGCTGTGATGAATTCTTTCATCGCTTCAACAATATGAGGTGTAAGCGGCTCTGTTGTATTACCGATTCCAAGGCTGATGATTTTTGCATCCGGATGGGCTGCCTGATATTCACGGCGTCTCTTTGCAATTTCCGGGAAAAGATATCCCTTTGCAAGGTTTGTATAGTTTGAATTACGCTTGATCATAAGATACTCCTGTAGTTTGAGTTAGCTACATCTTACAAAATTTTTTGAATGTAGGCAAATGTCATCGACAAGGATTATTCTTCCACCCTCCCTGACGGAAAAGAATTGTCAATTAGCACTAATCTTTGTTTTGTGAATGCCGAAAATCTGAGTAGACCTTTCTGGAGGAATTTTACTATGAAAAAGATTTTGACTATTGCAGCTGCACTCTTGGTTTCGGCAGCAGGTGTTTTTGCCGGAGATGCTGCTTCTTTTGATGATATTGGTTTTTCAGCTGACGGCAAGTATTACATTTTTGGTACATATGGAAAGACTGACATGAAGTATGAGCCTTGGGCTGAGATCTATACTGTCGATGTTGCGGCAAACAACTTTGTAAAGGGCGAGGTATACAAGTCAAAGAAAGGCGATGTCGCATCTGACGCAAGCGGAAAAGATGCCTACGACAAACTCAGAAGCGCTGCCGAGTGGAAGCTTGCAAAATACAATGCAAAACCTTCTGCAATTGAAAAGCTTCTATATATCAGGGATCTTGAATCAAAGGCTCCTACTGATGAAATCGTCTTCAAGGATTTTGAGAATTCTACTGAGGGAAACAGCATCTACTACAACATAAAACTTGTTCCGACAGTGGAAGGAAAGGGAAAAAACGTCGCTTCGAAATTCTACATCAACGTTGTCCGAAAAGATGAAAACGGAAACATTCTTTCTTCATTGAAAGTTGGAACTCCAGACTTCAAGCGCAAGGGGATCAGCGGCTATACAATCGATAAGATTTTCACCGACGCAAGCGGAAAGAGCCTTGTGTTTGTAGTTCAGAAAAAACTTGTGGACAACACAGGAACTTCCATCAGATACATGGTTGAGACATGCCGTTTCTAAAATTATATGGACGGTTCGACTGCGCTCACCGATCCTGATGTCTACATAGCAATGCAGTTTGCTTCGACTGCGCTCACCGATCCTGATGCCTACATAGCAATGCAGTTTGCTTCGACTGCGCTCAGCAATCCTGCAATGCACTCAGCAACCCTGCAATGCGCTCACTGGGCCTGATGGTGTTTCGCCACCGTGACAGCTGTTTAAGTTTGCTCATTATCCACCGTTGCGGTGGATTTTTTTTTGTTGTATGCTTTTTACATGACTATAAAGGCACGCAACAGGTTTCTTCTTTTTCTTTTTTTCATAGGAGCGGCAATGCTGGCTGTGAATTCTGCGATGGTGGTTCTGTCCGCCTTGACAGGTTCAATGGTTCCGCCTGAAACGGCAGTAATAAGGCCGCCATTTTTCAAAGGTGGCCTCAGCTACAGTTTTGCGTCTGTGGTTTCTTCCATTCTTTTTTTTGGAATCATGGCACCGTCAATGGCTTTTATCGTCTACAGATGTTTTGAAAAAACTTCCTCCCTGGAAATTCTATTTTTTACAGGATTCATAATCAGCTGTGCCCTTGAAGAAGCTAGAATACTTCTGCCGGTCCTCCATCTATGGAAAAGTTCATCATCTCTGGTGGTTTTCATCGGGCGCATTGTGGTAGTCGGAAGAATTCTCGGGCCCCTCAGTCTTCTTTTTGCATCTCTTTTTTCTTCCAGCGACCAGCTTGAATATGCCGAACGCAATCTCTTCTTTCTCTTTGCAACATCCTGTGCCATCGGGTTTTTCTATCCCATAAACTCGAATGAAATTTCTTCCAACTGCACAGTTCTTTACGGAATGAAAAGTCTGTTTGGGGTAATGAGGCTTCTGCTTCTTTTTACTTCGATAATCACCATTTCATCAGATGCTTACGAAAGAGGTGTAAAGATCGCCTATCTGAAGGCCCTGGGCATACTTCTCATTGCAGCCGGAAGTTTTTTCCTCTATTTTTGCGACAATGCTGTTTTTTTAGTGACTGGAATTTTTATTTTTCTGATTGGAGTCGTGCTCTATCTTAAGGTCATGCACTACATGGCAAACAACTGGAGCTGAGCAAGACCACCAAGAACGACAGGAATTACTATATTGTCAAGGTCACGCAACGGAAGCACTTCGATAAGCATTCCTGCAGTCGCAATCTTCAATGCCACCAGGGCAATGTCAGGACATCCTGAAGCGGCAGGAGAAAAGCAGAGCGCAAGGTATGTGGCTGTAAAGATCGCACCGAAACATGTGAGGCTGCCGGCGGCAGTTTTTCCTTCTGTACACGGAATCTGAACGCGGCCAAAAAGTTTTCCTGACAGGCTCGCAAGTCCATCACCAAAGGCAAGGGCATATATTCCGATTGCAGCCGGCAGAGGCTGCCAAAGCAAGGATGCTGTCATGATTCCGGCTGTAAGGGTAACAGGTCCAAGGACGAATCTGTTTTCGTCCCGTTTTCTTGCGGCGGCTTCAGTAATCGCGGAGATCAAGAAAACTTCCTTGCCGGAAAGACGAACAAATTCGGAAACAGAATAAAGCACCATCGCTGCACCCAGAAGAATCATTACGGGAACATAAGCCTTTGAAAGGAAAAACGGAATGAAGGCACTGCAGAGATGGATGGACTTTCTGAACACTTCCTTTGAAAGGACACGCAGTCTCTGCCGTAATACAATCCCGCTTCTTCTCTTGGAAAATCTGGACGCATCAAACATTATTCAAGCCCCTCTTCTCCGTAAAGCATGCGCGGAATCTCCGTGTAGATTTCAGGATCGTAATCAGACATCGGATGAGTAATGTAGCGCACATTCTGTTCCGCAAGATTTGATCCTTCAAGACGGATCATTGTCTGCTGGTTTCTTGTAAGGGCATCCCACGCACGGAGGCTTTCCTGAAGATTTACGATGGCCTTTGCGTTGAGGGTGCTGTTTCCGGTATTTGACGCAATTCTTGAAAGAGTAACGCCAAGATTGTTGGAAGCTTTCATGTATGTATCCACAATGTCGCCCTGATCTTCGCGAATCTGTGGGAAAAGAATTCCGTGCTTCTGTCTTTCTCCATCAAGCAATGAGATGAGCCGCTCGTAATATCCGCGGGCAACATAGTTGTCACTGCTGAGCACAAGGGTATTCGCAAGGGCAAGAAGCAGGTGGATATCATTTCCGCTTGTATCCTGGCTCCTGATGAATGACCCAAGGGCTGCAGGATAGTTCTGGTTCTGGTACTGGATGTATCCGATCCTGTAGCGAATTGATGAGGTATCGTGCTTGTTGTTTACCGCATTCTCATAGTGCATGAGGGCCGCCTCATTGTCTGCCGCAATGAAGTAATCAAGATCCGCAAGGTCGGCATAAAGGCGTCCCACATTTTCATCGCTTTCAAATCCGCTTGAGCCGTTCTCATATTCGAAAACTTCAATTCCACGGCCGTAGAGAGTTTCAGCAGTAAGGTATTCGCGCTCATTGCGTTTTTCCTCGCCAAGGAGACGGTATGCATTGATGTACTTGTACGTGTCGCGCTTGTTGCGCTTTGTCTGCTTCTCAAAAGAATCTATCGATGCCTGAAGAAGTTTTGCCGCATTCTTTCCGCTGCTTGTCTCGACAAAATAACGTGCCATGTTGTAGAGGGCAACAGCATCTTCAGGAGCGGACTTCAATGCGCGTTCCAGAAGTTTTCTGACATCCTCAATCTGGGAACGCAGGTTTTCTTCCGACGGACGGAGTTTTCCATATCTTTTGTCCAGCATATAGCCTGAAAGCTCGATTTCATCCTGAGGAACAAGAGCCTTCTTCTGGCCCATGAAAATTTCCTTGTACATGAGTACCTGGCGAAGATTGTCCGTGCGGATGTAGTACCTCATCTGGCGGGACATGTAGAGGTTGCTTGACCCATATTTTTCAACAAGAAGATCGTAATTCTGTTTTGCTGACGGATACTTTGAGGAATCTGCGTCAGTCGCCCAGTCGAGATACAGGTCTCCAAGGGCAAGAATTCCTTCAGGATCATTGATATGGTAATCAAGGACTTCCCTCTTGAGGATTCTTTCGCTTTCCTCATAATTGTACAGATCCTCCGATTCCATTCTTGCCCAGTCAAGGCCTGCCTTTTTTTCATGGTTATATCTCTGGAGGATAGATCTGTACATGAGACGGCTGCGGTCATACTGCTTGTGATTTCGATATCCTTCAGCATACGTATAGAACCATTTTTTTATAGGACGGAACGTCAAAGCCTTGTTGAATTTGTCCTGAGACTGAGGATACTGTCCATCCTGCAGAAGTGCGTATCCCTGGTTGTAGAGATTTGATGCGCGTACAGGTTTTAAGATGAACGTGTTGGTCAAAGTGAAAATACAGAACACAAGGATTGCGGCGGCGGCTGTCATGATTGCGCCCGGAATGATCTTGTTCTTGAGCTGATATTCTATTGACTTCTTGTAGGCTTCATATTCCGCAGCAGAGCGTTTTTCATAGTCGCGCGGAACCTCAAGTGAAATGTCCAGAAGTTTTTCAAGTTCCGAGGCGACCTGGCGTGCAGGCACCTTGCGCAGTACTTTTTCAAGAACGGAGAAAATCGCATCGTCTGTAAATTCATTTTTTACGACAAAGTCCTCGAGGGCAATGCGCACATTGAGAGGATATGTAGCAAGATTCTTGAGGAACCTTTTGTATTCATTGTCAGTGAAAGTATTCTTTGGTTTGTCGTCATCCTTTGCTTCAGCAGCGCCGGAGAAGTCTGGAGTCGACACAGGTTTCTGCTTGTCAAAGTTGGCTGTGACTGTATCCGAGAATCCCGGAATATTGAAGTCATCATCGCCTTCAGTGCCATCAACCGGCCCCAGAGAAAAATCGGAATCCGTTTCACCGCTGAAGTCCAGGTTGTTTATGTCGCTTGTATCGAATGTCTCTGATGTTCCGAAATCATCTTCTGGAACTGATTCTTCAGGTGAAAGTGATTCAAGAGTTCCAGCATCGTCAAATCCGTTTCCATCCAATGAATCTGTAGAGAAGTCATCAGTTGTTCCGAAATCTGTTGAATCAAAGTCAGCTGTCACGTCGACATCGTTACCGGCATTGAAGTCATCTGTGCTCAAATCCGCAGATTCAGTATTTTCAGACGGAATGGAATCGATGTCCACATTCTCAAACGAGCTGTCAGAATCCTGTGAAGGATTGTCAAAGTCCGGAAGGTCAAGTCCAAGCCCATCGTCTGCTGTCTGCGTTGATGCGTCATCCTGAGGAATGTTCTTTATGTCTGGAATTTCATTGAATTCCGTCGGCAGGTCATCGTTGAGGCTTACGCTTTCAGAAGTTTCAAAGTCAGAGTTCGGGTCTGGCAAATCATCGGCCACGGGTGCTTCTGTCTGCGCTCCAAGACCGAGGTCAAAATCCGAGGCTTCAGGCGGAGTTCCGTCTGTAGAAAAATCAAAATTGCCGGCATCGAATGAACCAAAATCAGTAGAAGACTCACCGTCAGTGCTGAATTCAAAGTTATCAGTGGAAAGATCCTGCACACCCTGATCCATGTCATCGGTGCTGAAGTCGTTCATGCCATCATCGGCTGTTTCCGGAGTTTCAGAGACAGCGGAATCTTCAGCAGCATCTTCTTCAAGCGGTGTTTCAGTTACGTCATTGTCTTCAAAAGCAGGGGCTTCAAAACTGAAGTCATCGGAACCCATAGTCGGAATGTCAGAAAGATCTTCAAGGCCTTCAATGGTTTCTGTCGTTTCTTCCTGTGCAGTTTCCGTCTGAGGAATGTCGCTGAATTCGCCGACTGAACCAAGGGTGCTTGCAAGGGATTTTTCATCAAGTTCCGGAAGCTGCTCCTCTTCTGCAGGAGTTTCCTGAGGCATGTCAAAAAGAGACTCGTCGAATGCGGTGATGTCAGGGCCTGGTGCTGAAGGTGTGGAATCTCCAAAAAGACTGTCCGACTCTTCCGCCGGCTGCGGTTCAGGTTCTGTCTGAGCCATGCCCATGGACGGAGTTGAGAAAATGTCATCAGATACATCAACCGTCGGAATTTCAGATTCTGTATTCTGCTGGTCTGAACCAAAGAGATCGTTTTCTTCTCCCGGCTCTTCTTTTTTTGGCTGTTCACTCAAAGCAAGGAGCGAATCAAGATCCATGTCCTCAATGGCAACTTCTTCCGGTTCCGGCTCTGGTTCCGGTTCTGGAGTCTTGTCTTCAAATTCACTTAAGTCAAAGTCGCCGAAATCCATTCCGCCGTCTGATGGCAAAAGATCCGACATGTCAGGAACTGATTCCTGCTTTGGAGCTGTCTTCTGTTTTTCTTCGCTGTTTTCTTCTTCTTCGCCATCCATGAAGTCAGAGAAATCGTTTGCTTCACGTTCCCTTTCTTTTGCGGCGGCATCGGCCTGGGCCTGTTCTTCTTCCGAAAGCATTGGAAGTCCGTCGAGGAATTCGTCTGAGTCGTCTATATCCTGTACATTTTTTGGAATACTTACAAAAACAGGTTTTTCTCCGCGTGCAGCACGGATTTTTGCTTCGTCACCGAGAGTCATTATATCTGAATTGAATTGCTGCAGCTGTTTAAGTCCTGGCATGGGTAAATTATACTCCTCAAACAAACATGGTTTCAAGATTATATCGGCTTTAAACAAATGCGAGTTTAGGTTTTTATGCCTCTTGAAAACCAATTGGAAGAAAATGTGAAATTGCTAAAGTGACTTCCAGCAAACGCCGACATTATATATATGAAAAGGTTTTTAATTTTTCTTGCGGTCTTTTTCATGGCAGGGATGGCTCTTTCCGCACAGGCAAAAAACCATCTCACTGACGACCAGCTTGATTATGCGGAAATTGTAAATTCCATCGAGGGTGTCGGTGCCCCATATCTCAAAGGTGACTATGTGGTTTTCACGGCCGAGCACAAATGGCGTCATATCGGAATTGCCTTTGACTTTGAGGAATACAAGACGATTCATTCCTTCCAGATAAAGAAATTCATGGACATGGAATACAAAGAATCAGGCTCCATCTGCTTTTTCATCATGAAGCTGCCAAAGAATGTGCTTGCCCTTGACTACAGACTTGTCATAGACGGACTGTGGACGGCGGATCCATACAACCCGGAAACTGTCTACAACAGCGAGGCAAACCTGACTCTGTCCCATGTGGACGCAACCAGATACATTCCTCCGGTAACGGAAAAAAATGCGGATGGCCTGGTACATTTTGTGTACAGGGGTAAACGAGGGCAGCAGGTCCGTGTAGGCGGAAGCTTTACAAACTGGGACAGCTGGATCTACAAGATGACGGAAGTTTCTCCAGGACTTTATGAATTTGCACTGCCATTACCTCCTGGAAAATATGAATACGCTTTCTATACTGGAATCACATCCTTTCCTGACAAGGGGAATCCGGAACGCTGCTATACAAACGACGGAAAAGTTGCATCACTGCTTGTTGTAAATTAAATCAGGAAGTTGTGAATAAAAAAGACCCATAGTTTTCTACGGGTCTTTTTGCTTTTTTAGGAATCCTTTAGAAATGGAAGCCTTTTGGAAGCTGCATTCCTCCAGGAAGCTTCATATTCTGCAGCTGGCTCATGTCCATGCCGGCAAGCTGGTTCATCATCTTTGCCTGGGCACCGCGATTGCGGCTGAGCTTCTTCATCGTAAGTTTTGTCTTTTCAAACTGCTTGATGAGCTTGTTCACTTCCTGTACGGAAGTGCCGCTACCCTTTGCGATTCTCTTGCGACGGGCCGGACCAATGATAAGATGGTTAAGCCTTTCCTTGTATGTCATGCTCTGGATGATTGCCTTCTGGTGCTTGATGGCTTCCTGACCCTGACCAAGCTGGGCTTCGCTGATCTGCCCCGCAAGGCCCGGCATCATATCGATGATCTTCGACATGGATCCCATCTTTTCAACCTGCTCAAACTGCTCAAGCATGTCCTGCAGAGTGAATTCATTTCTCTGCATTTTCTTCTGCATCTTGAGTGCCTGTTCCTGGTCAACGGTTTCCTGTGCCTTTTCAACAAGGGAAACAATGTCACCCATGCCCAAAATACGGCCGGCAATACGCTCAGGATGGAACTGCTCAAAATCTTCCGTCTTTTCACCTGTACCGATGAAGAGGATCGGTTTTTCAGTAATGGATTTCAATGAAAGAGCCGCACCACCACGGGCGTCAGAGTCAAACTTTGTGAGGATTACACCTGTAAGACCAAGCTGCTCATCAAATGACTTTGCGATGTCTACGGCATTCTGACCAGTCATGGCGTCGGCAACGAGAACTGTCTCGACAGGATTCATTGCCTTCTTTACCTGGACAAGTTCTTCCATCATGTCGCCGTCGATCTGGAGACGACCGGCAGTATCGATGATTACCGTATCAAGTCCGTTCTTCTTTGCATAAGTGAGGGCGTCATTTGCAACCTTTACCGCAACTTTTGGATTTGCTTTTCCGGCAGCCTCCGCAAGGGCATTGTCATCTTTGTAAACAGGAACATCGATTTTCTGACCAAGAACACAAAGCTGTTCCACGGCAGCAGGACGGACAAGGTCACAAGCAACAAGCAATGGACGGCGGCCATCTTTCTTGAGCTTGGCGGCAAGCTTGTGGGCGGCGGTAGTTTTACCTGCACCCTGAAGACCAAGCAAAAGGATAACCGACTGAGTATCAGGACCCTTGAGGGCAAGATCTGTCTTCTTGTCACCAAGCATGGCAGTAAGCTTGTCGTGAATGATCTTGACGAACTGCTGGCCCGGATCAACTGCCTTGAGAACCTTTTCACCCTTGGCTTCTTCTATGGTTGAATTAACAAAACGGCGGACAACGCGAAGGTTTACGTCGGCCTCAAGAAGAGCCATCTTGATCTGTTCAACTGTCTCTTCAATGTTCTTTTCAGTAATCGATGATTTTCCGCTCAAAGTCTTTACAATTGAGCTGAATGTTCCTGTAATTTTCTCAAGCATTTTTTTATATCCTTAAAAATTTATAAAACTTGTAAAATCAGCTCCCGCAAAGAACCGGGCCAAACCTGCTCCGGTGCAGCTTGGCTGCAAGTCGCATTTTGTCCCGAACCTTTGCTCCGCTGATTTTATACATCTCTTATTTTTTATGTGTATCAAGCAATGTGGTTATAAAATTCCAGTAACCTTAATCTCTTCCGAGAGGGGAAAATTGATCAGGCGTTCTTAAGAATTTCATTGAGACATTCTTCCGCGGTCTTTTCTTTGTTGAGCACTTTGTACAAGGTCTCACAGATCGGAAGCTTAAGGTTCTTTTCTTTTATGATCTGATGAACATACTTGCAGGCAATGGCACCTTCAGGAAGATAGCCGACTTTCTTTACGTTTGCAATGAGGTCATCAAGATCCTTGAACTGATCGAGAATATTTGTCTTTATTATGTCCTGACCGAATCTTCTGTTGCGGCCGAATTTCGACTTGCATGTTACATCAAGATCACCGACACCGCTGATTGAAGAGAAAGTTGCTGAATGTGTTGCACCCATTGCAAATCCAAGCTGCTGTATTTCGCTAAGACCAGCTGCCATGAGAAGGCTTTCCGTATTGTCTCCAAAGATGGAACTGTTTTCAGCAAGGGCATCCATGCTTCCGTATACGACGGCAATGACGTTCTTTACGGCTGCACAGATCTGAACACCGATCGTATCGAATGAAGCATAAGCCATGAGGTTAGGAGCAGCTCGCAAAAGGTCTCGCATCTTTACTGCATTTCTATGGTGCTGGCTTGCGGAAATAAGGCCTGTGATCTTTCCGCTTGCAACTTCTTCAGCATGGCTTGGACCTGCGATGTAAACTGTTGCATCCTTGTAGCATGAAGGAAGTGCCCTTTCCATAGTTTCAAGAACGAGGGAAGGAAGACCTGATTCTACTGGAACAAATCCTTTTGTAAGGGAACCGATAATTGTGGTTCCGTCGGCAATATTTGGAACGTCAACAAAGCGACTGATTGTAGAAGCAAGATAAAGCGAAGGACTACCCATGATGAGGAACTGTTTTCCAGTTGCAACTTCCCTTATGTCTCCGCTAGCCGTCATTGTCTCGTTTAGCCTGTAACCGGGAAGATAGCGTTTGTTCTCATGTTCGTTATTAATAGAAGAAACTACATCATCTTCCATTGCCCAGAGCTGAACTTTGTGTCCACCTTCGGCAAGTGCTGTACCCAAAGCAGTACCCCAGGCACCAGCTCCAATAATTCCAACTTCAAAAGCTTCCATGTATGATCCTTTCTAAGAAGTATTTATTTTGTTTTCTTAGTATGTATCTTTCAATGATACATCAGACGGAACAAAAACACAAGGAATGTCAAAGCCTGATAATTTTATGACATCATGGCATTTTTCCATCGTCAAACTGAGTCTATTTCTGTTCCTGGACCTTATTAAACAGCTCTTCTACTTCTTCTTTTACAGGCAATGCAGGAAGCCCGCCTCTTTTTGTGACACAGAGTGCCGAAACAGTATTTGCATAGAGCATGATTTTTTTCAGTTCCATTTCGTCAAGATCAAGCATATTTTCTTTTCTTGTAAGACAGTAAAGAAGTCCTCCATGACTACATTGTATCCGGTCTTTTCATTGAAAACCTTGATGATTTCTTCAAGACGTGCGGCCTCTTCTCCACGGGAAGCACCAAATACAAGAATCGTCTTGTCTCCTTCTTTTTTTGAAGACTGAGCATTGTTCTTACTGCAGGCAACTAAAGAAGCAGCAGCAATCGCACCAAATGCCAAAAGCATTGTTCTAAAAATTGTTTTTTTCATTTTTCCTCCAGGACAATAAATTACTTTGATTACAGACTTGATTGACGCTCAACAACTTCAACCGGTATCTTTACGGTGCAAGGAGGTCTCCTAAAATCCGTAAGTCTTGCCAGAATAAGTTTTGCAGCCTGAACGCCAGATTCATCCAGAAAAAGTCAAATAATAATTTATGAAACAAATATGAAACTTAAAAAAATTCCTTGAATTTATATACCGAACGGTATACAATAAAAGTCATGATCAATTCAAGCGAAGGGAACAAAGCAACCATTGCAGACACCGCCATCTATCTGTTTTCGATCAAAGGATATGATGGAGTATCAGTTCAGGAAATTTGCGATGCCGCAGAAATCACAAAGCCTACCCTTTATTACTACTTCAAGAGCAAGCGCGGTCTTCTTGAATACATAACAGAAGAATATGGGAAAAAACTTGTCGGAATAATAAAGGAATCCCTGACCTACGAGCATGACTTTTTGAAATCCCTCACAAAGGTCCTAAAGGCAGAACTTGCCTTTGCCAGAGACAACCTTGATTTTTTCTACCTTCACAACGCCATATTAAAAAGTCCCAAAAATACAGAACAGAAATCCGTGTATTCTTCAGTCATTCAGGAAATAGATGATACTTTTCTGGAATTCTTTACTTCTTCCGCCCGTGAATTCGGAAACATGAGGGGGAAAGAGGCTTTATACAGCGAAATGTTCCACAACAACGTAATCTCTTCAGTTCTTCTGATAATTGAAGGTACGGTTCCGGAAAGCGAACAGATAATACATCAGATAATTCATGCTTCCGTATACGGATTTGCAGATTAGGACAAACATGAAACTTTACGGCAACGATATTTTTTCAGACAAAATCTTCTATCACATTTATCCACTCGGAATGGGAAACTGCCCTAAGGAAAACAACTTTACCCAAAGTGCAGGAAATTTTTTTGAAATCCTTGAAACAGACCTGGATAGAATCAGGAGACTTGGCTGCAACGCCATTTACCTCGGTCCAGTTTTTGAATCAACAAGACATGGCTACGATACATTGGACTATTACCATGTTGACAGAAGGCTCGGCAACAATGAGTCCTTCAAAAAATTCTGTGACACCGCACATGAAATGGGATTTGCAATTGTACTGGATGCAGTATTCAACCACACCGGCAGGGATTTTTTTGCATTCAGGGACCTGATCGCAAAAGGACAGGATTCCCAGTACAGGGATTGGTATCAGGGCCTGAACTTTTCTTCACGGAGCAATTATGGCGACAGCTTTGACTACGACGGCTGGGCTGGATGCAAGGATCTTGTAAAGCTTAATCTTAGAAACCGCGATGTCAGAAACCACATTCTCGGTGCAGTCTCATTCTGGATGGATTTTTTTAAGGTTGACGGTCTCAGGCTAGATGCTGCTGATGTAATGGACAAGGATTTTTTTGAAGAGCTTGGGAAATTCTGCAGGGAAAGGAAAAATGATTTCTGGCTTATGGGAGAAGTTGTTCACGGAGACTACAATGAATGGTGCAATCCTAAGAGAATTGATTCCGTAACCAACTACCAGCTGTACAAGGCAATCTTTTCTTCCGTAGACAGCAGGAATTTTTTTGAGCTTTCCTACAATCTGAACAGGGAATCTGGAAATGATGGCGGAATGTACAGATACGCACCTCTCTATAATTTTCTTGATAACCATGACATCAACAGGGTTGCTTCAGAAATTCAAAATCCAGAAAAAGAGCTCTACATGATTTACGGCCTTCTCTTTTCAATTCCAGGAATTCCTTCGATTTATTACGGCAGCGAATTTGCCCTAAAAGGAACAAGAACACAATACGGCGACCAGGACCTGAGGCCTTCGATTCCGCCATTCACGGATTTTCCGGAACATCTGAAGCAGCCGTTCGATGTTTCATTTTTATCAAATGCAATTTCGGTTTTCTCTGAAATAAGAAAGAATTCTCCATCGTTACAGAAAGGAAGCTACAGGGAACTCCATGTTGAAAACCAGATCTTCGCCTTTGAAAGAATCTATGAAGAAAATGACATCAATGAAAGGATCGTAATAATCTGCAGTACAAAATCAGATCCATGCAGTCTGAACCTTGATTTCATTCCAGAAGGAACATACACAGAGCTGATTTCCGGAACAGAACATTCCCTTTACGGCCTGAAGAATTTTAAATTGAATCCGTTCGACATTGTTTTACTGAAGGCAGCCCGCTAGATTTTCATTGCAGGCTCAACTTTCAGCTTAAACCTTTCCATAAAGTCTGAAACATATTCCATCTGGAAGTCTGCAATCCTTTCCGGTTCATGGGCATCGGTTCCAATCAGAACCCTTGCATTTTTGTATCCGCTTACAATCTTCCAGAAATTTTCTGCCGGATACCGGAGTCTGCAAAATCCAGCTGATGACCTGAAAATGTCGCTGGTATTTATTTCAAGACAGACTTCATTTTTAACTGCTGATTCGATTATTGCACGGGAACACTCTTCCATCCGGGAATCAAAATCCTCTGCTCTAATACAGCGCATAAAAACATCAGGATGAACCATCTGGCTGAAAAGTTTTGAATCCAGTGCGGCAATGCAGTTTTCAGCATAGACCATCACATCTTTTTTTTCTATGCGCCGAATTCCGCCGTCTTCATGAACCTTGTTGTCCATAAAATCATACAAAATCCCGTCATTATAAACATAGTGAATTCCAAGATTCAGGTAGTCGACTTTTTCTCTCATCAGCCTGTAGTAGTCGGCATCAAACTCATTGTATTCGCTTTCAAAACCTGCAAGGACATTAAGCTGATTTTTAAAGGCTGATTTAACGGATGCAATATCTGAAAGATAGGAAGGCAAATCCACAAAATCCATCCTCAGGGAAAGTGAACCGGAATGCCTTATATAGGGTGCAAGAACTTCCTTTGCCTTTTCCGAAAGCGGAATGTGATCGGAAATACCTATTTCTTTTAAGCCTGCCTTTACAGCTTCTTCTGCATATTCAGTCAATTCGCCCGAAGCATGATGACAGTATTTAGAATGGGAATGATAGTTTGCGTTGAACATTTGCGCACAGTATAGCATAAAATGCAGGGAATGGTGTCTCACTCAAACCAGTTTTCAATAATCAATGAGGAACTAATTTTCTGCATCGGTTCAAAATCTGAAATGTTCCTTGTCACTAGAACCATCTGTCTGGAAATGGCGGTTGCAGCAATCTGCGTGTCCTGAAATGACTTTTGAATGCCTTTTTCCCTCAGCCGGCTGCGTAAATCTGAATGAATCCATGCACAATGGGAATCGTATTCAATTATTGGAAATATGGCTTGAACTGTATCAATGTAAAAGGAAAAAATCATATCCTTTCTTTTACCGTCAGGCAGAGTCTGCAGGCCATACAGTAATTCATTCCATGTTGTGCTTGAAATGGCACACCTTTGTCTTTCTTCTTCAACCTTGGAAAGGACCTTCATGTCTGGTGAAGTTTTCAAAAATTCGGAAATTATGTTTGTGTCCAGAAGATATATTCTATTCATCTTTCAGCAGACCTTCCATGTATTCCGATTCTCTCGCTGATTCTGCAGGTTCTTCCAACCTCAAGTTTTTAAGATGACCTTCAAAATCAATATCATCCGAAAGTCCATATTTTACACGGGCCTCCAGAACATGGTCATAGATTGTCTTTTCTTCTTTAAATTTGTTTCTAGCCTCGTTGAATTCAGAAATGCTCTGAATCACATAACTTACCTTTCCGTGATTTGTTATGAAAATAGGTCCCTGCTCATCAGAAAGATGTAAATAATAGGAAAGTCTGTTTTTGGCTTCATAAACTGGAATTTCATTCATGGCTGCCTCCTGAAGAAAATCTTATGATCAGTATAAAACGAAAAATAGCTATAAGTCAAATTTATGGCTATTTATCTATGTGCTTTCTGAACAGGTGTTTTAGATAGAATAATCCATAAGGTCAAAGGCACTGAAAATTTCAAAATCTTTTGGATTGGCGGTCCAGATTGTATCTATACCGTGGCTCATGTAGCAGGATGCCATATGAGTGTCAATCAATCTTTTTCTCCCAAGACCATATTGTTTAAGCCACATCTGAGCTCTTCCAAAACTCTGGTCATCCGGATAGATTATTTTTGTTCTGTCCAGATCGCACCAGAACCAGCTCTGTTCTATGGCCTGCTCCATGGTCATAGGATTTGAGAATCTTTTTGGATCTGTCACAATATGTTGAAATTCCAGAAAGACATTATAGAAAATGCACAGCTGCCTGTTTGTATTTTTCCATGTGTTGAACAGATTCAATGCTCCTTCATGTCGTGGAGAACCGTTCATTGTCAAATCAACAAGGAAGCATGTATCAATACCTGTCATCAAGCATTTCTCCTCTGAAATCATCATTTATAAAGTCGTTTTTTATTTCCCCTGAATCAAAGGGCCTAAAATCATCCAGAGTCTTTTTCTTCTGCAATTTTTCCAGATAAGAAGTCATAGCATCCCTGATCAATGCTGCGGCTTTTGTTTTCTGTTTTAAAGCAATGGTCTGATAGAGAGAATACACTTCATCTGATACATATAATGTCAACGGTTTCATATGCATATTATATGTATGTTTTTTATTAATTTCAATGTATATGATGAAGATTTTTTGATTGTTTTATGCGTGGGTACAAAAAAATCCCCGCCAGAAAAATCCAGCGGGGAACGGTTTGACCCGCTTTTGTCGGGTCGAAACTGATTTACAGGGTTGCAAAAGCAATCCCTGTATGTTTGTTTTTAGACCGCACTCACGCTAGTGAGTGTCGGCTCTGAAAAACTATTTGTTCAAGCGAGCTTCGATGTCATCGAGAGTTGCAGAAAGTTCCTTTGGAAGGTGTGATCCGAACTTTGGATAGTGGTTTTCACGAATATCCTTAAGTTCCTTCTTCCATCCTTCAACGTCAACCTTGAGGATTTCTGGAAGTGTCTTCTTGTAGTAGTCTGCAAGACCGTCTGTGTTGATAGCACCTTCTTTTGGCATGAATCCGATTGGTGTTTCAACAGCATTGTCCTTTCCGTCACAGCGGTCGAAGATCCAGGCAAGAACACGTGAGTTGTCACCGTATCCTGGCCACATAAATCCACCTGGAAGGTCTGCGTTGTTTTCGTCCTTGCGGAACCAGTTAACGTAGAAGATCTTTGGAAGCTTGTCCTGATCCTTTGCTGCAGCACCTACGTCTATCCAGTGCTGGAAGTAGTCACCCATGTTGTATCCACAGAATGGGAGGATTGCGAATGGGTCGCGGCGGATCTTACCAACATCTGCTGCATTGATTGTAGAAGCTGCTGTGATTTCTGAACCTACGATAGAACCGAGGAATACACCGTGGTTCCAGTTGCGTGACTGGTGTACGAGAGGTACTGTTGATGGGCGGCGTCCACCGAAGAGGATTGCAGAAATAGGTACACCCTTTGGATCTTCCCATTCTGGAGCGATACATGGACACTGTCCTGCTGGTGCTGTAAAGCGTGCGTTTGGATGTGCCATTTCTTCTCCCTTAGGAGCCTTGTCCTTAGGGAATGCTGGGCGTGTGTTGCCCTTCCAGTCAACAAGGTTACCCTTAGCTGGATATCCGATTCCTTCCCACCAAACATCGCCGTCTTCTGTAAGGGCACAGTTTGTGTAGATTGTATTCTTTTCTGCAGAAACAAGAGCGTTCTTGTTTGATTCTGCTGATGTACCAGGAGCAACACCGAAGAATCCAGCTTCTGGGTTAATAGCATAGAGACGGCCATCTTCACCATACTTCATCCATGCAATATCATCACCGATTGTTTCAACCTTCCATCCTGGGATTGTTGGGATGAGCATAGCGAGGTTTGTCTTTCCACAAGCTGATGGGAAAGCACCTGTTACGTACTTAACCTTTCCTTCTGGGTTTGTGAGCTTGAGGATGAGCATGTGTTCTGCAAGCCAGCCTTCCTTGCGAGCAAGAACTGTTGCAATGCGGAGTGCGAAACACTTCTTTCCGAGAAGAGCGTTTCCGCCGTATCCAGAACCATAAGACCAGATGAGTCCTTCATCAGGGAACTGTGTGATGTACTTCTGGTCAACTGGAGCACATGCCCAAACACCGTTGTCCTTAGCACCGTTGTTGAGCGGCTTACCAACTGAGTGGAGACATGGAACGAATTCAGCCTTTGCATCTGCATTGAAGATGTCGAGAACCTTCTTTCCAGCGCGTGTCATGATGTCCATGTTGAGAACAACGTATTCTGAGTCAGTGATTTCTACACCGTTCTTTGAAATTGGTGAACCGAGAGGTCCCATGCAGAAAGGAATGACATACATTGTACGACCGTGCATACAACCCTTGTAGAGACCCTTCATTGTTGCCTTGAGTTCAGCAGGTGCGATCCAGTTGTTTGTTGGACCAGCATCTTCTTCCTTTACAGAAGAAATGAATGTTCTTTTTTCAACACGAGCTACGTCAGATGGATCTGAACGGAAAAGGAAGCTGTGTGGCTTCTTTGCAAGTGGAGTTGCAAGACCTGCGTCAACACATTTCTGCATCAAGCAGTCGTATTCTTCGTTTGAACCGTCTGTAACTACAACATTGTCTGGTTCGCACATTGCAACACATTCTTCTACCCAAGCCTTGATTCCTGGGTGTTTGATGTCATTAAGAGTAAGAGACATAAATAACTCCTGTGGCTTAAAATCAGTTTTTATGAAACATCCTTCATTACAACGTAACCGGCTGTTTTCATAAGGTCCACGCGTTCAGCTGCAGACTGGCACCGCCTACCGATTTTCACACAATAAATATACAATTTTTTCATTTCTAATTCAACAAATGTTAGAAAAATCTAAAATATGTTAGAATTATTGTATGGAAACAACCTCCCGCAGATTACACAGATAACGCAGAAACATGAAAAATCGAGAGGGAAGGAAGAGGCTGGCAAAAACATTCAAAGCCCGGAAAGATAGTTTCCTTGCCGGGCTTTGCATGTAGCGACGATATCTAGCGGTTTTGTCAGACTCGTACTGACCGGTAGATTTTTCATGCTTCTAAACCAGCCTATGTATTTCAAGAGATAATTCCAAAAAAAATGCCATGATGCTAAAATATTCCGCATGGAAAACAACAGGTTCAATTTGTGCCCTGAATGCGGCGGCAGAAACATAGCGACGGAAAACAATGGAAGAAAATGGAAATGTCCTGACTGCGGTTTTACCCTTTACAACAACGTGGCATCCGCAGTGGGACTTGTGATCATAAACGACCGTGGAGAAGTACTTCTTGAAAAACGGGCGAAGGAACCACGCAAAGGCTACCTTGCTTTTCCCGGGGGCTTTGTTGATCCTGACGAAAGCCTTGAGGAAGCAGCCGCTAGAGAATGCCGTGAAGAAATAGGAGCGGAAATTTCTTCCATAAGTTACATAGCATCTTTCCCGAACACCTATGAATACAAGAGCGTGGTCTACAAAACCTGCGACGTTTTTTTTGAAGCCCAGCTCCCGTTACAGGCGGAACTCCATTGCCAGCGCGGTGAAGTTTCAGAACTTGTATGGATGCCTTGCTCCACAAAGGAAGAAATTGAGAAAATCCCGCTGGCTTTTGAGTCTGCAAAACGCACATTGCTTAAACGTCTTTCCTATTGACACGGACGCAGTTAATTGATAGATTATTACCACTTTGGCGTCGTACCCAAGTGGTAAGGGACTGGTCTGCAAAACCACTATGCATCGGTTCGATTCCGATCGACGCCTAGCAAAAGAGCCTTCATCAATCGATGAGGGCTTTCTTTTTGCCTTCCGGTTCTTTCGAGCAAAGCTGGGAACCGATCACATATAGGGGCTGCCATTCCGGTAGTCCCATTTTTTTTATTCCGCATTCGTGATATATTTCTTCCATTATGAACATGAATTTAATCGTATGCATTTCAGGCATTGCCCTGTGGCTTGTTTCATTTCTCGTGATGAATTCGAAAATCAATGCACAGAAAAAAATTCTTTCGGAAAAAGGAAAGACAATTCCAAAAGCGGAAACTTCATTTGGTGCCAGTCTGAGCCTTACAATCCTTGTGGAACTTCTCCCGATTCTGATTCCAATGAAATTTTTTGCCGAGACAGTGGCATGCGTATGCGGAATTCTTGGAGCCTACATCGTGCTCAATGAAAGACTTGTAAACCTCAAGAAGGCAGATTCAGAGGAATAGATTTCCGGATGAAAATAAAGGCAGTCGCAGCAGCACTTTTATTTCTCTCAGCCCTTGCGTATTCCGCGGAGAAAAAAATCTGCCATGCGCAGACAAAATATTTCGACATAATTTTTGACGAAAACTCAAAAAACACCGCCGCCAGAATTTACGGATGTGCCGACAGTGAACTTGAACGATTGTGTTCGGAATACAAGACAAAGCCCCTTACAAGAATTCCTGTAGTCATAACTTCCGCAACGGATACATTCAACGGATATTTCACCAACTACAACTACAACCATATTGTCCTTTATGACACCACGCCAGACAAGACAATGCTTGTGTTTGACGACACGATGAAGTCCACTTTCATCCACGAGCTGACACATCTTGTGACGACAAATTCTTCAAGCGGATTCTGGACAGCCACGCAAAAAATTCTAGGAGACATATACAACCCTGGTTACTACATCACCTTGCCGACTTTCATAAAGGAAGGTGCATCAGTCCATGAAGAAAGCAGAAAGGGAGAAGGAAGACTGAACAACGGAGTTTTTCTCCATTACATAAAACAGGCAAAACTCAGCGGAAAATTTCCACAATGGTCAGACTGTTTTGGTTCACGGAGCATCTATCCTTCAACTACGGCATCCTATATTTTTGGAAGTGCCTTCACACAATTCATCGTGGAAAAATACGGAATGGAGAAATACACCGAATTCTGGTACAACGGCATAAACATGAAGGGCATCACCACATCCGGAGCTTTCAGAAAAACCTATGGCACATCCATGAAAAGCGAGTGGAAAAAATTTTATGAAAGCATCGATGTAAGTGAAATCGACAGCAATCCTGAATCCACAGACGGAATAAAGAAAACCGTCATCGATGAAAAATCACTGCACCGCTATGCCATAGCCGGAACTACTCCCGCGGGCCTTGCCGTTCTTGATGAAACCACAGGAAGCCTTCGGATAGGCCAGAAGAAAATTTTCACGAAAGGATTTCTTGAATCGGCAAAAATCACCGGCTGCGGAAAATACATCTGCGTGACTGAAACGGACATCAACCACATGTCAAAAAAGATTTCCGCATCATACCTTGATGTTGAGAAAAACAAGTGGACTGATCTTGGTTCCGGCTGGACGAAAGATTTCTGCGTCTATGACAGCGAAGATGAAAAAATCATTGCCTGCATAAAAAACACCGGACAAAACTGCTCCCTTGTTCTATGCGGCGCAATGGATAAAAAAGCGGAACTGGCACGACATGATTTTGACGACGGTCAGATTCCCTACGGACTCAACGGCGACAGTGACGGAAACTTTTTTTTCTTTTTGAAGGATGCAGAAAAAATCTTTCTGTGCAAGGGCTCATTTTTAAACGGAATCCTTTCCATAAAAAAACATGAGCTTGAATGCGACACTCCGATGGATCTTTCAGTCTCAAAAGATTCCGACGGGAACACTGCAATCGCCTTTTCTTTCTGCGATTCAAAATCTTTTCCAAGACCGGCAAAAGGAAAATTCAGCGACGAGCTTCTTGAAATTGAATTCCTTCATAAAGATGTTTCAGGTGGATTTTATTCTCCCGTTGTCTGCGGTGAAAACATTTTATACAGTGCACATTTTTACGATGAAAATTCCATCTTCTCACTGGACTGCGGCAGCTTCAATTTTGAATCAAAGAAAATTCCAGGACTGCTTCTTGAACCTTCATCAAAGACACCGGCAGAAATTCCTCAGGAAGAAATTTCAACCTACAGAAAAATACTCTATCCGGGGCAGACAATAGTTCCGCTTTCGACATTGCAATCATATTACATCGGCCCTTCGGTCTATTTCACAAGGGAAAGCGACTGCCTTGGAACGGGTTCCGTCTATCCTCTTGGCATGACTGTCATCAAAAACAATCCAAATGACACGCTGAACATGGGAATCACCGCCGGTTTCAATCCAATGGAAAAATCTGGAGGTGCCGGTACAATTTTCATCCTGAGGAATTCTTCGGACAGCATGACGATGACGAATACCACCTGCTGCATCTTTGACAAAGATGGATTCATGCAGTCTTCAAACAATTTGAATCTTTCCATGGAATTCAGCATCGGAGACATTTCAAGGATCGTCCTCTCCGAGTCAAACATTTTTGTCTACGGAAAAAACGACATGGACGAAGAAAGGATGAAGGATTTTTTCATCCGCGACTGGCAGCTTGAAGACAACTACATCTACGACAGAAACATCATTTCTCTGACCTACAGCAACATCCACAAGACCGGTGAACGAAGCTATGAGAAATTTGGATTTGCCGCAGGAATCAACTACAAGAATGTTTTCGCGTCCTGCTGCGGCAATGATGACTCTTCCATTTTTTTCAGACTGAACAATTGCAATGATTCAGATATAAGATATTCACAGCTTTATCCGGCGGTAAAACTTTCGCTTCCGCAGATTCTTCCGGTGGACAACAGAAATTATTTTACTTTCAATCTTCCCGTAACATTCTACGGAGCGCTCGTTCCAACAAACAACATTTTTGCAGAATACGAAACGGACGCAGTTTTGTTTTCATGGGAGGCGCAAAAAGGACTTGGAGTCATTCCATTTTATGTTCATAACATTTCCCTCATCGCATCCTACAGCGGCGAGTTTGTGAATTTCCTGAACCGTGACATGGAAATTTTTCACCTTGATGAAGATTTCAGAGAGCTTGGTTCAATGCAGAAAAATGAATACGCAGGCGCAAGGATAGTTTTTAAAAGCGGAATCAATTCCGGCGCCCTTGCAAGTTCCTCCTTTTATTTCTCTGTATCGTGGGGATTCCAATATGGACTCACCGGCATCAACAAGGGAAAGTTGAAGGACCGTTTTTCAGTCGCCATGAACTTTGCCCTGTTCTGATGTACACCAGCAACTTTTTTTTATAAAATGATGTTGCTATTTTTTTCTGGAGTCGCTCAATGAAGTTTTTCAAACCTCTTGTTTTCTCGATGATTTTTTCTGCCTCAGCCGGAACCATAACCGCACAGGGCGGTTCGCTGGATTTTTGGACGAACAGACCTCATGAAATTCTTGC
>SAMEA3663241__coassemble_87_pt1 | contig 27349 bp, 27 predicted proteins | sample SAMEA3663241__metabat2_high_PE_014 | metagenome-assembled genome bin SAMEA3663241 (sample SAMEA3663241) | pig gut metagenome | biome: pig gut; feature: pig-associated habitat; material: faeces | place: China | collected 2013
CAACACCTGATCCTGCGTCTCCTACAGAAACGCGCTTTCCCTTAAGGTCGTAGATTGTCTTGATTCCGCTTGATTTTGAAGCTGCGATCTGAACAACTTCAGGATACATTGTTCCGAGTGTTGCAAGGTTTGGAAGTGCCTTGCCTGCGAACATGTCTGTTCCGTTGTATGCGTAGTCCATTACGTCGTTCTGAACTGTAGCGAACTCTGCATCTCCTGCGCTGATGAGACGGAGGTTTTCTGCAGAAGCACCTGTCGACTGTGCGGTAACGTTCATTCCTTCAATCTTTGTGTTCCAGATGTTTGCGATTGCACCACCGAACGGGTAGTAAGTTCCGGAAGTTCCGCCTGTTGCAAGGATGAAGTTCTTCTTTGATGCTGCCTTAGAACAGCCTGCAAGTACAAGTGCTGCTGAAGCTGCGAGTACAAATGCCGCGATTTTTTTCATTGTTTTGGCTCCTTTTGAGTTTGTTTCTACTATTTTACACTGAATTTTATACCAGTTCAATTGTAGAATTCGGTATTATGTTGCTGCTGAACTTTAACAAGTCTATTCAGCTGTATATGCCGCCCTTTCTCCGCCGATGTATTTTGCGCGGGTTCTGGCACAGACAAGATGAGCGTTTCCTATGGAACTGATCGAAAGCCTTACAGGAACCGCCACATCCTTAAGGTGCATTCCGATGAGGGTGTCGCCGATGTCCATTCCTGCATGGGCCTTTATGTGTTCCACGGCGGCAGGATTGCTGAATGTTTTCCAGGCTGTGGTTGCAAAGGATCCGCCAGCTTTTGGCTGTGGAACAACGTTGACGATTTCGAGACCAAGGCGTTCCGCGGTTTCGGTTTCAATTATAATGGCTCTGTTGAGGTGCTCGCAGCACTGGCATGCAAGTTCAATGCCTTTTTCACGGCAGGCTTTGTAGATTCCGCCGAAAGTTTTTTCCGCTGCCTCAAGGTTTGAGTTTTTCCCGATGGTTCCGCCTGTAATCTCACTGCTTGAGCATCCTACCACAAGAATCTGCCCCTTCTTAAGTTTTGCCTTTTCAATCAATTCAATTGCGGCTTCATATGACTGGTCAAATAGTTCTTCCATGACATGCCTCCTGATTTTTTACCTTGCTCATGATAGCAGAAAAGTGAAAATGACAGAACAGTCGTCTAGATATCAGGGCCTCCGCATTATAAACAAAAATCCGATTTTTTGGCTCCCAGTCACGGTTGCGCGATTCAAAACCGCGCAATAATGCGCTACACGCTTTTTGTGGTATAGAAACTATTGAACTGCCGCTTCGCAGCTGCCACAAAAAGAGTGTTTTTGAACCACGCCCCGCTCCTTCGCACCAACATTACAGAAAATCGTTTATAATGCGGAACCCCTGGTCTAGATATGCCCTTTAATTGTAAACATCTGCGTTTTCTGATAAAATGGAACCCAAAAAAAATTGGGGTTGCTGCATAGAATTCATCTATGGAAGTGCCCGTTGGAGATATTTAAGATGATCAGGATTCAGAAAGCATCAGAAATCGAAAGCGCGTTCTTTGGAGGCAGGGACTTTGGATCTTCCATCGATGTTGTACGCGATGTTTTGAATGACGTGCGCTCAAACGGAGATTCCGCTGTAAGAAAATATACAGCCAGGTTTGACGTTGCTTCTCCATCGTCTCTTGAGATCCCTCAGTCGGAACTCAAGGCCGCTGCGGAAAAAATGCAGAAAGAAAATCCTGATCTTTACAATGCCCTTTGCTACAGCCGTGATCTTGCCGTACGTTTTGCAAAAAAACAGAGGGAATCCTTTGATGATTTTGAAGTTGAACTTGAACCCGGTCTTTTTACGGGGCAGAAGAACATTGCCGTAGACCGTGCAGGCGTTTATGTTCCGGCGGGCCGCTTTGCTCTGGTTTCCACAATGGTGATGACCGTTGCTCCGGCAGTTGCCGCAGGCGTCAAGGAAATCATCCTTTGTACTCCACCTCGCGTACATCCGTCAGACAAGGCAGAGGCAGAAAAAGCTGGAAAGGGTGTACCTGGAAAAGCTTTTGAAAACGGCAAACCTTATGCTGATGAAAACATAATGGCGGCGGCCTATATCTGTGGTGTCACAAAAGCATTCGCATGTGGCGGTTCCCAGGCCATCGGTGCTCTTGCGTTTGGAACGGAATCCATTCCGGCTGTTGACGTTATCGTTGGTCCTGGAAATAAATTTGTCGCAGAAGCCAAGAAACTTGTGTACGGAACTGTCGGCATCGATATGGTAGCAGGTCCTACCGAAGTTTTCATCATTGCAGACAAGAGTGCAGATCCTGAATGGGTTGCCGCCGACCTGCTTGCCCAGGCCGAGCACGATGTTGTAGCCCAGCCTGTGCTTGCCCTCACTGACGAAAATCTTGCAAAAAAAGTCAGCGCGGAAATTGAAAAACAACTTGAGACTCTTGCCACCGCAGCCGTTGCCCGTCAGAGCATCGACAGCTATGGAAGAATAATCCTGTGTGATTCCCTTGAACAGGCTGCTGACATCGCCAACAGAAAGGCTCCGGAACACCTTGAGCTTGCCATGGAGCCAGGTGCAGAGCGTGACAATATTGAAAAGCTTGTGCACAACTACGGATCTCTTTTCATCGGCCATGGTGCAGCTGAAGTCTTCGGTGATTATGCCGCAGGACTGAACCACACATTGCCGACAAGTGGAAGCGCAAGATTCACTGGTGGCCTCAGCGTTCGTGTGTTCCTGAAGACCGTGACGACTTTGCGCACTGACAGCTCAAAGGAAGGTCCTGTGAATTCTGCAAAGGCCGCCGGAATCCTTGGGGATGCTGAAGGACTTGCAGGACATGCAAGGGCCGCCAGAGTAAGACTGTAAATTTGGAAGGAAGTAAAATGAGAATTACAAAGCTTGGTGAAGAAATACTCAGACAGAAATGTGAGATCGTAAAACCTGAAGAAATCAACGACGAGATGCGTGAGCTTTTCAACGAAATGTTTGAAACTATGGTAAGTGCCAACGGAGTCGGACTTGCTGCTCCACAGGTAGGAATCGCAAAACGATTTTTCGTTATTGATGTTGGTGACGATGTAAGACGTGTCTTCATCAATCCTGAGATTATAAAGACTTCTGAAGAAACTTCATCTTATGAGGAAGGCTGTCTTTCCCTTCCTGGATTCTCTGAGGAAATCATACGTCCTGAAAAAATTTCTGTCAGTGCTCTGAATGAAAATGGAAAACCTTTCGTGATCAACGATGCTGACGGTCTTCTTGCAAGATGCATCCAGCATGAGAATGATCACCTTGACGGAGTGCTTTACATCGACCACGGTGATGAGGCATACAAGCAGGAAGTCATCGAGGCAATGAAGCGCCGTGCTGAGCGTGCGGAAAAAAAGGCTGCGGCAAAGGAAGCAAAGCAGCGCAGCATCGCGGCAAAGAAAGCTGCGAAAGAAGCAAAAAAGAATAAGTAGGTAAAAATGCTTAGAGTAGTATACGGTGGAAGCCCTCAGGTTGCCGCGACAATCCTTGAACTTCTTTTGCGGGACAGCGAGATGTCAAAGGCAACTCCTGATGAGCAGTATGAAATAGTTGGTGTCCTCACGAATCCTCCCACAACAAGAGGCCGTCATTCGGAACTGGTTCCGACGGAAGTAGAACAGTATGCCCGCACCTGGAACGAGGCCCGCGGAACCGACATAAAGATTCTCTGTCCGGAACATGTTTGTGCGCCGGAGCGTGAGATCCTTGCATCCCTTAAGCCGGACATCTTCATCTGTTTTGCTTACGGACATATTCTTGGTCCAAAATTCTTCTCGCTCTTTAAATACGGCGGAATCAACATCCATCCGTCAATCCTTCCAAAGTACAGAGGAGCAACTCCCATCAACGAGTGCATCCTCAACATGGATGAGGAGACCGGATGTTCGATTCAGACAATGGCTCTTGGAATGGATGAGGGTGACATCATCACCTGCCACAGATATCGTCTGACCGGCAATGAAAATGCTGAATATCTTCTGCGACAGTGTTCTGTCTATGGTACTGCCATGTTTACCCAGTATTTGAGGCAGATTTCCCGCACCGGAGTTCTTCCGCCTTCAACCCCTCAGGTAGGAGAACCTTCATACTGCACAAAGATAAAGAAGGAAGACGGAAAGATCGATTGGAAGCTTCCTGCTGAAAAAATAGATGCCATGATAAGGGCGTATACTCCATGGCCTGGATGTTTTACGACATCTGGTGGAGTTCAGCTTAGAATCCTGAAAGGAAGGGCAGCCTCAAAAGTTGCGACCCAGGATCCAAGCATTCCAAAAAATACTTCGGCTGTTCCGGGAACTGTCCTTGCATACAGCAAGCCGCGTGGAATTCTGATTCAGACCGGAGACGGTGTTCTTATTGCGACGGAACTTCAGTGGCAGTCAAAGAAAGCCATGGACTACAAATCATTTATGAATGGTGCGAGAAATTTCATCGGCACGGTTCTTGAATAGGATGCATGAAAATGAAAGTGAACGAAATTATAAGCAGTGTAAAAGATGGAACCAAAGAGTTCCTTGAAAATTTTGTGAAATACGGGAAAACATCTGTCATCACCGTAATCCTTTCACTGGTGATTGCGCTTTCGGCATGTCTTGCTGTTTTCTTTGCGTCTGTTCAGGGGGCGGAAAAAGTTCTTGTACCTGATGTTGTTGGAGAAAGCCTTACTGATGCCCTTCTCAAGATGCAGGCAAAGGAACTTTATCCAAAAATCCAGCTGAAGTATTCTGACTCTCCTGGAGACAAGGGAACGATCCTTGAGCAGAATCCAAAGGCTGGTGCGATCGTAAAGGCCTATCGCCGCGTTACCTTGACCGTGAGTCGTGGTGTCGCAATTGATTTCATCGAGGACTATGTCGGAAAAAATGCCGATGAGATACGCAATGATCTTGAACTTCTTTTCAGCGGTTCCGATGCTCTTGTGGAAGTTGCTCCTGTTGTATATGTAAAGAATGAAAGCGTCCCAGGTACAATCATCGCCCAGCATCCTTCCGCCGGAACTTCCATTGCCGAGAAGGTAAAGCTTCAGTTCATCGTAAGTTCTGGGACTGAGGTCGAGAAGATCGACATGCCAATACTTGAAGGGCTCAGCATAAAGGAACTGCTTACTGCCGTTGCGGAACATAAGATTGTTGTCGATCTTGAGGTTCAGGAAAATGAAAATGCTTCTGCGGAAGGAAAGGTTGTTGCTGTTGAAAAGACAAAGGATACTGTTGAAGCCTATGAAAGGATCAAGGCTGTCCTTGAGGTAAAACCACGTGACGAGAAATCTGAAAATGTGCAGGGTGTCTTTGCATGTGACCTGATTGAATATCCTTACCCTGTTCCTGTTGTCTTCTCTGCAAAAGATCCTGATGGAAAAGTCACGGTGCTTCTTTCCGCCAACCATCCGGGAAAAAGTTTCACTGCTCCATACAATGTGAAGAAGGGTACTGTCCTGATGCTTTCCGTTCTTGGAGATGAGACAGCAAAGGTCACTGTAGAATGATCTGACAGTTTATTATTGAAGAATTATGACGCTCGTAGACAAAGAGCACTCTGAATGTGCCCCTTGTTTTTTCGGGTTCTGCCGATGCCGGGTTGACGGTGAATTCATCGTATTCAGAGAATGCGAATTCGATTCTGCTGTCAAACCGGCATTCGTTTTTATTCATTGCATCAAGATGTCTGCTCTTGTCATAGTTGTGTTTCATCCATACTGGAAAGCGGCTTGTTTTTGCCATGGAAAGAAAATCGAATTTCAAAAGCTCCAGCGCGATGGAATCTTTTTCAAGATATCGTGCCAGCCAGTCAAACCAGTAGGCTGTCTTTCTATCCGCATCAAGGGTTCCGTCGGCCCTTGCTTTTTCTGCGGCATCAAAAAAGAAATTCCTGCAGCCTGTCCTGCGTATGACATAATCCATCGTTCTTCTGAAAATTCCCTTGTTGTAAAAGGCATCCAGCAGGATTTCCACATCCTTCAGGAAAAGAATATGCACAAAGGAAAGATATGGTGTGGACAGAACTTCGTAGGGTGCACCTTCCATCCATTGCCATCCGTTCTTTTCCGCATAGTCTTTCATTGTGGTACCGTGAAGTACTTTCAGGAAACCAAGCTGAAGCGCATCGGGTTTTAGTTTCATGACACGATCGAAGGATTCTCCGAAAGATCCAAGGTCTTCATATGGAAGTCCTGCTATCAGATCAAGATGTCTATGTATTGTTTCTGGAATGCGTTTTATGTTTTCAAACAGCCTTGCCGTTTCCTTTGATCGTCCAACGGCCTCAAGAGTTTTTTCATTGCATGACTGGACTCCTATCTCAAACTGCATGATTCCGGATGGAATTTTTTCGATGAAGCATAGGGCTTTTTCACTCAGGAATTCCGCCTCGATCTCAAAGTGGAACATGGTCTTTCCGTTGTGGTTGTCCAATATGTACTGCCAGATGGCCAGATAGCGTTCCTCATTCAGGTTGTAGGTGCGGTCGACGAATTTCACAAGGCTTACATTGGCATCAAGAAATTTCTGGATGTCGTGGCATGTGCGCTCCACGCTTCTGAATCTCACATGTCTGTCCATGGAACTCATGCAGTATGAGCAGCTGAAAGGACATCCTCGGCTTGATTCGTAATAGTATATTCTGTGTTCCGGATCCTCAAAGCTGTCATAGGGAAAAGGCAGCTGGTCAAGGTCGCAGATCAGTTCTCTTGTTCCGGTGAAAAAAATATTGCCGTCTTTTTTTCTTAGGTAGAGTCCGGCAACATCCTCAAGTCTGTTTCCGAGGGCAATCTGGAGAACTGTTTCCTCGCCTTCGCCTGCCATTATGAAATCAATCTGGGAAAATTTTCTGAGCCAGAATTCAGGACAAAAACCGGCTTCAGGCCCACCTGCTCCGATGATGACGTGGGGTAATATTTTTTTTATATCAGGAATTATTTTCTGGACCATTTCAGAATTCCAGATGTAGGTGGAAAAAAGAACCATGTCCGGTTCTGCAACAGTCATCCCACGCAGGATCTGGTCCTTGCTCATGTTGATGGTCCATTCCGCGAATTCAATTCCGCAGTCACAGTAGCAATCAAGTCTTTCCTGCACGTACCTTACGATGGAGCGGACAGCTATGTTTGTGTGGTTGAATCTTGCGTTGATGGCAGCTGCGAGAATTTTCATTTTCTATTTCCGCGTTGGAATTTTTGTACCGTGAAGACTGACTTCACCGCTGTGAAGAATTTTTTCATTTCCGGCTGAATCAATGACCTTGAGACCAAAATCATCGGTGATTCCGCAGACCTTTGCGCTGTATGAACTTCTGTCGTCTCCAATGACCGGAGTAACTTTTATCTCCATGTCTTCAAGCATTGAGCGCCTTTTATATTCTTCAATGACATTTTGCTTTTCAAGAAGGATCCTATAGATCTCATCTATGCAACAGGCAAGAAATTGCGCACGTCCAGCAGTTTTTTCTTCAGCCGGAACTCCGTCAAGAATTCCACCGGCCTTCTCCATAAGTTCCTTTCCAAAATCGTCGCTGCTCTTAAGATTTATTCCGATGCCGCAGATGCAGCCGTCTATGCGTCCTTCGTCATGGTTGACGATACCTTCCGTCAGAATGCCGCAGACTTTTTTTGAGCCGCAGTAGATGTCATTTACCCATTTGATGCTGCACGGAATTCCGTAGGTCTTTTCGATGGCGCGGCAGACACCTATGCAGGAGGAAACTGTGACAATGGCAGGATCAGTGATTCCGCCTTGCTGAACTAAGGCAAAGCTGAAATAGATTCCGCTTGAAATTGGAGAGATGAAGGCACGACCAAGACGACCCCTTCCGCTGGTCTGTTTTTCCGCGCCCTTGATGCTGAGGTTGAATTTCGCACCACTGGGAGTAAGGTTTCCCTCATGGTCAAGCAATGGGAAAAACTTTGACGATTCGTTCATTAGGAAAGTGTTCGTGCTGTCGATTTCACGGACAAGAGAAATCTTGCCTGAAAGTTTTGCGGCAAGTGACGGTTCAGTAAAATCCAGAAATCGTTCTGTGGAAAAAATATCGTTCAATTATTTTTTTCCGAGTACATGGAAGTCTTCTATTTCACTGCAGAAACAGATTCCGCTGCCTGGCTGTGAAAGACATGGAAGATTTTTGATTGCTTCAAGCACAGCATCTTTTTTTTCTTCAGGAACAACAATGTTGAGCATTTCCTTTTCAGGAACAATGTGGACTCCAAAGAATTTCTCGTCGTCTTCCCTGGCTGTTCCTCTTGCATTGAGGACTGTGCCACCACCGGCTCCGGCTTTTCTTGCTGCTTCCATTGCGTCGTCAGCATATCCTCTGTTCAGAATGACCGTAATAAGCTGTTGTTTTTTATTTCCGTTCATAACCGGTTTTTCTCCCATAAGATTTCCGGCCTTCAAAAGATGGCCTGCGTTTGTTGAATAGACAACACCGAAGTTTTTCTTCTCACCGGATGCTGCTTCCACTATGGCATTTAAAATGCCGCTGCATTTTTCCGATTCAGTAAGGATCATCACCGCGTCAACTGCAGTTTCACCGATTCCAAGATAATCAAGGAATCTGTTTGCGCTGATTCCACGACCGGAAATGACCGTACCTCCCCATGCACCTGCCTTCAAGGCGGCGTCGGAAACAGAATCGCATCTGTTGTGGGGGACTATTGCCGTAATCAATTTGTAGCAGTTCATGAATCACGCTCCTTTGTCTTAAGTCTGAATATGATTCCAAGAATTTGAATTGCGATTGGCGGAGTCATTGCGACAAGGGCAATTACTCCAAAGGCACCGGTTCCGCTATCCATTGTGCATGCTGAACAGCCAAGAGTGAAGGACAGTATGAATGTGCTTGTCATTGGGCCTGATGCAACACCGCCTGAATCAAAGGCTATTCCGGTGAAAAGCGGCGGACAGAAAAAAGTGAGCAGAAGTGCGATGGCGTATCCCGGGATGAGGATGTACCAGATGCTGAAACCATAGATTATCTTCATGATGCTCAGCGCGATGGAAAATGCAACGCCAAGGGAAAGTGAAAAAAGCATGATCTTTCTTTTTATGGTTCCGCCGCTTGCCTCTTCTACCTGCTGTGTCAGAACCCATACGGCAGGCTCCGCGCAGACTATGATGGCTCCAAAGACAAAGGCTACTGCGACAACAAGGACAGTCCAGAAACTGCCTTTCATTGCGGCAAGGTGGCCCAATGTCTGCCCCAGTGTCTCTCCCGCCGGCATGAAACCGCCTTCAGCCCCCATGAGGAACAGAACAAGACCTATGAAGCAGTAGATTGTTCCGTTGATCATTTTTCTTACCTGTACTGGCGGCATTTTCAAAAGAAAAATCTGAAACAGAATGAACATCACAAGAAGTGGCAGCAATGATTTGAATACATCTCCAAGTATTTTTGGCAGCAGTGATACGAATACTGAAATCCCCTGCTGATAGGCATGGGAGGCTTCCTCGATCAATACGGAACTTTCTGTTTCTGAGCCAAGCCCTTTTGCCCGGAGAATGATTCCGTAGATGCACACTGCGGCAACAGGACCTATACTTGCGATTCCAGTAAGACCAAAGGCGCTGTCGTCAGTTCCGGCTGCATCCGTATTTTTTCTAACGCTTGCAACACCCATACCCAGAGCCATGATGAAAGGAACTGTCATTGGACCTGTCGTTGCTCCGCCGGCATCAAAGGCAGCTCCCTGAAGAAGTTCCGGGCAGGCAAATGCAAGGGCAAAAAGAGCTGTGTATGAAATGATGAGGACTCTGCGGAGTTTGAGGGAAAGCACTGTACGGCACAATCCGATGGTGACAAAGGATCCGACGCCAAGGGCAATCATTATGACAAGGGGCCATTTGTTCACGTCGGGGGAAACACCCTGAATCTGCGTTGCCAGAACCTGGACATCCGGTTCCGCGATAGTGACCATTAATCCGGTTGCAAAGGAAACCGAAAGGAGAAGCGCAAGGTTTCGTCTTGATGTAAGGGCAGCTCCGCTTCTTTCTCCAATAGGAATGATTCCGATGTCGACTCCAAGAAGAAAAAGTGTAAGTCCCAGAACAACAAGAAGACCACCAAACAGAAAACGGAATGTAAGATCCGCAGTGAAAGGTGCGACAGTGAAAGAAAGGATCATGACGATTGCCATGATCGGTATGACAGAAAGTAGTGTTTCCTTAAATTTTTCAAGAATGTTCATGCTGAAATACCTGGTACCGATGAAATTATGAAAGCGACCACGTATGAAAAATCGCTGTCAAAAAGACTTGCAATAAACTTAATCAAATCAGGGTTAAATTACAAGTTCTGAATCAACAATATCTTCGATTTCCTCGTCATCATCTTCCAATATGAAACCTGCTTCCTGCATTTTCATTATGCAGTGAGAATAGTGATCCATGAGATGCTTGTGGTTTTTCCTTGCAAAGTCAAGTTCGCATTTTTTTACAGCGGCTTCCTGAATCTTAAATTCTTCAGCAAGAGACTGGAGTCCAACAGTGCGTGATGTGCTCTTCAATGAGTGCAGTCTCTGTCTGTAATTTTCCCACTCACATTCGTCGAAATAATTTTTCAGGTCTTCCTTGTGGTTGTTCGTGCTGTATTCGCTGATGATTTCTATGCAGAAATCTTCACTTTCATCGCAGTAGCTGAGGGCTGTTTCATAGTCAAACTCAGGAAGCATGTTCTTGAGTCTTGAAATTTTTTCTCCGCACGGAATGTCTTCTTTTCCTGTCTTGAGGAAAACTTTCTGCTGCGGCAGATAACGTACGAGCATTTTTTCAAGGTTGGCACCATCAATCGGTTTTGAAATGTAGTCCTTGAATCCTGCGCGTATGTATTTTTCGCGGACACCGACAAGTGCGTCTGCCGTAAGTACAATGACCGGTGTCTTGTTGTTTGGTGTATCCATGCTTCTGAGCTTTTCCAGTGTCTGGATACCGTCCATTTCAGGCATCATGTAGTCCATGAAGATGATATCATAGTGCTTTTCCGATGCGCGTTCGATTGCAGCAGCTCCGCTTTCAACCAGATCGATTTTCATTTTTGTTTCTTTGAGAAGGTTTTCAAAGACGATGAGATTGAGCTCTACGTCATCGACTGCAAGTACATCGACATCGGGAGCTTCAAAGCTCTGGTGGTATACCTGGATTTCCTTTTCTTTCTGCTTGTCTTTAGGTGAAACTTCTCCAATCGGAGTCGGATCGAAAATCTTCTGATTTACTGTAATGATGAACTCAGATCCCTTGCCGTATTCGCTTTTGACTTCAATCTTTGCACCCATAAGGTCACAGAGCTGTTTTGAAATGCTCAATCCAAGACCTGTACCTTCAATGTTGCGGTTTCGCTGGAGGTCAAAGCGTTCGAATTTTTTGAACATTTTGACACGGTTTTCTTCCTTGATTCCGATACCAGTATCCTTTACGGAGAATATTATCTTTGCGTTGTCACCGGTAACAGAACCGAGAATGAAGAAATCCACGTTTCCTTTTTCCGTGTATTTGCAGGCGTTTGTAAGGAAGTTGATGAGGATCTGGCGCAGATGCGAGAAGTCACCGATGAGTCCCGACGGAAGGTTTTCGTTGCAGAAAATCGAACCGCGAAGTCCCTTTTTCTCGAGGCGTTCAGAAATCATTCCGTAGCTGTTGAGGATCAGGTCCTGAAGTTTGTATTCCTCATTCTTTATTTCAATTTTACCGGACTCGATTTTTGAAAGATCAAGGACGTCGTTTACGAGGGAAAGAAGCGCATTGCTTGATGTCTGTACTGCAGAAGCATACTCGATGATTTTCTTATCCTTGCATTCACGGAGTATCATCTCGTTCATACCAAGGATGGCATTGATAGGCGTACGGATTTCATGTGACATGTTTGAAAGAAAGTCTGACTTTGCGTGGTTTGCATTTTCCGCCTTGATTTCGGAATCCTTAAGGTCTTCGTTTGCCTTTCTTACACTTTCAATGGCACGTTTGTTTATAGAGTTCTGGAATTTGATGATACATCCGATTACGACAGAAGAAAGAAGAAGTGACTGTACGATGTCCAGTATGCGGCTTGATTCGGAGACAATTGGACTTACCAGATCCGGGTATTTGTAGGCAACCGTGTAGCATGTGATTATGACGGCAATCTGAGTTACAAGGACGACGAAGAATGAAACGCCTTCAAGAACAAGGAAGGTGAATATTATGGCAAGAAAGAACCAGGAAGTCATTCCGCTGTATATGCCGCCGCCTGAAAAGAACAAGATCGGAAAAACGATGTCTCCCATCAGCGTGATGCTGAGGATTGAAGCCAGTCGAACCTTTTGTTTCCAGTTTGCAAGATAGAAAAGAAGAATCAGGAAAAGCATTCCAAGGAAAGCACAGAAAACCTGAAAAGTGAATGCAGCATCAGAAAGAGAGAACAGGATAGATATGATTCCGCCCATCATACCTGCAGGGATGATCATGTTGAACAACGTAAGCTGAGTCGGGTTATTGGAAGATATGAATTTGTTCTTTATGTCTTCAAGTGTAAATTTCATTTTACGGCTCCAGATTGTGTCTGAAAACATCTCTCAGTGCAACGTTCAGTTCCTGCTTGAGGAAAGGTTTTACCAGATAATATTTTATACCGGATTTTTTCGCACGGGCAATAGTTTCCGTATTTTTGTCTGATGACATGAAAATTGTAGGCGTATGGTATTTTTCCTGAATGAAATCATGAAGTTCAAAACCGTCGGTATCCGGCAGGTATATGTCAAGGATGATAAGGTCAAAGTGGGTCTGGGCAAGTTCCTTTTTGCATTGGGCACCGTCCTTCACCGTAATAATGTTGAAGGTCTCATCCTCTGTCAGCATGAATTCTACAAGTTTGCTGCTGATGATGTCATCGTCGACAACAAGGATATTCTTGTTTATGTTCTCATTCTGTTTGAGAATGAAATCCTTGTCCTCATCGATGATTTCCAGCATCAGTTTTGTGATTTCAGGATCGAACTGTTTTCCGCTCTGATATTCCATTTCAGAACGGACGAATTTCTGTGGAAAAAGGTTTCTGAAACTACGGCTTGATGTCATCGCATCGTAAGTGTCAGCCACCGCGAGGATTCTTGCATATTCAGGGATGGTTTTGCCGGTAAGTCCTTCCGGATATCCTGTTCCGTCGTAATGCTCATGATGGTATTTAGCCGCATTTTCAATGTTTCCGTCTTCCGAAATGCCCTTCAGCATTGTGTATGAAATGATTGGATGAAGCTTGAGGCACTCGTATTCCATGTCGGAAAGCTTGCCCTTTTTCCTGATGATCTTGTCGGGAATCCTGATTTTTCCTATGTCATGAAGAAGCCCTGCGTGATAGATCTCCATCTGCTCTTCTTCAGATTTGCCCATTCTGCGTGCGATTTCTTTTGCGTATGTAGCAACTCTTTTTGAATGGCCGCTGGTGTAGCTGTCCTTTAATTCGATCGCATTGCTCAAAGCCATGATGGCCCTTTCCATCATACGTTCGTTCCTGCTTATGTTTCCGGAACTCTTTCCGCGTCTTTTGCGGAACAGGCTCAGCTGTACGATGGTTGCGGTCAAAAAAATGAGAATATTTATGGTAAGTAAAACTACAATAATATTTAAAATCATCTATAATCTATTTTTTAAATGGATCAAACTTCAACCAGCAAGAAAAATTTCCAGTTCTTCCGGTGTCTCAAAAATCCAGTCGGCCCCAGCTTTTTCAAATTCATCTCTGTCTCCAAAACCCCACAGAATGCCGGCACATTTTATTCCGCAGCAGTGGGCTCCAAAGACGTCATAGTTTCTGTCACCGATTAAAATACTCCTCTCCTTATTTTCGGCTATATTCTGTGTCTCTAGTACATATTTTACTACATCTTTCTTATCTGTGCGACCTTTTTCTTCCGCATCGCTTCCGCCTATGAAATCGAAGAGATGGGTCATGTTTTTCTGTTCTATTATTTTGCGTGTGAAAACTTCCGGCTTGCTTGTTGCCGTGAAGATTTTTTTGCCTGCCTTCCTCAGGTTTTCCATAAGCGGAACTATACCCGGGTACACCTCGGCATTGTACATTCCCTCTACGGAATAATAGTCCCTGTAGATCTTTATCGCATTGCGGATCTCGTCTTCCGGGAGATTTAGGATTTTTGAAAAGCTTTCGTTGAGTGGAGGCCCGATCATGCGGCTGTATTGTGAGCGGGGAAAGCCAAGCCTGTAGTGTGCGATGACCCTGTCAAATGAATCGTAAATGCCCGGCGAGGTATCCATTATGGTTCCGTCAAAATCAAATAAAATATTGTCAAACATGAAAACCTCCGCGGTAAAAATCTGCAGCCATTGTTTTTCTATACGAATTTAAGGAATTCCCTGTAGGCCCTGTAAGCTTCCTCAATGTCGAATTTCGATGTGATTTCCCATGGCGCATGCATTGAAAGAACCGAAACTCCCGCATCAAGGACATACATTCCGTATTTTGCCGCAAGATATGCTATGGTTCCGCCGCCACCCTGGTCGACTTTGCCGAGTTCTGCCAGCTGGTATTTGATGTCTGCATTGTCCAGAGCATTTCTGAGCCTTGCTATGAATTCTGGATCTGCGTCGCTTGCACCTGATTTTCCGCGGCTGCCTGTATATTTGTTGAACACGATTCCGCCGCCAAGGAACGAGGAATTCTTCTTGTCGTAAAGTCCGGTGTTCAAAGGATCGTATGCGGAATTCACATCGCTTGAGAGCATGATGCTGTTGTTGAGGCATCTCCTCAATGTAAGGTCGCTGTAGTCTTCAAGACGCGCGATGACTTCCGCCACTGCATTTTCCATGAAGTGGCTTGCCATTCCGGTTGCTCCGACGCTGCCGATTTCTTCCTTGTCAACGCAGAGACAGCAGAGTGTCTTTTCTGTTTTTTCCGTGTCCAGAATCGCCTGGACTGAAGTGTATGCGCATGAGCGGTCGTCCTGTCCGTAGGCAAGAATGAGGCTTCTGTCAAAACCAAGATCGCGCGGTGCGCCAGCAGGTACAACCTCAAGTTCTGCGGAATTGAAATCCTTTTCTTCCATTCCGTACTTGTCCTTCAGAAGTTCAAGGATGTTTTTCTTTGCGCTTTCCTTTTCCTTGTCGTCGCCGCTGTCAACGATTCCACTGCCGCAGATTATGTCCAGGTCTTCCCCTGGAATGAATTCCTTCGCGTTTCCTTCCATCTGTTTCTGGGCAAGGTGCGGAAGTATGTCGCTTATACAGAATACAGGATCATCAGGATCTTCTCCTATGCTGATTTTTACCGTCGTTCCGTCCTTGAGGCAGACCACTCCGTGAAGGGCCAGAGGAATTGTCACCCACTGGTATTTTTTGATTCCGCCGTAGTAATGGGTGTTCAGGTAAACTATGAAATCACTTTCGTAAAGGGGATTCTGCTTGATGTCCAGTCTTGGTGAATCAATGTGGGCGCCAAGAATGTTCATTCCATTTTCCATTGGCAGTGATCCCACGTGGAAAAGCGCGATGGATTTGTTCCATTTTGCGACATAGACTTTGTCTCCGGCCTTGAGCCTGCTGACTTTGTTTATGTCCACATAACCTTTTTCCTGTGCAAGACGGATTATTTCACTCGTGCATTCACGTTCCGTCTTTCCGTTCTTGAGAAAACTTTTGTAGCTTTCTGAAATGTTCATTTATGTTCCTCCCTATGGATCAATCGATCATGTTGATTTCTCTGAGCCAGTTCTTAAGATCTTCATTCCAGTGGTATTCTTTCATGAACCAGCCGTTTTTCATTCCAAACCCGTGGCCGCCTTTTTCATAGACTGCAAAACGGTGCGGTATGTTTTTTTCAGCTAATGCCTTTTCCAGGCGGACGGAATTCTCGAAGATGACAACGGGATCGTCACGGCAGGCAAGTACATATGTCGGGATCATGTCTGATGGAATGTTCATTTCCATTGAGTATTCATCTTTCAGTTCCTGAGTGTATTCCCGGTGGCCAAGAAGGCTTCTTCGTGACCATCTGTGGCAGATGTCGTCCTGCATCGTGACAACAGGGTAGATGGGCATTACGAAATCTGGCCTGAGGGAAACTTCTGTCTTGACTCCAAGTTTTTCAAGTTCGTTACGGGTGCCTCCATAGACGCCTGCCATCGTAACAAGATGACCCCCGGCGGAATATCCGATGGCGCCGATTTTTTCAACATCGATTCCGTAGGTGAGGGCGTTCTCTCGGATGTATTTGATGGCCATCTCAATGTCTTCAAGCATCTCGGGATGGTGGTGGCAGTTGTAGGCAACGCGGTACTGGAGCACAAAGGGAACAGCGCCGATGCTTGCAAACCACTGGGCGCTGGCAAATCCTTCGTGGGGCATTCCAAGATGGTGGTAGCTTCCGCCGGGGCAGATTACTACGGCCGCTTTCTTTGTTCCGTCTGGAGAAAAACTTTTCGGGGCAAACAAAACGGTGTCGCGGACATTGACCTCCATGCCTTTGACATTCTGCCATAGATGGATTTTTCTGTACTTTGACCTTTCTCCGCAGAAACAGACGGATGCAAATGAGACTAATATTGAAATAAATATGACTGCCTTTTTCATCTACAGGGTATTTTAGCGTAAATGACTGCAATAAACAAACAACCCTTTACTTTTCCGCGGCATAAAAATTACAATGTGGATCATGAAAAAGATTCTTGTTTTCCTTGCCTGCATCTTTATGGGTTCCGTCGCTTTCGCTGGAATTGGATTCGGTGTGCAAGGCGGTGTCAAATCTGATCCTTCCTTGGATTGCAGTGCCGGAATTTCCGTGCGCTCAGAATTTTCCCCATGGGGAATTTCTGCTTCCTGGAACATCAGGGAAAAATCCGCAGATCTGGTTCTGGATAACTGGTGGATCTACAAGAAAATAAATTCCCGTATCAACTGGTTTGCCCTCTGGGGAATGTCCTTTGGTGGAAAATTTGAAAATGAATTTTACGGAGAAACAGGTGCCAGAGTTGGAATCGGGATCAACGCGTTCTGTCTTGAAAATCGTGGTCTTGAGTTTTACACCCACGCCGTCTGGAATCCTTCCTTTGGACTGAACTATGACAGCGGCGATGAGAAATTCACTTTCCGTTTCGTGTCTGCATGCTTTCCTGTCAATGCCGGAATCCGTGTGTGGCTTTAAAGTCCAGGTGTCCTAAAGTCTTTCCGCCACAGCAAGAACGAATTCCTGGCAGGTTGTTCCTGTTGTGCGTTCGTATTCTTCCCCCGGGTGCTGTTCCGAATTTGAGATTATCCTTATTGTCACAGCCGGAACTTTGAATCTGTCCGCGATCTGCGTTGCCGCATAGCTTTCCATCTCTTCGCATTTTGAACCGTAGAATTCCACAAGATGGTTGATGCGGTCCATCTCCATGTTCCAGTTGTCGCTTGATGAAATCGTGCCTTTGACAAGGCGGCCTTTTTCATATCCTGTTGACATTGCCTTCTCAACAAGAACTGTGTTGCTGTAGAATGCTGGGACTTCCTGCTCCTGATCGTCATCCTCAAAAAGATCCCATTCCTTGAGTTTCCATTCAGTGGGATGACTGCCTTCTCCCTTTCCGTGCCGGCATGTCTGGAATGAGGAAATGTTTATGAGACGTTCTCCGACCACAATGTCGTTTTTGTGAAGCTGTGGATCATGGCCGCCGGCAGTTCCCTGGCTTATGATGCAGTCCGGTGCATAATTGAGAATTCCGATTGCCGTCGCCGCCGCGGAATTTTCCATGCCGGTGAAAGTCCTGCACACGATGATTCTTTTTCCTTTATATGTTCCGTCGAAAAAAGGATATCCTGCGACTGAAGTTTTCTTTACATCCGAAAGCTTTGAAACCATGTATTCAGTTTCTACATTCATGGCACCAAAAATTAAAACCGTTTTGACTGGTGATGGCAAGTTTGAATTACTCATGGTTTGTCATTATAATGAAAATGATTTTCAGGATGAAGATTCAAGGAAGATGATACATGATTTTTTCAAACGTAAAACTGCTTGATGAGAATTTCCAGGTAAGGCAGAACATGTTCGTTCAGACAAAGGATGAAAAGATTTCATACATCGGTGAAAAGATGCCGGAAAAAAAATCCGCGGACGAAGAGGTCTACGACGGAACCGGGAAATTCCTGATGAACGGATTCTTCAATACCCACTGCCACGTGCCTATGACAATCCTCCGCGGGTATGGAGAAGGTCTTTCTTTGCAGGACTGGCTTTTCACAAAAATATTTCCCTTCGAGGCAAAACTGACACCTGAAGATGTCTACTGGACGACAAAACTTGGAGCAATGGAACTTATCGCTTCCGGCTGTGCAAGTATCAGCGATATGTATTTTCACATCGAGTCGGAGGCAAAGGCCATCGATGAATGTGGGCTCAAGGCCAATATCTGCAATGGAGTGACTTCTTTTGATCCGCAGGAAGATCTCTCAAATAACCGCGGATGGAATGAAACCTGGGCTCTTCTTGATTCCGTCAAGAGTGGAAAATTCAGTGACCGCATCAAGGTGGACATGGGACTTCACGCCGAATACACAAACAACGAAAGAATTGCAAAACTTATTGCCGAAGGCGCAAAAAAGTCCGGCCTCAACATTCACGCACATCTTTCGGAAACAGAAAAGGAGCAGGATGAATGCAAAGGTCGTCACGGCGGAAAAACCCCAGCCCGGTTCATGGAAAGCGCAGGGGTTCTTGACTGTCATGCCCAGTTTGCGCACTGCGTCTATGTGACAGAAGAAGATGAGGAGCTTCTTAAAAAATCCGGTGCCTTCCTCGTGCACAATCCGTCAAGCAACCTTAAGCTTGGTTCAGGTATTGCCCCCGTAAAGCGATGGGTTGAAAAAGGTCTTAATGTCTGCATCGGAACAGACGGTGCCTCAAGCAACAACAATCTTGATATGATGGAAGAAATCCATGTCGCCGCCCTTCTTTGCCGTGGAGCGACAAGGGATGCCAATGCTGTTTCTGCAGCAGATATTCTTAAAATGGCAACTGTAAATGGAGCCATGGCCCAGGATAGAAAGGACTGCGGAACAATCAAAGTCGGAAACCGTGCCGACATCATCGTGTTTGATCTTTCGACTCCGCACATGCAGCCGGATTTCAATACCCTGGCCAATGTCGTTTTCAGCGCACAGAGTTCTGACATCGTGATGAACATGATCGATGGCCGTGTAGTTTACCGTGACGGAGAATTTACTTTCATTGATAGAAAAGAAGTATATTCTCAGGTCAATGAAAGACTCCAGCGCATAATGAAGGAACTTGCCGCCGACGAAAAATAGCGGCTCCTTGAAATTCCGTTAAAAATTATTGACCGTCTTCGTAAGGGGATGGTCTTTTTTGTATGCTTCGGCGGCGTCATGTAGCACTTCATGACACTTCTGTGTGATTCTTTTTGCCGCAACAGGATCTGTAAGTTCCGAGTATTCGCCTGTATCGATTTCCTTAAGTGGAATCACATGGTATATGAGCTGTTCCACAGGATTGAAACTCCAGAGGGGGTTGTTTTTTCCAAGCCCGAATTTGTCGCTGCCTGCGATATGTACAGGAAGGATGTTTACACCGGCAGCCCTTGCTATTCTTGCAGCACCTTTTTTGAAAGAGATCTGGCCGTGGCGTGGTGTTCTTGTTCCTTCAGGAAAAATAAGCACGTTGCTTCCAAGATCAAGGCTTTCCTTGCATCGTCTGCAAAGTTCGTCAAAGTCAAGTGAGTTTATGATGTAGCAGGCTTTTATCACTCCACCGAAAACTCCCCGGGAATATTTTTCTCCGGCAATTACAGTCGTGTTTGGAATGAGTGCGATGAGGACCACCGAATCAAGCATTGATGGATGATTTGCGATGACAACCTTTGATCGCAGGCTTCTCAGCTGTTCTTTTGCATCTGTGGTTATGTAGGATACGCGGGATGCCTTCAGCATGAACATGAAGAAACGGAATGTGGACGAGATGAATCTTTGTGCTGCAAGATTGAATCTATCTTTCGGATGGATGAATATTTTCAGTATGGGAAATACAAGAAAAGCCAGAACCAGAGCGCCGGCGCCGATGACAAAAATCCAGAAAAGCTTCATGAAACATCTGTAGCCGTAGAGAACAGGGTTTGTCGGCTTGGGGAGATCCTTCCAGCTGTATCTATCATCAATTGAATTTGGTTCCATCAATCTACTTTTCCCCTATATTACCTTTTTCAGAAAATCCACTGGAGTTGCTTCCAGGAAATCCATGGAGAATTCCCTGCTGCCTTCAGTTTCCTCCGCTGACAGAATGCATGCGAATGAAAGCGGAACCGGTATCCCTGGAGTATTGTAGTTTTTAAGAGTGCTTTCGTATTCTGCAGGAATTTTTTCATCCGCATAGACAAAAAGAATTTTCTTCTCATCTCCGCATAGAACACTTGAGGCTGCGGAAATCAAAGCGTCGCGGAAATTTCCCTGAGAAGGATAGATGCAGCTGTATCCGCCTTTAAGACCAAGAGCTATGGTTGCGGCTGCTATCGGTGTGTTGAAAACTGAAAGGGAAAATGCAGCAGGCAGAATCATTCCGTCTTCTATCACCATTTTATCGATGGCGAATGCCCTTTCTATTTCTCCGCGGAACGAAACAAAAACGATCTTGAAGTCCTTTGCTTCCGGAACTTCCTCGATAACGTCGTGTACAACCTGCACAGTCATTTTTGTTATCTGACTGAATCTTCTGCGGAACAGTGGATCCGTGAATTCGATTTTAGGAGAGGCCTTTTCGTTCTGGATTGCATCGATTCCATTTTCAATTCCCGGAGCCCATGCCTTTGTGCTGCTGACGTAGAATTTCATTATTTTCCAAACTCCAGCAGTGAATATGCGTTGCTTCCAAGGTTGTGGTGTGCATCCTTCAGCCGGAACCCTGAAGCCTCGATTGCATCTCTCAGTTCCTCAAAGCGGTACATCTTGCTGTTTCCGTTTGCCATGCATGTAAAATAAAGGGAAGTTGCCATGACGGAATATGCGTTTCCTTCAAACTGCTGCTTGTCCCAAAGAGGTTCAAGAACATAGACGGTGCTGCAGTCTTCGGCGGCCTCATATATTTTTTTTGCAATTTTCGTGACCTGCTTCAGGCTGAAGCAGTCAAGGAACTGGCTCATCCAGTAGGCGTCAGCACCTGAAGGGAGCTTTGTCCTGTCGTCAAGAACGTTTCCGCTGCAGGTTGAAATACGGTCCGCAAAACCAGCCGCCGCCGCATTTTTTTCCGCAACTGCAGTCTGCCCCGGAAGGTCTACGATCGTTACTTTGACATCAGAATTGTATCTGCAGCATGCTATGGACCATTTTGCGGTGTTTCCTCCAATGTCGACCAGAGTTTTTGGTGCCTTGCTGCCAAAGACTACGGGCAGAGCCACAGGAAATGCTATGTCGGAATAGAAATGGTCGAATTCAAACCAGGATTTCTTTGAGCGTTCATCCAGCTGTGAAAGTCCCTCGTAGATCACCGTCCACTTGTCTGAAAATTCCTTGAGTCCTTCAGGTTTGCCGTTGATTACAGATTCCTTGAGTTTGAACGCTCCCTTGTAGCATATGTCATTTGTAAAGTTGAAATTGACTTTTGTAAGCGTGTCGTTCAGCAGGAACCATCCTGTTTTTCCAAGAACATAACGTTCATCTTTCTGACAGGTCGAATTCTGTGAAAGGCGCACCACGTTCATTCCAAGTGCCATTTCGCAAAGAACGCCCACACCGTATTCCGTAAGGTTTGTTTTTTTTGCAAGATCGGCGATTGTGATTCCGTCGTCACCGGAATCTTCAATGAGATTAAGGATACCAAGCTCGATCATTGCCCTGATGGCCTGGAAAGTCATTGGAGCAAAAGCAATCTTCTGTGCCTCAAAGCGTGCATCGATGGCTCGGAGGCTGTCGTCCTTGTATTTGTCGAAAGAATATTTAGATTTGTCCATAGTTCCTCATTTTATAGAAGAAACTGTAAAGAAAAAAGATGGAATTTTCAAGTTTACGGGATGGGAATTCCGCATGAAAAAAATACATCTTGTTGAATCTGCGGGAATTCTTCAATATAATGGAAAGAGTATTTGTTTTTAGGGGATTTTTTATGGATGCATTGAAACAGAAACTCAAGGAAACAATAATTTCGTCTCTTCAGCTTGAGGATATCAAGCCGGAAAATATTGTGGACGACGCTCCTTTGTTCAACGAAGGACTTGGTTTGGATTCAATTGATGCCCTTGAACTGGGTGTCGCACTTAAAAAGAAATTCGGCATCAAATTTGCTACGGAAGGCGAGGATACAAAGAAGATTTTTGCTTCAGTCGACTCACTTGCACAGTACATCGCCGCGGAACGCGCAAAGGCAAACTAGGAGTTTACCATGTCAAAAGATGAAATTTTCGTAAAACTCAGGGAAATACTTGTTTCTGTTTTTGAGCTTGAGGAATCTGAAGTTACTCCTGAAGCCCTTCTTGCCGATGACCTGGATCTGGATTCGATCGATGCAATTGATCTTGTTGTAAAAATGAAGGAATTCACACCTGAAGGAAAGCCTGCCGTCGATGCTTCCATTTTCAAGGAAGTAAAGACTGTTCAGGATGTTGTTGATGCTTTGGCTTCTGTCTGGGCATAGGAAAGAGATTTGTCCGGATTGCCTAAAATTCTGTTCTATGCATTGGCTGCCATCTATCCTGTGCTGGTGTTTGCATTTCTTGTGGTGTTCAGACTTCCGGTCAGAATTTTGTCCCTGTGCATAATCGTTCTTGCATCTGCCTTTTTTCTGAGCGCGACAGCTGGCAGAAGAAAGGACGGGAATTCAAAAGCCGGTAATGGTGAAAAAAAGAAAGTGATGAACTGGCGTCCGCTTGTTTCTTCCGCACTATTTCTTGCCACCGGTCTTTTTTGTTTTATTACGCAGAAGGTTGTTTTCCTTAAGCTTTATTCGGTTGTCATAAGTCTGACTTTTTTACTGGTGTTTGGCAGTACGCTGTTCTCACCGCCCTGCATGATTTTCAGATTTGCGACCCTCATGGATAAAACCATAAAAGGAAGTTCATGGGAACGCCTGGTAGAAAAATATTGCTTCAAGGTCACTTTGGTATGGTGTGTTTTTTTTATTCTCAACGGAACCGTCGCCTTTTACACTGCGTTCTTTGCAAGTGACAGAGTGTGGTCCCTGTACAATGGTGGAATCTCCTATGTTTTGATGGGGATCCTTTTTACCGTTGAATTTTTCATTAGGAAGAAGGTGGATAAAAAAATGATAAAGACATATCCGGTCTCTAGATTCAAGGCAGACTCAAGAAAGGATGATCACATCCTTTGTTATGAGGGAAGGTATTCAGCCGGAACTTACAAGACCTGGAAGGATTTTCTTGTTGATACGGCGAAGATGAGAAAATTCCTTGCTTCGGAAAATTCCCGGAACTGGATCCTTCATTGCGAGGACTACTGGTATTTCCTTGTGACTTTCATTGCTCTCCTTCAAAGTGGAAAAACTGTCTACCTGACGCAGAACATCGCGGAATCTTTCATTTCGGAAATCAAGACAGCCGGAACTGAATTCCTCACTGACCAGAAGAAGGACGGCGCAGTCATCCCTGGCTCTGCCTTCATTCCGGAAATAATCGAAGGTTCGGCATATCCTTCAGAAGCTGAGATACGCACTGCGCCTGGAATCAATTGCGAGGATTCAAACATCTTCATGTATACTTCCGGTTCAACGGGGACTCCAAAAGCCGTGCCTCAGCGCATGAAGGAATTTGAGGAAGACAATGCCTTCATCATCTCAAAGTGGGGGCAGGAATTCTGCAGCCGTCATCTTGTTACAACAGTAAGCCAGCATCATATCTACGGATTTCTTTTTGGCATCTGCCTTCCGTTTACGCTGGGGGTTCCGTTCCGCAGGACAAGAATCGAATTTCCTGAAGACTTTGAGAAACTTGATGACGACAGATACATCATCATCGCAACTCCGGCTTTCCTTAAGCGCACTGTGGAATCAAAGGACAGGCTTCCGCTTGACAATACATGGATTTTCACAAGCGGCGGTGCCGTCAGTCCTGAACTTGCCGTAAGCACGGAAAAGGTCTTTGGCTTCTGTCCTCTTGAAGTTTACGGTTCAACAGAAACCAGCGGCATTGCCTACCGCCAGCAGAACAAGGACAATCTTGTCTGGACACCTTTTGACAACGCAAAGGTATGGAAGGGCGATGACGGCTGTCTTCGCATAATTTCCCCGTACATCAAGAATCCTGAAGGATTTGCGACCGCAGACCTTGTGGAATTTACCGGTGACGGACAGAAATTCCTTTTGAAGGGAAGAAGCGATTCCATAGTAAAAATTGAGGAAAAGCGCATCTCCATGACCGAGGTTGAAAACCGCCTTCTTGAAAGTGGACTTGTTGCAGACGTGAAGGTCATAGCCCTTTCCAACGATGTTCGCCAGTATCTTGCCGCAGCAGTCGTATTGAACGCGGAAGGAAAGAAAAAGTTTGAGGGCACTGAAAAATATCTCATCAACAGGTATTTCCATGACTGGCTGATGAAATTCTTTGAGAACGTTGTCCTTCCAAAGAAATGGCGCTTCGTCGATGAACTTCCTGTTGATGTTCAGGGTAAGAAGCACAAGGCGGAAATCGCCGCATTGTTCGACAATCCACAGGAAGCTTGATGCCGATGAACAGCCACTCCATTGAGAACGAGATACTGATTGAAAAAAATGACTCCTCTGTAGTACTGGAATTCCTTGTTCCAGGAGAAAGTGATTTCTTTGACGGACATTTCCCTCAGTTTAAATTGCTGCCGGCAGTCGGTCAGTTTGAAGTGATTTCCCGTTTTGCGTGCAGATATTTTGGCGTCGACAGGGGAGTCTCTTCAATAAAAAGGATGAAGTTTTCAGCACCGATTCTTCCTGATACAAAAGTAAGATTGAGGCTGGAATATGATCCGGGAAAATCCTCCATGGCATTCAGGCTTTGGTCAGCCATTGATGAATCAAAGGTTTTTTCTTCCGGGGCATTTGTTGTGGTAAAAACTGATGAATAGATTTGCTTTCATTGTTCCTGTGTACAGGCACGGATCGACTTTGGATTATGTTGTTTCCTCACTGTTGAAATTCAACTGCCCCATCATTGTTGTTGATGACGGCAATGGGGAGGACGATAAGAAATTCATACGCGATGTGGAATCAAAATATTCCGCCGTGGTCGTCATCTGGAGAAAAAAAAATGGAGGCAAGGGCAGGGCTGTAAATGACGGCGTGAAAAAAGCCCATGAGCTTGGAATCACCCACGTCCTTCAGATAGATTCAGATGGTCAGCATGATGTAAGCCAGGTGGAACATTTTCTTGAGCTGTCCGAGAAAAATCCTGAATGCATCATCTGCAGCTATCCTGAATACGACGAGACGGTTCCGCCTGCAAGACTCAAGGCTAGAAAAATCGCAAACACGTGGATCCATATTGTTACAATATCAAATGAAATCAAGGACTGCCTCATAGGGTTCCGTGTGTATCCGGTGGCTCCATATTACAGGCTGCTGAAAAACCACGCGGTTATCGACAGCCATATGGGTTTTGATCTGGATATTCTTGTCCACATGATATGGAAAAATATTCCTGTGGTTCAAAGTCCGGTGAAGGTCAGCTACCCGAAAGACGGCGTGTCAAACTTCCGCCTGGTGCGTGACAATGTTCACATTTCACTTGCCTATACAAGGCTGTGCATCGGCATGATGTTCCGTTCGCCTGTTTTGATTTTCAGGGCAATTAAAAGGGGTTTGAAAAAAAATGGATAAACAGTGGTACAAGGAAAAGGAACAGGTCCACACCAGCGCTCCAATACTCTTGACCTTATGGCTGGTCAAGGTGCTGCCGCTTCCTGTCGTGTGCGGAATAATATTTCCCGTTGCATTCTTCTATTATTTATTTTCAAGCCGTGCGCGCAGGGAAATCAGAAGATTCCAGAATCAGATGATGACTTTTACAGGCGGCCATGTCCCTCACAGGATTTCAATCTACAGGACGATTTTCTCCTTCAGTCTTTGTCTTGTTGAACGCATCGCAGGGTGGATCGGTAAAATTGATGAGGAAGATATTTTCTACAACGATGACGACATAGATGATTACTGGGAAAATCTTGATAAAGGTCAGGGCTGTCTTCTGATCGCTTCACATCTTGGCAACATGGATCTTCTGAGAAGTCTTTCTACATTCTGCCGTGCCGGTGTCGATCATGTGATTCCCGTGACGGTGATAATGGAGATAAAATCTTCTGAAAAATTCAACAACGTGATGAAGGGCGTAAATGAAGATTATGAGATGACCGCCATCGACCCGACGGATATTACTCCGGAAACGATAATAATGCTTCAGGAAAAAATTCAGAACGGAGAAATTGTGGTGATAACCGGAGACAGGATTTCGGCCCATTCAAGCAACAGGTCCATCAGGACAAAATTTCTTGGAAAGGACGCAAAATTCCCTTACGGAGTTTTTCTCATTGCTGCACTTCTTGACTGTCCGACCTATTTCTGTTTTGGACTCAGAGACGCACCTGTCATGCTGAGACCTGTCAACGCAGTCTACATGCACAGGTCTGACATCGATTTCAATGGCTGCAGTCGGAATGAAAGAAAAGAAAGGATAAACCGGCTTTGTGAAAACTACGTTATGACGCTTGAAAAATACTGCATGTGGTTTCCGAATCAGTGGTACAACTTCTATGATTTCTGGAGCGAGGAATAAGGATGGACAAAGAGTTTTATACAGTTGAAAAAGAGTTCAAGGTCGAATTCTATGATGTCGATTCGATGGATGTCGCATATCACGGAAACTACGTGCGTTTCATGGAAGTCGGCCGTTGCGCTCTTCTTGACGAGATCGGATACAATTATCTGTCGATGAGAAACGAAGGCTATGCATTCCCTGTTGTTGACATAAAGGTGCGCTACCTTAAATCCCTCAAATTCAATGAGGTGGCGAAAATAAGGTCTTCCGTCACTGAATTTGAAAACTGCCTCAAGATCAAATATGAGATCTACAGCTCGAATGGTGATCTTGTGACAAAGGCGGAATCCACACAGATGGTGGTAAAGGTCGCTACGGGAGAGACCATGTATGTCTGTCCTGAAACTTTCATCGAAAAAATGAAAGCTGCGATGGCATCAAAAAAATGAACCTACCGGTAATTTGATAAAGGATTTATTGCATGAAAAGACATGTTTTTTTTGCGGCGCTTCTTCTTTGTGCTGCCTTTGCATTTTCACAGGACATTTCTCTTGAGTCGGTCTGTTCCGATCTTTCAAAAAACGGAATTACAAAAGGTGATTTCCTACAGTCAAAGACGATAGCAAAGACTGGGAAAAAACTCAGT
>SAMEA3663241__coassemble_93_pt1 | contig 25632 bp, 22 predicted proteins | sample SAMEA3663241__metabat2_high_PE_014 | metagenome-assembled genome bin SAMEA3663241 (sample SAMEA3663241) | pig gut metagenome | biome: pig gut; feature: pig-associated habitat; material: faeces | place: China | collected 2013
TGAATATAATCACATCATGTTCAATTACATATGGCCGCTGGCAATCATAGTCTTTTCAAATATTCTCTATCAGATCTGTGCAAAAGGTATTCCACAGCACATGAATACTTATGCATCCATGACCGTCACCTATGCCGTATCTACCATATTTTCAGCCCTTATGTTTTTCATCACAAACAAGGGAGAAAACATTCTGGAAGAATTCAAATTTTCAAATTGGGCAACAATCATTCTTGGAATAGTAATCACTGGTCTTGAAGTCGGTTTTATCTATGCCTACAAGGCAGGATGGAAAGTAAGCATACTGGCAACAGTAACAAATGCATTTCTTGCCATAGGACTTCTTCTGCTTGGTTACTTCATGTACCACGAAGTAATCGGATGGAGCAAGATTCTTGGAGTTGCAATCTGTCTGGCCGGTCTCTGGTTTATCAACAGATAATCCTGAATCAATTAAGGGCAGGCAACATCTTTATGGAAAGGATGATGGATCAATCAGCTCCACCTTTCAGCGGATTGACTTTACAGCTGAAAGTTCTGGCAACGATTAGGGAAAGTCGCCATCAGAAAGTCCGATTCTCATGACTTCGCACCGATCAACAATTTCCGTAATGGTTTTAAAGTCCGTAACTTCCCTGTCTTTTCTTCTCATTCAATCTACCCCGTTATATTTTAGATTTCCTGTTCGTATCTTGCAGGAAACAGACCATTTTTCACTACGATGGAGTAGATACACAATGGCATTGTAGTTTCGTCCATGGCAGGGTTTTCCCTGATGGAAACATCCGTAGCTGAAAGCAGAGCAAGAATTGAAGATGTGGCTCCGGAATTCCATATTCTTGATGCCCGTGCATACTGTTCCTGTTTTTTTTTGCCGCTGAACCCTGCACTCTTGAGCTGAACATCCGTCGGATTAACGGCACCAGAATGAAGCGTATGCCATGTACGCAGCTGACGGAAGCAGTATGCAAGTCCTGCGATCAAAGAAATAAGATAGCCGGATTTTGAAGCGGCTTTGATCTTCTCAAGAATTTCCACAGAAGATTCAAAACGCTGTGAAGGATTTTTTGAGTTGTCCGACATTGCATCAAAAAGAGTAAAGGCATTTTCTTCCCTGTTGTGGGAAAGAATTTTATCCACGTCACCGGAAGTCACTGTGTGGCCTTTTTCAAAGCAGTAGAAGAATCTTGAGCATTCCGACTTGAGGGCATCCGTATTGTTTTCGATCATCTCCAGTATCTGTTCAACTGCATCTGAAGTCACGGAAAAACCGTTCTTGCGGAAGAAAGACTCAACCCACTGGGACTTTCTGTTCTCAAACATTTCCCAGAAAACTTTTTTATGATCGCCGGCACAGGCTGTCTCAAGTTTTTTGTCAATACCATTTTCTTCTGAAATCAATATAAGGGTATTGGAACTTTCAGTTGATGATTTAGCCCAGTTTACGATAAGCTCAATGTCGCTCTTTGTTTTGATTGTCTCAGCACTGCGCACTGTAATGAAGAGTGCAGGTTCAAAAAGACTTGCATTCTGCAATTGGGCAACAAGATCCGCAACACGGATATCAGAAGCATAGTAGCGATACTCTGCAATGTCGCCGTTTTTTTTCTTTGCCTGTTCGCGGATGTTTGCTATAGCATCATTTTTTTCACCAGCCTCAGGGCCAGTGAAAATATAGAATTCTTTTGAAGCCATGATGATCAGTAAGTTCTAACGAGTCCCACCATGATGCCGGCAATTTTTACATCTGAGGCATAGATTGGCTGGAAGTCAGGATTTTCCGGCTGAAGACGGATTCTGTCCTGTTCCTTGTAGAATCTTTTAAGAGTGATCGCATTGTCGACAACAGCAACCACAATCTGACCTTCGGCGGCCATTTCTGTCTGCTCAATGATTGCAAGATCACCTTCAAGGATGCCGGCATTCACCATGCTTGCACCACGCACATTAAGGGCAAAATAAGTTTTTCCAGGCTTGACGAAAGGTTCCGCGATGGTAACATAACCGTCCAGATTTTCTTCTGAAAGCAAAGGCTTACCGGCGGCAATTGTACCAAGCTTTGGAACTTTGGTTACAAAAGCCTTTGATTCTGAAAAGTTATCTCCCTTGATTACACGGAATGAGCGCGATCTCTTCTGACACTGAGAAAGATATCCTTTCTTCTGACATGCAGCGATATGATCCTGAACAGCACGGAGAGAAATTCCAAAATTTTCCCCGATTTCGCGGACAGTTGGAGGATAGCCATTTTCTTCGGAAAATCTTGCGATAAACTCAAGAACTTCCTTCTGGCGCTCTGTAAGAGTCTTCATTTATTCCTCCTCAAACTTCGATTCAAAGAGAGAGAAAATTGCTTCCGCAGCTTCCTTTTCGTCTGCACCTTCCGCCTTGAGTGTAATTGTAGTGTTATAGCCTGCAGCCATTGTAATCACACCCATGATGGATTTTGCATTTACAGAGGCTGTATCTTTCTCGAGGATAACTTCAGATGCAAATTTGTTTGCAGTCTGTGCAATGAGGGCAGCAGGTCTTGCATGGATTCCCGCGCGGTTTCTAACAGTCAAAATTTTTTCAATCACAGTGTCCTTCCTTAATGTGTTTGTTTACAAAATATATTCTATACGAAAGCTCCGGCAACCCCAGGTCTCCAAAGCATCCACTTTTTAGACTCAATACAAGTCGTCACTTCCATAATAGGCTTTCTGGGCTTCTCCGGATTCAATCCAGCGCAAAATGTTCTGGTTGAATTCTCTTGCGGAATAATAACCCATAGTCTTGAGACGTTCGTTCATGGCGGCGGCCTCAATGATGATTGGAAGGTTTCGTCCAGGCTTTACCGGAATTTCGATAAGCGGAATCTTTACCCCAAGCATGTCCATAAAATGTGTTTCAGTTCCGATTCTGTCATAGACCTTTGTCTGATCCCATGTTTCAAGTTTTATGACAATCTGAACTTCCTTCTGTTCGCGAATAGCACCAACACCATAAAGCTGTGCAATATTGATGATACCGAGACCGCGGATTTCCATATGGTGGCTGATGAGTTTGTTTGCACCCTGACCAAGAATAGAATTTCCATTTACACATCTGATGTCGACAATATCATCAGCAACAAGACGATGACCACGTTCAATGAGCTCCAGAGCGGTCTCGCTTTTACCTACACCGCTTTCACCCGTAAGAAGAATTCCGACACCATATACTTCAACAAAAACACCATGGAGGGTTTTTCTTGGTGCGAAAATATCAGAGAAAACTCGGATGACTCTCTGGGAGAATTCAGAAGACCCAAGATCAGACTGCAAGATCGGAACACCTGAACTTTCAGCCAAAGAAAGAATCGTCTCCGACGGCTGAAGATTCTGGCAGAATACAGCGCATGGAATTTCGTATGTAAAAAACTGCCTGATAGGTTCAATATTGTTTTCACTTTCAAGTTTCTTAAGGTAGGCGTATTCACCACGACCAAAAACCTGCACCCGTTCAAAAGCAAAAGACTCGTAGAATCCAGAAAGAGCAAGTCCAGGTCTGTTGATGTCAGACGCCTTGATCTCACGGGAAAGTCCGCTTCTACCGGCGAGGCAGCGAATATTGAGAGAATTATGTCCTTTCAAGTCCATGTCCAGAAGGTTCAGGACGGTAATAGTCTTATCCGACATATTTATACTATACAATTATATCAGATTAAACACAATAGGATTTTCAAAGGAACATCTGCCAACACAAATGCATAATTAAGGGAACGAAGAAAACCGATAATGTCATAGACAGCATTGAGAACACTTCCTGGGAAAAAACTTGTTGGAGAACACCAATGATAGTTATTCATTCCGCAGAATCAGTGCAGCTTATGTCGTGCAACACAAAGATTTTGTTTGACCTATTTAAAATGTTTGAACTCAATTCATTTCAAAGCAGGTACCACGAAAGGACAGTCGTACTTTCAAAAAACGGAACTTCAGTATTTCTTTCTGAAAGCACAGAGCTTGCAGCAAGTGGATGACATGTCTGTCTACCGGAGATAAAAATGTCAAAAGAAAAAGAATGGTTTGAAAACGAAGATTTCTGGCTCAACTACGGTCCCATAATGTTTGATGAACAGCAGTGGGCTCAGGCACACGGAATTGCCGAAAAATGCATCGAACTTGCAGGCCTTGAGAAAGGCAGCCGTGTACTTGATGTATGCTGTGCAGTCGGCCGCATAAGCGTTGAACTGGCCCTTTGCGGAATGAATGTAACCGGAGTGGACATCACCCAGCCATTTCTGGATGCCGCAAAAGAAAGCGCGGAAGACGAAGGTGTGGAAATTGAACTCATAAACCATGACATGAGGACATTTTCCTCAAAGAAAAAATTTGATGCCGCAGTCAACATCTATAATTCCTTTGGTTACTGCGACAGTATTGAAGACGACATAAAAATTCTGAAGCGTGTCCATGCAAATCTCAGAAAAGGCGGAACCTTCATTCTTGAGTGCATAAGCCGCGAATCGGCAATAAAATATTTCACACCCGGGGAATGGTTTGAGCGCGCCGGAAAAACAGTGCTTACTGATTTTTCAGTTGCTGGAGACTGGGAAGGATTGCGTTCCCGGTGGATTCTTATCGACAAAGACGGAACTAAAACAGACCACACGTTCATCCAGAGACTGTACAGTGCGGCAGAACTACGCGACATACTTGTCAAGCAGTGCAAATTCAAAACCGCAAAAGTCTACGGCGGATTCAACATGGAACCTTACGATCAGAAACTGAAAACCATGGTGATTGTGGCAACCAAGTAAAGGGCGAAAGCACTTGCTTTTTTAGAAGCCGGCACCTTTCCTAACTTTCGCCCCAAGAATCGCTTAAAAGCGATTCTTGATCACTCACTTGGATAGATGGGCGTGGTCTAAACCACCACGTATAGTGGTATCGGGCATTTCGACATTGCGGCTTTATGGAAGCAAGTCCAAAGACTACAGCAACTAAAAAATCGGCGTAGCAGAGGTTCATGTCAAATAGCGACTTGCAACCGGCGGAAGCATTTACCTCCTAGATGCCGGTACCTTGAGTAACTTCCGCCGCACGAATTGCTAAGCAATTCGTGTATAGGCTATATAGAAGATGGAGCCAGCTTGACATGGTTCTCTGCGGGAGCCGATTTTTTATTTTCTACTATATGTTCTTTTGACTTTCTGAGTTGTTGTCATTTCCAGGGCTTTATCAAGTATCGTCACCCTGCTGATTCTTGCGTAGGGCTGAAGACCTTTGTTTACTTTGGAAACAACATCGTTGACAGCATCAAAAATCTTTTCTGAGTGGGTATCGCATTCGCGTTTCAGGTTCAGTCGATTGAAAAGCTCGTCTGAAGGATAAACAAGAGCTTCAATTTTTTCGTTCTTCATCTCTTTATCCTCGACATATCCCTGCACTGTTATCTGGGCAATATCATTTTCCAACTGGAAAGCGTTTTCGATTTCCTCAGGGTATACATTCTTTCCGCCATCAGTAACGATCATGTTCTTTGCACGACCACAGAGAATGAGATATCCTTCCTTATCGAGTTTTCCAAGGTCACCTGTCTTGAAGAAACCATCCTTCGTAAAGACTTTGGTAGTCTCCTCATTCATCCTGTAGTAGCCGTTGAAAACCATTGGACCTTTTACAGCAACCTCACCGGCACCGTCTTCCGCAGGGTCGAGAATTTTCATTTCCATCCAAGGGAAGAAATACTGACCGACTGACTCAATCTTGAAATGATCCACAGGATTGAGTGCGATGATCGGACTTGTCTCAGTAAGTCCATAGCCCTGAACGAAATCAATACCCATCTCATTGTAGATTTTGAAAACGCTGGACGCCAAAGGACCACCGCCACAGATTGCAATGCGGATGGAATAAATATTTGCCTGCTGAAGCACAGACTTGAAAAGAACTTTTCCAGGATTTTTTCCGGTAAGCTTTTTTATGATGTATGAAAGTTCCAGAAGAATTTTTATCACGCCATAAACGACCGGACCTTTAGCTTTGATTCCCTTCATGATTCCGGCAAGCAGCTTGTTGAACAGCAGAGGCACTCCAAGAAGCATTGTTATCTGACCTTCCTTGAGTTCCTTCATGAGTCTTGTGACCGCCATTGATTTTCCGTAGACAATTTCCGCACCGACGGAAAGCGACTCGATGAAAACTGCCTGCATGGTATAAGCATGATGGATTGGAAGAAGTGCATAGAAGACATCTTTTTCATTCAGGTACATTCTTGTCTGTGCAATGTATGTATCAGATACAAGATTTTTATGGGTGAGCATTACTCCTTTAGGAGTGCCTGTAGTTCCGCTTGTAAAGAGAATGACTGCAAGATCATCCTCAACATTGACATGAAGGTCAACGCATGGTTCCGCCTGCAATCCATAGACATAGGTTTCAGGAATTTTTGGATTGAGGGAATAGACCTTGAAGTCATATGTTCCGCCTGAGAAGTGCTTATACTTTTCTTCATCTATAAAAAAGAATTTTGGCTTGGCGGTGGAAAGAAGATTTTCAAGTTCCTTTTCATGAAGTGCATAATCCATAGGACAGACAACAGCCCCGGCAAAGAGACCCGCAAGGAAAACAGTTCCCCATTCAGGAGAATTTTTGCCGGAAACTGCGATACGGTCACCTTTCTCCACTCCATTCCTTTTCATCCATGAAGCAAGTGCAATCACCTTTTCATTTACCTGTCTGTAGGAAAGAGTCTGTTTGCTTCCATCCTTTCCCTCAAAGTCCGTAAAGCATGGTCGATCAGGAAATCTGGAAACAGTTATGGAAAACATCTCCGGAACTGTAGGCCACTCACCGCTGAATTCTTTGCCGCGATATTCATCAAGAAAATCCCATGGTTTTCTAATTTCCTTTGTCATACTTTAACGTCTCCTCTTTATTTTTTTGAAGCAGATTCCTTATGCTTCTTTTTCTCTTCGTATTGTTCCACATCAGCAAGTCTGAGCAGTTTTGAAAGGTCAGATTTTTCCTCGCTGAACTCGACCGCACCAAGGCTTATCGACAGAGTGAACTGTTCATTTGAATTTCTGTTCCATTCCTTACAGAGATTATTCATACGGCTTTTGAGTTTTTCAAAAACTGGAACTGTAAGAGAGATTGAAAGAATGGCAAACTCATCTCCTCCGAGTCTTCCGATTGTATCCGCTTTTCTGAATGCCTTTTTAAGCAGTTCCACTTCTGCAAGGATAGCCCTATCACCAGCATCATGACCATAGGTATCATTTATTTTTTTCAGGCCGTCAATATCACCGTATACAACGAGACCTTTTTTCCCGGCAGCAACGGCGGCGGACAATTCTTTTCTTGCAATTTTCATGAATCCGCGTCTGTTGAAAATTCCCGTGAGTTCATCTGTCAATGACAGTACTGAAAGGTCGCTGTTGGTTTTTGCAAGGCTCAAGTTTTCAGCCTGTCTTCTTGATACCTCAAAGGCGGAACAGATTGATTTTGCAATGACTGAACACAGCAATGTATAGATGAATGCCTCGTAGTCTCCAAGCCTTACGACAAGATATCCGTAAAGGAATTCTCCATGGTACAATGACATCACCGTATTGTTTCCGCTGAGGAAGTCGGTGAAATAATCCGGAAGAAGACTTTTTTCGCAATCAAAGAAAGCATCCGGATTGTAGTTCAATGTCTGTTCTTCTTCATTGAATGCAAAATAGACCCTGGCCTTTTTGGGTGGTATGCCCAGTTTTTTTGCTGTCTGTTTCATCGGATTGTCAAAAAGGCATATGGCCGCTTTCTTTATTCCAAGAGAAGAAAAATCATCCCGCAGGTTGAGAGTCAATTCATCCAGATTCAGATTTCCCTGAAGTCTGTTCACATGATACTGAACTTTCTGCACCTGTTCCTGCACTGCAAGGAATTTCAATGTTGGATCAAAATTCAAAACGGAATTTTCCTTTACAATATTATTTTTTTCATCTATATAGGTATTGATTCCGCCTGTTTTCTTCACGCAGCCACAGGACTGCCGTCTGGTACAGAAAGTATCAACACCTGTAATAAGATCAACTTTCTTTCCAAGAATTCTATCACATAGAATTTTAGCGCACAGTTCCCCCTGCAGCGGAACATTCTGGTCAACGGAAGATAAAGTCGGATTTGAACTTCTGGTACTTGAAGTATTGTCAAAACCTGTGACCATGACATCTTCCGGAACAGACAGACCATTTTTACGCAATCCTGAAATCACACCGTATGCAAGTTCGTCCGTCACACAAACAACAGCGTCAAAGTCTTTTCCGTATTTTTCCATATATTCCGTTATGGCATTTTCCGCAGAATAAAAAGTATAGTCGCCATAAAGGATATCTTTCTTTTCCAGGACAAGGGAATGCTTTTTCATAACTTTCTTCATTATGTCCATGCGCTCCCTTATCTCGTTGCTTTTTGAACGCGTCGTAAGGAATAGAATTTTTTTAGCATCATGATCTTCAAGCAGATGGGTTATTAAGAATGAGAAACCTTTTTCTGCGCTTTCCAATATCGTGGGTATTCCCGGAACTTTTACATTCATGGAGACCATAGGCAATGGAAGAAAGGATCTTACGATTGATTGTATTTCAGAAAGAGAAACGTAATGACATATGGTTCCCGTCGCAAAAATTACACCATCAATGTTTTTTTCGTTGAGAAATCTGGTCAATGACCAGTCATGATATCCAAAATCATCAGGAAGCCAGTTTGGTGCTCCAGTAATGAATATAAGAACATCTATATTTCTGGAATTGCAGAATCTTTTGATTCCTCCAGCAAGCTGATAAAAATATTCGTTGCAACTTCCATAAAACACAAGGCCGATTCGCATACGTTAATTATAACTCATGTTTATTCTATAGACCACATAAAAAACAAGGCCCCCCGCCTTGCAGACGAGGAGCCTTGGAATTCAAGCAAAACTTCTTTTATCTATTAATACATTCCGCCCATATCTGGAGCAGGTGCTGCTGCAGGAGCCGGAGGTTCTGGAATGTCAGTGATTGCACATTCTGTTGTAAGGAGCATTCCTGCAACTGATGCGGCATTCTGAAGTGCACAGCGAGTAACCTTTGCAGGGTCGATGATACCGGCAGCCATCATGTCTACCCATTCACCGGAAGCGGCATTGTATCCAACACCAGTTTCTGCACTCTTTGCCTTATCTGCAATAACGGCACCGTCAACACCTGCGTTTTCTGCAATCTGGCGGATTGGTTCTTCAAGAGCACGCTTGATGATGTCGAATCCAACCTTTTCGTCTCCAACAAGATTTGCCTTTGACTCGTCGAGGGCCTTAACAGCCTGAATGAGGGCGATTCCACCACCGCATACGATACCTTCTTCAAGGGCAGCGCGTGTAGCGGCAAGAGTATCTTCAACGCGGAACTTCTTTTCCTTCATTTCTGTTTCCGTGATTGCACCGATTTCGATTACGGCTACACCGCCAGAAAGCTTTGCAAGGCGTTCCTTGAGCTTTTCCTTATCGTAATCAGAAGTAGACTTTTCTACCTGAGTCTTGATTTCGTTTACGCGGTCAGCAATGGCAGCCTTATCTCCGTTTCCGTCAACGATTGTTGTATTGTCCTTGTCGATCTTTACAGACTTGGCTGTACCAAGGTCTTCAAGTTCTGTTGTCTCAAGCTTGAGTCCTACAGCCTTTGAGATTACCTTTCCGCCTGTAAGGATTGCGATATCCTGAAGCATTTCCTTACGTCTGTCACCAAAGCCTGGAGCCTTTACTGCACAGCACTTGAGGGCACCGCGGATTGAGTTTACAACCAAAGTTGTAAGGGCTTCACCGTCAACATCTTCTGCAATGATGATGATTGGGCGGCCAGTCTGAGCTACCTTTTCAAGAACTGGGAGAAGATCCTTCATTGTGCTGATCTTTTCATCATAGATGAGGATATATGGATTTTCATAAGAACATTCCATTCTTTCGCGGTCATTGATGAAGTAAGCGTTGATGTAACCACGATCAAACTGCATGCCTTCTACAGTCTTTACAGTTGTATCCATGTTCTTTGATTCTTCGACTGTGATTACACCGTCCTTGCCAACCTTTTCGATTGCCTCTGCAAGAATCTTACCGATTTCAGGATCGTTGTTTGCAGAGATTGTAGCAACATGAGTGATGTCGTCATTGCCCTTTACTGCACGTGAATTCTTCTTGATTTCTTCAACTGCCTGAGCTGTAGCCTTGTCGATACCGCGCTTGATTCCGATTGGAGTCATTCCGGCAGACACCTGCTTGAGTCCTTCGCGTACGATGGCATAGGCAAGCACTGTGGCTGTAGTAGTTCCGTCTCCTGCTACATCATTTGTCTTTGAGGAAACTTCACGTACAAGCTGAGCACCCATGTTCTCGAAAGGATCCTTGAGTTCAACTTCCTTAGCAACAGAAACACCGTCCTTTGTGATTGTCGGTGCACCATATTTCTTATCAAGCATTACAAGGCGGCCGCGTGGACCGAGAGTAACCTTGACAGCCTTTGCAATCTGCTCAACACCAGAGAGCATCTTCTTGCGTGCGTCTTCACCGTAAACTAACTGTTTAGCCATGTTTATCTCCCAAAAAAATAATTGTCGATCATTCCAAGCAAGAACATCATTGGATTGCAGAATATAAAAACACTTCCGGTCAGTCCGAGTCTGTCAAAACCGCTCCCTGTGTCGCTACACGTGCAAACCGGCAAGGAAACTATCGTTCCGGTCTGCAAGTGTTTTTGCCATCCTCTTCCTTCCTTCCCGTATTTTCACTTTACAATCTAAAAATGTTCACGAAGGAATAATCCCTTAAAAAATTTCTATATTTGTGTATAAAGATAATAAAAAAAAGGAAAATCGACAACAAGTTACCGGTTTTCTTTTATCACCTCCCGGTCACCATATAATTGACAGTTAAATTTTCTACTCTTATAATGGAAAGACACACACTTTTTGGAGTTCAATGATGAAAATCAATACAATTCGCAGCATGTATGGTCCTTATTTCAAGCAGCTTGCGGGAAATTCCGTTGCTGCGGCAAAAATCGACGCTTCAAACGTATATCAACCGGCAAACGAAAAGAACAGATTCCTTATCGACAAGCTGGTCTCTGACAATATCCTTCCAGAAAGCCACATCGGCGCAAAAGAAAACTTCTTAGACTTCTACAGACAGGTAAAGGAAGGAAAAAGCGGCCTTATTCTTATGGAACATTATGCGAACACCGATCTTCCGGCAATCATGTACATGCTTGCCCACGACGGAGATCCGGAGCTTGCAGAACTGTCAAAAAAAATAGTTGCCATCGCAGGAATGAAGCTCAACGAAGACGACTCCATTGTCCGGGCATTTGCAGAAAGCTTTACGCGCGTTGTCATCTATCCGACACGCAGCCTTGACAAGAACGCAAAGGATGTCTCTGAGGATGAAGCTAAAGAAGAAGAAATGAAGGCCCGCAAAATCAACCTTGCTGCCATGCATGCCATGGACGACTGCAAGCGCCGCGGTGAAGTAATCCTTGTATTCCCTTCTGGAACACGCTATAGACCAGGACACCCGGAAACAAAACGTGGCCTCAAGGAAATCGACAGCTACCTCCGCCTTTTTGACGTTGCGATTCTCGTAAGCATCAACGGATCCATACTTCAGATTCAGGAAGGCAAGGAAGACATGCTTTCCGACATCGTCGTCCAGGACAAAGTTGTGATCACCGCAAGTCCGGTAATCAACTGCAAGCAGTTCCGCAAAGATTATCTTGCGACACTTCCGGCAGATGAAGCTGATCCAAAGCAGAAGGTAATCGACCGCGTAATGCAGATCCTTGAGGAACAGCACGACAAGGTTGAAGAAACAAGACTTAACTAGAACTTGAAATACAAGGCACCTGATATTGGTTCAGGTGCTTTTTTTTTTAAGTTGAGAAAATATCTAAAAATAAAATGCTAACATCCGGCGGCTCATGTTCCGATAAGGAAGGTATAAAACTAGATTTAAATTCAGACGGACTGAGTATGGCAGAAAACGAATCATTCAACACAAAAATTATCATGGCAGCGGCAGACCGCGAACAGTGGTACGATGGAGTTCAGCTTCCTAAAATTCAGGATGACTACAGGCTTCATCTTTCATGCGTAAGAAATATTTTTGACGCTCTCGTTAAGCGCGGACTTATCGTTCCTGACCCATACAAGAAAGACAATAAAGTTACCTCGATTCAGTCGCCAGACACAACGCCGTTCAACGATAATGAAAGATCCCAGATACTCGGTATACGCCTGAGCAATTATGAAAGCATGGTCGACTATGTCTGCAACTACATGCGTTTTTCCGTTGAGATGCTGAACATCGAATCCATCAAGAAAATGCTTGAGCTGAACAACGCATTCTCATGGAACAACCTTTCGCAGAATTCAACCAGATGCAACACAAGAGCTCTTGCAATTTCATTGAATGAACTTAAGTCAAATGCCGATCAGCTTACAGTCAGCATGATCAAAGACAACACTCTGAAAACACAGAATGCTATGGAAGAAATCACCAAGGTTTTGAAAGATCTTGCTGAATTCCAGAGGGAACGCTATAAGCTTGAAATAAGGAAAACAATCCTTGAAAATTCCGCATTTGACAAAGGAAAGGCCTATGCATCGACAGCTGGAATGGTTGGAGAAATCAGGCGACTTTTCCCATCATGCATGCCACGCCGCCCGATGAATGCTGAACTCATCAACGAACTTTCCCTTGAGGAAACCGCACCAAACAAGGAAGAACTGCAGGCAGCCCTCCTTGCCAAAATTCAGGTGAAGGTTGAATCAACTGAATCCAAGGTCCAGAAGGTCGATATCCATGCAATTCTCATGGAATCACTCCGTCTTGTCGGAACAACCTACGACTCATATAAAGTCGTACTGGACAAAGTTATCGCAAACCATGATGTTCTTCAGAGCGGAAAAAAATCATTCCAGGAAAAGCTCAAGAAACTTCTGAGAAATCTCTTTGGACTTGAAGAACCGTCTGTCGATTATGAAGTTGTCATCACAGACAAAAAAACTGAAACAAAGAAAAAGGAAACCGTACACTACAAGGAATTTACGGAGAACCTGCTCAAGCGAATCAAAATCTACTCAGCATTTGCTGTAAAGGATAGTCCAGGATACACAAGAATTTCACAGCAAAAAGATGAAGCAATTCTTGATTATCTGAACAAGCAGCTTGTCGAGAACAATCATCTCTTTGCCCTCATCATCGCACTTGATGAATATTTCAAAAACACTGCAAACCCGGCTGATAGAACAAAAATCAAGGGATGCAGCATGGAACTTACAACAATTAAAAATATCATCGTGAAAGCAAACCAGCAGAGAAGCGACTACGTTGCCTATGCTGAGGAAGCGGAACAGATGAAAAAACTTGGATTATGATGGCCTTGCAGTCTGCTCAGGCATAGACCATAATTCCGGTTTATGGAGAACTGAATTGAAAAAAAACATATTGGCTCAGGTGGTTCTTTTTTTGGCGGGAACCACTGTTTTTTTCGCTGAAAATCTTCCGGAACAGAGAGTAATCAACATCTCGGTTTCAAACCACGTGTACAACATGGATCCGATGACGGCCGCATATACAGCAGAGGCGGAACTCTTCACCGGCCTATACGAAGGTTTATTTTCCTATGATCCTGCAAACCTCAATCCTATACCGGCAATCTGCACATCCTATAAAATATCAAGAGACAAAAAAAGATGGACCTTCAATCTTAGGCAGAATGCGGCGTTCAGCGACGGAACACCGATAAAGGCGCAGGATGTAAAGGACTCATGGATTACCCTTCTCTCCACTAAAAACGCACCGTTCGCCTCGTTGATTGACAGCATCACAGGAGCACAGGAATTCCGTGAAGGCCGTCTTGCGGCAGACAAAGTCCGCATAGATGTAAGGGACGAACACACTTTGGTTGTTCACCTGAAGGAACCGATGGGGCATCTTGCAAAAATTCTCTGTCACCATGCATTCTCAATCATCAGTCCAAAGAAGGATGTTTACAGCGGTCCATTTGTTTTAAAGAAAGCTGACTCATCTGAGATAATGCTCGAAAAAAATTCAAATTACTGGGACCATGAAAACGTTAAAATTCCTGGAATCACTTTTCATATTGGAGATGATTACGCGGAAAATTCATTCAAATTCAATACGGGGAAATTTGACTGGGTATGCGGAAACGCTGATTTCTCAAAAATCATAAACAAGACAAAACTTCAGATGGGAGCTGAATTCGGCACGGTCTATCTCTTCTTCAAGATGCAGAACTATCCATGGACACAGAAAGAATTCAGAAACGCTCTCATAGAAGCAGTACCGTTTGATGAACTCAGAAAAAACTTCAGCATCCATGCAGAAACTTTCATCAACCCACTCCCGGGATATCCTTCCGTCACAGGAATTTCAGACTGGGATTTGAGCGATGCCAAGGAAATGATGTCAAAGGCTCGCAAACGATACGGGATCGGAGAAGATGAAAAACTGCAGATCGTTTTTGCCGTAATTTCCGGTGATGAACATCTGAAAGCCTGGGGAGAACTTCTTAAAGAAGCATGGGCACCTCTTGGCGTTGAACTCACAATGCAGAACACAACGGCAGACAGATACAATTCATCCATTCCAGCCTGGAACGCAGATCTCTTCTATTATTCATGGATCGGTGACTTTGCGGATCCGCTCGCATTTCTTGAACTTTTCAGGGGCAATTCATCTTTGAATGTCTCCCGTTGGATAAATGCGGAATACGACGATCTTCTTGTAAATGCAATGAGACTTGAGAACACAGAAGAACAGTATCGTCTTATGGCAAAGGCGGAACAGATAGTGCTTGATGACGGAGTGATCATTCCTGTTTCCCATCCAGTAAGCGGCCACCTTATAGACACAGAAATAATCGGCGGATGGAAAACCAACGCGCTAGATGTCCATCCACTTAAATATCTGTACATCAAGGAAACACCAAGAATGAAAATTCCAAATCTGGTGAAACACTCATTCTAGATTCAATTCTTCGTTGATGTCTGAAGTATTGGTTTCAAATCAACGGTGATGAAACCTGCACGTCCTGTCTTGAAGAAAGAACTTTCCTCCCAGGCAACGTACAGGGTATTTCCGGAAATGGCCTCTTCTCCATATGAAAAACCGTAAGGAAGCAAAGGCAGTCTGAAGGCTGCACACACCTTGTCTTCGTTTATCTTCTTGATGTATGTAGTTCCGTCTGAAAAAACAACTGCGCATAGACCACTGGCTGCAGCAACGGCACCATGAGCATTGAGCATGAAATCTGAACTACCGGTCTGACAATAACTTACAGGTGAAGTTCCTGAATTATCCCTCCATAAAACATAAAAGGAAATTTCTTCCGGAATGGATGACAGAAGATTCTTTAAATCCACAGGTGCTTCTTTCCAGAGTTTTGGCATGTTGAGTTTTTTATATTCTTCTTCCGTCATTGAGTTGAACAAAAAAGTTTCCTCTCCCATGGCAGGATTCAGATCAGCAAGATCCACAAGAGGCTGCCAGTAGAAGTAAGAAAACTCAACGCCAGAGGCTACACTCTTTTTTGCCGCACACGACCATGTTGTTCCGTTCCAGAAAAAACCTGAAATCTGATCATTGCTCCCCAGCTTGAGATTTTCATAGGACACCAGCGGATAGAAAACCTTTGACACAGGATTGAACTCAACAAGAAACGGTCTGGACTGATGAATCATTCCCTGAGATCTGGAATCGTCATTGAAGAAAGTACTTCTGAAAAGGTAGAAGACCGGCATTCCGTTGGAAAAAACCATTGAATCTGCCGTATCATCTGCAAAGATGGAATTTTCAGGATAAAAGTCGATTGAATCTTCTGAAAAAGCAAGCAGTCCTTTTTTATTCACTATGGCATATGCACCATATTTTGGCGCGCCTCCATTGGTTCCGTAGAAATAAGGACAGCTACCTGCACTGGAAATTCTGACGGCCTCAGTCCATGGCTTTTCCAGAACAATGTCGGCATTCTGAGGAAGACTGATTTTTTTATATCCAGTTTCTGTGAAACAATACCAGGTATGGCTTTTTACGGATTCCAGTTCCTGGAAACTGTTGTTGTTCTGCACATTCTTTTTTGAACATGAACAAATTATAAACGGAAGAATCATCAGGGCAGCAAATTTATTTTTCATGCCTTCATATTATATGAAAATCAGAAATTCCGCCACTACAGCAAAAACTTTATTCAGCATGTTCTTCCCCGGTCTTTGTTACTTCGGATTTTTTCTTTTCCGGTTTCAGATCGCTTTTCTTGAATATGCCTTTGGCAATTCTGTTCATGATGTTTTCCTTGTTCACTTTTGATATGTCATCGCCCAATGCAATACATTCATTTTCAAAACGCCGCCAGTTGAATGTTGAAAGACAGTAATTTTTTTCTCCACTGCTGCAGGTCGCTCCAAGCGATAGTGAATATAGAACATCGGAAGCAAAACAGTAATCCTTATCAAGATCGTAGTTGTAAGGATATATGGCACCACATTTATTGCCTTCAGAATCCCAGGCTATGATGGCAAGGGAAATATTTTTATCAACAAGAATACTGAAGGAATCTCCCGTCACTTTAAAAGTTCTGCCGGAAGATGTCCTTGCAACCCAGACATCATTTTTAGGAAGAGTAAAGGAGACAAGCTCATCCTCATAAAAGTGATTGCATGCTGAAACAGACAGGCAAAAAGCAATTACACCAATGGATCCATATAGTATTTTCATACTTATTATATAATCCCAGAAAGAAAAAAAATGCATGAAACAATCTCAAGGATTGCATCATGCATGGAAAAAATTGAGACCTGCGTCCCATGGGTAAAATTATTTCTTGCTGAGAATATTGATGTCGTAATGTGTGTAAGGGATTTCGATTCCTTCCGCACGGCAAGTATTTACGATGGCTGTATACATTTCGTTCTTTGCCTGAATAAGATCACTACCGCCAAACCATACAGCGATCTTGATGACGATTGCATCTCCAAAACCGTCAAAATAAACACAAGGAGCAGGATCTTTGAGCAGACATGTACATTTTTCAGGAATTGACTTTGCAACAGCAAGAGCCTTTTCCATATCAGAATCATAGCTGATCGGCATTTCAAATACAAACCGGCGGATCGAATGATGGCTGTAATTGACAAGATTGCTGTTGATTACTGAACTGTTAGGAATGCGGACCATCTGGTTGTCCAGAGTATTGACGCGAACACTGAGCAGACCAACGCTGTCAACTGTACCAAAAACATCCCCAACCTGAATGAAATCTCCAATCTTCATTGCCTTTTCGCTTAGAACGAAAACACCGCTGATAAGATTGCTGACACTTGTCTGGGCGGCAAAACCGATTGCAAGTCCGGCTACTCCGGCTGCACCCCAAAGGGCCTTCAGATTGATTCCAAAAAGGCTTAGTATATACATCACGATGACGACATAGAAAACATAACTTACAAACTTGTTGACAAGCATGTAAGTATGCTGTTCCACTCTTGGAGCTGCCTGCTTCTTGATGACATGTTTTATGATTCTGTAAAGAACATAGAACACAAGAACCGAAATAACAGCAATGGCAACTTTCATAAGATTGCCCCAAGTAAGATATGCCATCAACTCGTCAAGATGAAGCATGGTCCTTGTCTGATCAGCCACCTGAGTAACTGACTCTACAACTGTCTCTTCCATAATATAAACCTCCGATGCTATGGACAGAACGCTGGAAAACCTTAGAACATACCGTTTTTAAAAGTTTTCCATATATATTTGTATTTCATTTTTTCAGAATATCAAGAATATGATCAAGAATACGGCCTGCTACCTCATTTTTTGAAAGAACCGGCAGTTCCGTCTCATTTTCTTTTGTAATCAATGTAACAACATTCGTGTCGATGCCAAAACCGGCACCTACAGTTTTAAGGTTGTTGGCACATATCATATCAAGATTCTTCTTTTCAAGTTTTGCCCTGGAATTCTCAAGCATGTTCTGAGTCTCCATGGAAAAACCGCAAAGAAACTGTTTTTCTTTTTTGTTTGCTCCAAGCCAGGCCAGGATGTCATCAGTCCTTTCAAGCTCGATTGAAAGTTCAACATCCTTTTTCTTGAGTTTCTCATCGCTGATATTTTTCGGTCTGTAGTCGGCAACAGCAGCGGCCTTTATGATTATGTCAGCATCATCGAAGTTTTTCTTGACTGCATCAAACATCTCTCTGGCAGACTGAACCTTCACCAGTTCAACACCGACAGGACAGTCTATGGAAACCGGACCGGAAACAAGAACGACTTTCGCACCACGACGGTGAGCGGTTCTTGCAATGGCGTACCCCATCTTTCCGCTTGAGTGGTTTGTGATGAACCGTACGGGATCAATGGACTCTACGGTAGGTCCAGCCGTAACAAGAATTCTTTTACCGGTCAAATCTTTCTCAAACTGAATTTCATCAAGCACACATTCAAACAGATATTCTGGTTCCGGAAGTTTTCCTTTTCCTGTGTCACCGCAAGCAAGATAACCGGAAGCAGGTTCTATGATTTCATAACCGTAGTGCCTGCATTTCTCAAGATTGTCCTGAGTAACCGGATTTTCATACATGGCAGTGTTCATCGCGGGAGAAATCATCTTTGGACACTTTGCAGCAAGGAACGTTGTCGTAAGCATGTCATCAGCAAGTCCGTTCGCAAATTTAGCAATTACGTTTGCGGTAGCTGGAGCGACAATAAAAAGATCAGCGGACTGCGCAATGGAAACATGCGTCGCCTTGAATTCAAAATTTCTGTCAAAAGTATCCACAAGGCATTTGTTTCCAGTGAGAGTCTCAAATGCAATAGGGTTGATGATATTACATGCATTTGCAGTCATAAGAACATGTACATTGGCACCGTTTTTTACCAGCATGCTTACAAGGGAAGCAGCTTTGTATGCCGCAATGCTGCCCGAAACACCAACAAGTATATTTTTATTTTTCAGCACTTTCATCTTCCTTGCTTAGACCATCAGCAACATCGTATTCTTTGTCGTCAATATTTACATCAGGATTTTTTTCATTTCTGCAGTTTCTGTATTTCAGCGGAGTCATTTTCTTATAACGATGGAATATTTTGATGAAATAACTGAAATCATTGAAACCGCATTTCAGCGCGATATCCTGAAGTCTGTCATTCGTTTCACGGATCATTGAACATGATATGTTTATCCTGAACCAGTTCAGATATTCAACAGGCGCACGATTTGTCATTTCCCTGAAGACACGGCAGAAATACTTTGGAGAAAAACCAGCAGCTTCAGCAAGTTCCTCAAGGGTTATGTTCTTCATGTAATTTTTCTTTATCAGCTCAAGAACAATTTCAAGTTTTTCATTTCTGAGCTTTTTCTTCGCAGGAAGAATTTTCTTTTCAGAATAAAGATGATGTTTTTTTATAAGCCCAAAGAAAACTATGAGATTTCCCGCAGCAATCGCATCCCAGCCATCTTTCTGGTCACGCAAGGCTGCAAAAAAATTCTCCACTACCGTTCCTATATCCTTTTGTGATGCATGAAAAACATTCTTTACATTTACGGTTTCGTTTACTATGTCACTGATGAACGAGTCAGGACTGAATCCATGAAGGCGCATGAGTTCGATGTCAAAAACGGCAGACTCATATTTTCCAATGCCTTTATCAGCTGAATCTCCGTGTATCATTTTTCCAGGGATGAGACATATGTCCCCCTCATTCAGAATCTCATCATGGTCCAAGAGAAAAATCCTGTAACTTCCGGAGACGACATGTATCAATTCAAATTCAGTATGCCAGTGAAGCCACAGGTCATAGAAAGGATTTGCCGTATTGCAATAGTTATACTGCAATGGAAACAAAACGGTTCCTCGTAACTGGGATTCTTTGACAGGAATTTTCTGCTTTTTCTGTTCAGATACTTTTGTCATATTTTTACTCAAAAACAACTTTATTATAAGGTCAGAAAGGAAAAATTGCAATTTTTTAGACCACATTTTATAATCTACTTATGGACCTTAAATTTTATGCTGTAGCAGCCATAGCACTTCTGACAATCATCTATCTGCTGAACTTTTACATAAACCGTCAGGCCCACAAGGAAGAGGCGGAACGACAAAGGCTTCAGAAAAAAAGAAATGAAGCCGCAAAAAAGGGACTGCTTGTTTCATGCCCCCTCTGCAACACCATGCTTCTGCCGGGAGAAGACCTTGTAAGCCGTGTTTACCGGCCTATGAACGTACCGGACCAGTTGTGCACCATAAACGGCTGTCCCCACTGCTACCCTGCCCCAGAACCAGGACTGAAAAGAATCTGTCCCGTTTGCCACAAAACCGTTCCGCTGAAGGACGGCCATCTCATAGCCCGCCTGTTCAACAAATCCGACGGAAAGAAACACGTAATCGTTACAGGCTGCACAGAATGCTCGAAAGGCGTTAAATAAGCTCTTTTCTTCTATACATAATTAAAAAAAATAAAGGCAAAAAAACTAAAAAAAATCAAAAAAATCTTTTTTTTGCTAAAGTTCGTTTTTCAAACTCCGAAAATCAATGTATAGGGTGGTAGACCCAAAAGTTGGGGAAGCAAATGCACAGTTTGCTACAACTATAGTACCTTGATGATAGGAGATAAATTATGGTTATCAATCACAACATGAGTGCAATGTTTGCACAGCGTTCAGAAGGAATCACTGAACTCAACAACCAGAAGAACATGGAAAAGCTCTCTTCTGGAATGAAGATCAACCGTGCTGGAGACGATGCTTCAGGACTCGCAGTTTCTGAAAAGATGCGTTCACAGATTCGCGGTTTGAATCAGGCTTCTACAAATGCAAAGAATGGTATTTCTTTCATCCAGACAACAGAAGGATATCTCCAGGAAACAACAGATATCGTACAGCGCATCCGTGAACTCGCTGTTCAGTCTTCAAACGGTATCTACACAGATGAAGACCGCATGCAGATTCAGGTTGAAGTTTCTTCCCTCATCGCAGAAGTTGACCGCATCGCATCTTGCGCACAGTTCAACGGTATGAACATGCTTACAGGTCGCTTTGCTCGCCCAACAGGTGAAAACAATGTTACAGCTTCTATGTGGCTCCACATCGGTGCAAACATGGATCAGCGCACACAGGTTTATATCGGAACAATGTCTGCTTCAGCTCTCGGACTCCGCTCAGTTGGAACAGAAGAAATCATGTCTCTTGAATCTCCAGATGATGCAAACCGCGCAATCGGAACTCTCGACGAAGCTCTCAAGAAGATCAACAAGCAGCGTGCTGACCTTGGTGCATACCAGAACCGCCTTGAAAAGACAGTTGTAGGTCTCGACATCGGTGCAGAAAACCTCCAGGCTTCTGAATCACGCATCCGTGATACAGACATGGCTAAGGAAATGGTTGACTTCACAAAGAACCAGGTTCTCACACAGGCTGGAACAGCTATGCTTGCACAGGCAAACCAGTCTTCACAGAACGTTCTCTCACTTCTCCAGTAGTCATAAGAAGGTTCGCCTTTTTATCGCGGTTTTCCAGATTTTCAACGTCGCTGTTCGCAAGGAAAACTGCTGGATGAATGAACGCAGTGGGCTGTCCCAAAAGTAATCTCAGGGTGGTTGAGCTTAGTCGAAACCACCACATATAGTGGTATCGGGCATTTCGACATTGCTCAATGACCCTGGCATGAATACTTATTGGACAGCCCCTTTTTTTATTTAAAAGTCATCCTGCGATTTTTCAGCCGGGTCCAATTAACTACAATTTATTTGCGAATAGGAAAATTTGCCCTTATAATATAGGGATATGAAAATTCAATTTTCCGGTGCGTTTTACAAAAAAATAGAAGAATCCTCATTCAAAATAAAATTTGTTGAAGGAACAAAAGAATGGGTTCTCCTTCATTTTTATTCCCCGATGTTGATTACATTGAACGGCAAACAGATTGAAACACAGCCCAATGCCTGTATTCTCTATAGACCAGGAACGCCACAGATTTATTGGGGCAGAAACGGCGAATTCGAAAACGACTACATAAGATTTATTCCGGAAGATGAATCTTACTTCAACGATTTTTCCATACCACTGGATGAGGTTTTCTATGTAACTGATTCCGACATCATAAAACGTGAGATGATGGACATAACATACTTTCTGACAGAGCGCTGGGAAAACCATGACCATGAACTCCATGACCGCCTCAGTAAAGTAATGTCAAACCTCCAGGTTAACAGAATTTTTCCGACCCAGAAAACCAAAAGGGACAATGAGACAAGATACAGACTGCTGCAGCTTAGAAAAGAAGTTCAGAAATCGCCGGAAAAATGGACGGTCGATCTTATGGCAGATAATTTCTATCTCACCAGATCACACTTTTCCGTACTTTATAAAAAGACATTTGGTGTTACCCCACAATCCGACATCAGGTTTTTTGTCAATGAAAAAGCATTGAATCTGCTGAACACCACAGACCTGACGATCCAGCAGATTTCCCAGATGTGCGGATATAATGAATGCGAAAACTTCATCCGTGCCTTCAAGAAAATGAACGGAACATCTCCACATCATTACAGAAAAATACGGAACTAAAAAAGAGGCTGTCCCAAAAGTATTTATGCCAGGGTCATTGCATATGGCGGCGGAACTTCCATAAAGCCGCAATGTCAAAATGACCAATAACACTATGTACGGTGGTTTCGACTGCTCTCAACCACCTTAAAATTACTTTTGGGACAGCCTTGATACTTTCTATGTATCAGCTTCAGTTTTTTGAATTCTTTCTTGAAAGAACAACACTCTGAATAAGCAGGAACAGACAGATCATGAATGCAACAGTAATGTTTGTCCACCAAGCATCATCAAGACCAAGTGATGAAACTATATTCTTGATTGTTGCGAGCGAAAGGACGCCAAAGAATGTTCCGGCGATATTACCTACACCACCAGTAAGCATCGTGCCGCCGATGATGGAAGATGCGATTGCGTTCATTTCATAGCCGCTGGCATGACTTGGAGATGCTGAACCTACGTGCATGAAATACACGAAACCACCGATGGCTGCAAGGATGCCGCAGATGAAATGTGCAAGGAACTTTGTGCGTGGAACGTTGATTCCAAGCATATTTGCGCTCTGCTGGTTTCCGCCGACTGCATAGAAGTTGCGGCCAAGTTTTGTCCATCTGAGGACAAGGAACAGGATCACTACGACGAGCAACGCCACTATTACACCAGGTTCAATATAAGCCGGAATGAATTTTCCAACCTTGTTTACAGAACCGATACCAAATACATGGATGCGTGTTTCAATAAGCTTGACGAATCCTTCGTGTTCAACATTGAACTGGGTTGAATTCACGATTGTCGTTGCTCCCTTAGCAAAGAACATTCCGGCAAGAGTTACGATGAAAGGCTGGATGTCAAGATATGCAACAAGGAATCCCTGAACAAGGCCAAAACCAACACCGATCATCAAAGCATACAGAACAGCGCCACCAATTGTTCCGCCCTTCATATCCAGATGAACCGCACAGCACATGCAGACAAGAGCAGTCACAGTACCTACGGAGATATCGATTCCGCCTGTAATCATGACAAGACTCAGCGCACATGAAAGTACGATAAGTGATGCATTTTCATTGAGAACGTTAAAGAAAGTCTGTGGCTTTCTGAAACCTGATCCAAGGAATATGACCGCACAAAGGTACATGGCCGCAAATACAGCAATTGTAATTACAAGAAGAAGATTTGTATCAGACAGAGGTCTCTTTTTTGCAAGCACTGTATCATTTTTGTTTTTAAGAAAGTTCATTTAGTTACCTCCCCTTGAAACTGCCGTTTTTCTTCCGCTGATCTGTTTTGCAAATGCAGACATCTTTTCACGGAATACTGGAGCACTGATAACAACAAGAATGATTACGACAACAGCCTTGTAAGCTGGAAGTGCTGTTGATGCAACATTGAATTTGAACAGTGTTGTTGTAAGGAACTGAATTACGTAAGCACCAAGGATCGAAGCCCACATGTTGAACTTACCGCCGCTCAATGCATTTCCGCCAAGGGCTACAGCAAGAATGGCATCCATTTCAATATCCTTTGCAATAACCGAATAGTTGATTGATGAAATGCGGCATACCTTGATGAAACCTGCAACTGCTACACAAAGACCCATGATTACGTATGTAATGAACTTGATGAGCTGAGGATCAAGACCGTTAAGTCTTGATGAGTTGCTGTTGATACCTACAGCCTGTGTATAGAGTCCAAGGTTTGTAAATTTAAGAACAACCATGGTTATTGCTATACATATTATAGCAATGAAAACAGGAGTAGGAACTGCAATACCCGGAATGAAATTTCCGAAATATCCAAATGTTGGATCTACAACAATCGGAAGAGCGTTGTCATTGATCCAGGCAGCAATTGAACGTCCGGCAGTAAACAGAATAAGAGTCGCAACCATAGGCTGAATCTTGAAGTAAGAAACCAGCATACCGTTGAATCCGCCGAATGCCATACTGACAATACAGCCAACCAGGAAAGCAACAAAAATCGGAGCCTGGAGCTCATCCGGGCGGGCATCCTGACCGCAGAGAACACGGAGAATAACAGAACCGGCAATAGCGATACCTGCACCAACGGAAATATCCTGACCGCCTGAAGCCGCAGTTACCAATGTCATACCGATGGCAAGAATAGCAAGCTCAGATGCATTATCAAGAATTGTAATCAAGTATCCCGACAAAACAGGAAATCCTTCACTGTTCTGACCGAGTGTAATCTTGAAGAATGAAGGATCTGCAATCAGATTGAACACAACAAGAATAAGAAGTGCCGCAATCGGAATGAAAATCTGCTTTTTTACGAGACCAAGGAAAAGGTCCGGAAGTTTTTTAGTAGAAGCCATTTTATTTTTCTCCTCCCGCAATAGTTTCCATAATCTTTGTCTGGTTAAGGTCATCGCCGGAAAGTTCACCAACCTGCTTGAGATCGCGCATAACGACAAGTCTTGAACATGTGCGGAGCATCTCATCGATTTCAGAAGAAATAAACGTTACGCTCTTGCCTTCCTTTGCAAGTTTGAGGACCAGTTCCTGAATTTCAGTTTTTGTGCCGATATCGATACCACGGGTCGGTTCATCAAGAATCAGGTACTGAGGATTTGAAAGAAGAGCGCGGGCAAGCAATACCTTCTGCTGGTTTCCACCTGACAATGCCTTGATTGGAGTTTCTGCTGATGCTGTCTTGATTTCAAGAAGCTTGATGTATTCATCCGCAAACTTTTCCTGCTGTGCACGGCTGAACGGCTTGAAGAACCCCTTCATAACCTGCAGTGCAAGAATCAGATTTTCTCGAACTGAAAGATCAGCAACAATTCCATCACGCTTTCTGTCTTCAGGAAGATAGCTGATTCCGTTTTTCATTGCATCGATAGGCTTTGAAATCTTTACATCCTTTCCGTTTACCTTGACTTTTCCGCCCAGAACCTTGTCCGCACCAAACACGGCACGAACACTTTCACTACGGCCGGAACCAAGCAGACCTGTAAAGCCGTTGACTTCACCCTTATAGATCTTGAAATCAAATGGCTTTACGCCACC
>SAMEA3663241__coassemble_100_pt1 | contig 25101 bp, 28 predicted proteins | sample SAMEA3663241__metabat2_high_PE_014 | metagenome-assembled genome bin SAMEA3663241 (sample SAMEA3663241) | pig gut metagenome | biome: pig gut; feature: pig-associated habitat; material: faeces | place: China | collected 2013
CTTTTAACATAATGAGCCTCCAAAATAAAAATCCTAAAAAAATTATAACACACCTTTTTTAATCATGAAAATAAAAAGGTTAGTGAATGTTTTAATATTTTGTATTGCATGTTGAGTATATTAATGTAAAAATTGTTTGATTCCTTTTCTAATGATAGTACGGGATTCCGTGTAGTTCGTTCTAGGGATTAAGAGAACTTTATTGTGAAACAGAAAAAATGCAAGCAAGCTCGCAAGAACTATTCTCGTTTAAGAAGGTTTATAGCACAGGGCGGCCAACCGCCCTTCACTATAAAATTATTTTTTCATAAGATATTCAGCCACCGCTTCGTACGCCGGAAGTGAAAGGGGATCGATGTATTTGTTTGAAGCATAATGGGTTGAAGCAAACCGCGCAATCACCATTTCCGCCGCAGGGTCGATGTATATTGCCTGTCCGTGAACACCCCGCGCCATGTATGCTCCGTGGGAATTGTTTGTTATCCACCACATATTGTGGTAGCTCCAGCCTTTTAACTTTGTATAGTCGCTTTTTGCAAACGCCGCCTTGTATTCTTCGGAAGAACCGCCAGATGCTATGTCTTTTACAGCTTTTTCAGGAATAACCTGCTTTCCGTTCAATTTACCGCCGTTACGCATCATCTCGCCGAACATGGCCATATCACGCAAGTTAAGGTCAAATCCACCGCCAGCAAATGCTATTCCGGAAGGATCCAGCTGATAGTAACCGTCATAATGAGCGCCTAAAGGCTTCCAAATCATTTCAGAAACCATTTCCGCAAGCCCCTGTCCTGTTACCCGGGAGCAAATCCACGCCAAAAGCTCAGTGTTGATTGTCCTGTACCCGAATGCCTCTCCGTGCTCTGAATCAGGAAGTTTTTTTACAGTCGCAAGATATTCGTAGTAGTTCTGCGGACCACGGTAATTTATGGGGCGGAAAACATTTCCTGCAGCCGAGTAAGCCCAGATTTCCGCATTAGGATCGTTGTAGTCCTCGCTGTACTTTATGGCGGTTGTCATGTCCATAACCTGGCGGACAGTGGCATCTGCATAACCAGAATTCTTTAATTCAGGAATATAGTCCGTTACTTTTTTAGAAGGATCAAGCTTTCCTTCCGCGACAAGAATAGAAGCAACCGTTCCTGTAAAGGATTTGCTTACGGACATAGCCGCGTGGAGACCGTCCGGCTTTAATCCCGCAGGATATTTTTCGTAGACGATTTTTCCCTTATGCATGACGATAATTCCGTCTGTGTAGTTCGCATCCAGGGACTCTTCAAAAGTCATTGGCTTGTCGGAATCCCAGGGAGTAAAAGTAACACTGTCAATTTTAGGGTCAAGTTTTTGCTTCACCGAATATTTTTTGCCTTTTCCAGAAGAAACATTGCGTGTGGGATAAAATTCCCTAATATGATTTACGCTGTAGCGCAGAGCCGGAAATTCAAAAAAAGAACCGTCAGAAGCATGCAGCGTTTTTTCCTGCGCAGGCGGAAATCCCTGCATCCAGCCCATTGAACCAGGCAAGGTTTTCTGAGCGTCAGGAAATTCCTCCGCAAAACCAGCCGCGCCAGCCATTCCAACCAAAGCAAGCGCTCCAAAAGAAACAAGAATTTTTTTCATAACTACCTCCTTTAAAAAGTGAAGACAAAAACAGACGCCATTTTCGCCTGTTTTATCTTACACCCCTTTGTGTTTAGAAAAATTTTTATGCATCAAAAAAAAGCCAGATATTAAAAATATAATCATAAAACACATTTCGGGCAAATTTTACCACGGACAAACCATTGTGTGATATAATGCTATATTTGGCGTATAAGTAGACAGAATGTACATACTATAAAGTACACTAAATATAGTGTTATTTAATACGAAATATCAATATTTACACTATATACATAGTATATATACTACTAGTTATAATCCATATTCTGTCTACCTGAGGAAATTTTCCGTAAACTTATTGCCTATTTACGATTTCTGCTACAGGCTTATACATGAAAATACATTTCTGACTGTATTCATTCTGCCAGTCTTTAGTAATTCGTTTATTAAATGGTTCGTCATCAACTGGAAAAAATCCCCATGTTTTGTAATATTCAGCAAGCTTGGGATTTGCAGCTTCTTATATTCAAATATATAGTATATTTACTAATTTTCTATTTCCATGAGCTGTATAAAATCAATAAAAACGAAGAAAAGTGAATATGCCACCAATTAAAATAGTCTAGTTTTTTATACATCTTAAGAAAAATAATCAGTAAAATTTATAAAAAATCGGTATTTTAACTAATTATGTCCAATTCGATTTAGTTCAGGATGTTTATCTTTATATGCAGAATTTACAGCAAAATTTGATAATTCAATAGCTGAAAAAGATACATAGAAGCTTCCTCAGGAGTATGCCTTTAAATTCATTGCAGAAGTCCATCGGTTACCTGAAAGCCCGTTTGCATCAAACATTGTTCCCTTTGTCACTTTCACAAGTTCGCTTAAAAGATTTGCATCCAGAACCTGTTCCCCGGCAGCCCCAAAAGGTCCGCAAACAGCAATGGCAGGAAGTTTTTCCTTTTTATTTGGAGGTTCCGGCAGACAAGCTGCCGTCGGGCTTTCCGCAATTCCGCTATCGCTACAGCCTCTTCCCTCGTTTACTCGTAAAACTCGCTCACTCAGTCCAGTGGCCGCCTTCGGCGTTGCTCCAATCCCTAACCCATTTTTAATATACGGGCTTTTTCAGATATTTCCAATATTTTGTTTTTATATCTAGTTATGCTATAATGGAATAATCAAAACAATGAAATATGAAATTTACCATCTTTCGATATCGTGAGATTTTATTGAAAATCCATTTGAATCAATATAAACTTTAATTATTGGAGAATGATATGACACAAGTTCCAGTAAAAGACAAAATAGAATATACCGTAGCCATAGTAAGCGATTTTGCAAAAAAATATTCTCTTTCCACAAAACTTTGCGATCCAAAAACAGGACTGTATTTTCAAAGTCCGCTTTATGTGTACGACTATTTAAAGACAGAAATCAAAACAGGAAAACTTCAATGAGTGCCAGCTACAAAAAACTTTGGAAAATCCTAATAGACCGGGACATGAATAAAAGCGATTTAATCAGACAGGCAAAAATCACCAGCAACATAGTAGCCAAAATGGGCAAAGGCGAAGATGTTTCCATGGAAAGCCTTAGAAAAATCTGCATCGCACTTGGATGCGAAATTGGGGATATAATGGAAGTTAATGGCGGAGATGGGAAATAAATATTAGTTAAGAGATAGAGGAAAATTATGTCAGTTTCAGTTTCAAAAATATTAAAAGACACAGAGTTTAAATTAGACCAGTTTAAGCAGGAACAGATTTTTGCTTTGGAAAATTCGATTTCAGTTAAAACAGATAAAAATGGAAAAGAGCTTTATTATGTTAAGTGCCTTATTCGTGACAAAGAAATAAAACTTACTCCAGAAGAATGTGTAAGACAGCTTTATTTAGACACTCTTATAAATGAATATGAATATGGTACAGACAGAATTCAGCTTGAATATCCTGTAAAATTTGGTCGGGAAGAAAAAAGAGCTGATATTGTCATTTTTGATAAAGACCGTCCCACAGTTCCATATATTATTGTTGAACTCAAAAAGCCAAAATTAAAGGACGGAAAGGAACAGCTGAAAAGCTATTGTAACGCAACAGGTGCTCCTATTGGTATTTGGACAAATGGAAGTCAGATTTCTTATTATAATAGAAAAGATCCAAACTATTTTGAAGATATTCCGAATGTTCCAAAATCAACACAAAAACTTTCTGAGATTTTAACTAAAAGATGGACTCTTGAAGACCTTGTTCAAAAAGACAAACTTGTAAATGAACGAAAAAGCCTTAAAGATTTGATTCTTGAAATGGAAGATGAAGTTCTTGCAAATGCTGGTGTTGATGTTTTTGAAGAAGTTTTCAAACTTATTTTTACAAAGCTTTTTGATGAAATGGAAAGCGGACGCAAAAAGGACAGGACTCTTGAATTCAGAAATTATGGCTATACAGAAACTGAATTGAAAGAAAATATGCAGTCGCTTTTTGAAAATGCAAAGGAAAAATGGTCTGGAATTTTTGAAGCGTCAGACAAAATAAATTTAACTCCATCCCATCTTTCTGTTTGTGTTTCAAGTTTGCAGGATGTAAAACTTTTCAATTCAAATCTTGAAGTCGTTGATGAAGCCTTTGAATATCTCATTAACAAAAGTTCAAAAGGTGAAAAAGGACAGTATTTTACACCTCGCTATGTAATTGATATGTGCGTCCGTATGCTCAATCCAAAAGAAGATGAGACAATGATTGATACTGCTGCTGGAAGCTGTGGTTTCCCTGTGCATACGATTTTCTATGTTTGGCAGAAGATTTTGGAACGAAAAGGACTTACGAGAAGTCATCTTTTTACTTTGGAACAGAAACCTGCTGAATGTACTGATTATGTTGTAAATAAAGTGTTTGCAATCGATTTTGACCCAAAAGCAGTGCGAGTTGCAAGAACCTTGAATCTGATTGCTGGTGACGGACAAACCAATGTGCTTCATTTGAATAATCTTGATTATGACCGTTGGAGCGAGACAACAAATGATGAAAACTGGCAGGACACATATTTTGAAGGCTGGAAAAAATTAAGAAAACTCAGAAAGCAGAAAGACAGCGATCAGGATTTTAATTTTGATATTCTTATGGCAAATCCACCTTTTGCTGGAGACATAAAAGAAAGCAGAATCATTTCAAAATATGAACTTGGAAAAAATGACAAAGGAAAATATCAGAATAAAGTTGGTCGAGACATTCTCTTTATTGAACGAAATCTTAACTTTTTGAAATCGGGCGGAAGAATGGCGATTGTTCTTCCTCAAGGACGATTCAATAATTCCAGCGACAAATATATCCGTGATTATATAGCAGAGAGGTGCAGAATTCTTGCCGTTGTTGGTCTTCATGGAAATGTCTTTAAACCTCACACAGGAACTAAGACAAGCGTTCTCATTGTTCAGAAATGGGATGAAAAACTTTGTCCTAAAAAAGATGATTACGATATTTTCTTTGCCACAATGCAGAAACCAAGCAAAGACAATTCAGGTGATAAAATATATGTTCGTGATGAAAACGGACAGCCTAAACTTGATTCTCACGGTCATTTGATTGTTGACCACGACCTTTTTAACCACGAAGGATTGACTCAAGACGGAATTGCGGAGGCTTTTGCCGAATTTGCCAAAAAAGAAGGATTAAGTTTTTTCTAAATAGCCCTTTCAATGAAGCAAAGTATAACGCTTTGTTGGAAGGGCTGGAGATTAGCGTTGTAAGGTTTTCCGAAATTCGTTCGAAAAATTTTGATTTTAGAATTGATAGTGAATACTTTAAGAAAGAATACATTTTAATTGAAAATTTGATTAAAAAAAATAATTGTAAAGATTTGTCAGAATTATCTTTAAAAATTTCTGATGGAACCCATTTTACTCCAAACTATATAGAAAACGGAGTAAAGTTTTTATCAGCTTTAAATGTTTCAGATAATTATTTTGATTTAGAGGCTGGTTTCAAATATATTTCTCAAGAAGAGCATAAATCACTTTATTCAAGATGCAATCCTGAAAGTGGTGATGTTCTATTAAGAAAAGTTGGTGTTGGTTTGAGAAAAGCTTGTGTTGTGCCTCAGAATATTGAAGAATTCAGTATTTTTGTAAGTGTTGCATTGATAAAATGCAAAGAAATAAATCCATATTATTTATCTACTTACATAAATACTTCGCTTGGGCAAGAACAACTATTTAGATTTAATAAAGGAATAAGTCAACCTGATTTACATCTTGAAGATATTTCTAGGTTAAAAGTTCCTATTTTCCCCGATACTTTCCAATCAAAAATTGAATCAATGGTAAAATCTGCTCATGCAAAACTTGAAGAATCAAAATCTCTCTACTCACAGGCAGAAGACCTTTTACTGGGTGAACTTGGATTAAAAGACTGGCGGCCAAAGAACACTTTGCACACAACAAAAAAATTCAGCGACTTTGCACAAAGCGGAAGACTGGATGCTGAATATTATCAGCCAAAATATGATGATTTGTTTGAGAGACTTCAAAAAGTTGACTGCAAAACAATCAAAGAAATCCAAATAATCAATTACAGAGGTTTTCAGCCTGAATATGTTGAAAATGGAAAAATTGATGTAATAAACAGTAAACATATTCTTGAAGATGGACTTGATTATGAGAATTTTGAAAAAACAGATGAAGTCTCTTTCAATAATGCTGTTCGCGCCCAAGTTAAATATGGTGATATATTAACTTATACAACTGGAGCTAATATTGGAAGGACACAGGTTTATCTTTCAGAAAAAAAAGCAATGGCAAGTAATCATGTAAACATGCTTAGAGTAAAAGATGTAAATCCTATTTATCTTGCACTTGTTTTGAATTCAAAAATTGGAAGAATGCAAACTGAAAAATCCAGTACAGGAAGTGCACAGGTAGAACTTTATCCAGATGATTTGGCAAGTTTTATTATCCCAATCCTCCCCGAAGCAATCCAAACAAAAATTGCCTCACTTATTCAGCAGTCCTTTGAATGCAAGGCACAAAGCAAACAGCTTCTGGAAGATGCAAAACGAATGGTAGAATCGGAGATTGAAAAAAATTAATTAATGGAGAAAAAATAATGCTAAAAATAGTGGAATATACAATCCCATTACTTATTGGTCTTTATACAAAGAAAAAGTCGTTGAAAAATTGATGGTTTGCAATAATCTTTGTGAGAAACTCAAAAATGATATAAAAAATCTAAAAATATAAAACGTAAAAACTATTGAAGAATTTTACATCTTGACAGATGAAGAAATGAAGATTGCAGAAGGAAGATAATATGGAAAATGAGTCACAAAGCAGAATCTACTTTTACTTTGATGAATCAGGTGATCTGAATATTTTAGGTTATCATGGCATAAATCTTTTAAAAGAAGGGAAACTTTCAAAAACTTTTTCTGTAGGATTTCATGAAAGATAAAATCAAAATTGTAAATGATATATTTGCAAAAGATCTTGAGGACAAAAAAAATGAGACCTGCGGAGACTAGGTTCTCTACAGAACGCAAGGCATGAAGCCTGCTTTCACCTTCCAAGGACTCATATTTCTACTATAAAACTAATATATGCAAAAATCAAGTGCACAGATAGATTCCACAGACAAAAAAAACGCCATTGTAGAAGGAAAACAAGATGAAAAAAATAAATATGAACGACTTAACCCATGAATACAAATCCTGGATTTCAGAATTAAAAACCCGCTATAAACAGGCTCAAATAAAAGCTTCTGTTGCCGTTAATGGTGAATTATTGAAATTTTATTTTGACTTGTGCAAAGACATTTCTGAAAAACAGTTTGCCAACACATATGGTTCGGCTTTTTATAAAACATTAAGTTCAGATTTAATTGAAGCTGAACTTGGAGAATTAAAATAGTTTTGCGTTAAGGATTGGAGCACCGCCGAAGGCGTTCCGTAGCGTAGCGTAGGAATGGAGCGAATAGCGGAAGTGCGGAAAGCCTGACCCGAAATGGAGCAATAGCGAAATGGAGGGGAACGCCCAAAAAAGGAAAATATAATGGAACTACGAGTATTAAAATATTTTATAGCCGTTGCACGGGAAGAAAGCATGACTCGAGCCGCAGATATTCTTCATGTAACTCAGCCTACCCTTTCAAAACAGATTAAAGATCTGGAAGATGAAATCGGGAAAAAACTTTTTAACCGCACAAATTATGCAATCAAGCTTACGGCAGAAGGCGAAATTCTTTATAAGCGGGCCCTGGATATTGTGAATCTTGCCGACGACACAGTAGAAGAATTAAAGGCCATGACAGAAGCTACCGGCGGAAATGTAAATATTGGAGCTGCCGAAACTGATTCCATAAAATATCTTGCCCGCATTATTAAACAGTTGCAACAGGAATGTGCCGGGATTATCGTAAGCATTTATTCCGGAGACAGTGAATCTGTGGAATACAAGCTTGATAAAGGTCAGCTGGATTTTGCCCTTGTTGTTCGGGATTTTGATCTGAATAAATACAATTTTATTGAACTGCCTTACAAGGATACTTATGGTCTTATTTGCCGCTCTGACAATCCTCTTTGCAAAAAAAATAAAATTACATTTGACGATATGATTAATGAACCAATCATTGTAAGCCGCCAGAGTCTTGCCCACGATCTTCGTAAATGGGCTGGAGAACGGGTTGATGAACTTACCATTGCAGCAACCGGGGACATTCCTTTTAATCTTTCCCTTCTGGTAAAAGAAGGAATCGGCTCACTGCTTTGTTTTGATAAAATTATTAATACAACAGAAACAAGCAACCTTCGCTATATTCCGCTGGATCCCCCAATGCTTTCTCCCCTTTACATAATCTGGAAGAAAAACGCAGAATTAACTCCACCGGCAAGAAAGCTTATGGAACGGTTCAGGTATCTTAAGCTGTAAATATATCAGTGCCCCTATTTCAATTAACCGGATTGCATTTCATATTGTTGCTGTATCAGTTATTTTCATGGGATTTTTCCTGAAATTGAATATAACTCCATTGTACACATTATAGATTTTGCTTGCTTATTCATAGCCATATTATTTTCGTGCTTTGAGGTAAGAACTCTGATACGAGAAAAAGTTTTTATAATATGACACACTCTTGTCATATTAAGATTCTTATAATAAAGCCATAAATCAAACAGAAAAGGTAGGAAAAATTATGAATTACGAAATTATTGAACTTGAAGAAAAAACTGTTCTTGGATTTGCAGCTGTGACAAACAACGCTTCACCAGACATGGGAGCAAAAATCGGCGGGCTCTGGCAAAAACTTTATTCTGGAGCTGCACAGAAAATGACAGACCGTGTAAACAACAAATGCATCGGATTATATTGCGATTATCAGCAGAACGGAGACTACACAGTTCTTGCCGGCTGTGAAATTGAAAAATCAGCAGCGGGAAAAAATCAGTCTACCGAAACAATTGTTAAAATCATTCCAAAAGGTCGCTATGCAAAATTTGTTGTAAAAGGCGACGTTCAGAAAGCTGTTGCAGAATCATGGGGTGCAATCTGGAACACTCCCCTTGAACGCACTTTTACAGGAGACTTTGAAGAATATCAGGAAGACTGCGACGGAAAGAACGGAACAATTTTCATCTACATTGCAATAAAATAAGAAAGAAACCATGCGAAAAGTCTATATCTATTTACTTAACACAATGGCTGACTGGGAAATCGGTCACATTTCTGCGGAATTGAACAGCAGGCGTTTCTTTAAAAAAGATGCAGAAGAAATTGATTTGAAATATGTTTCCGTTTCAAAAGAAATTGTAAAAACAATGGGCGGTCTGACTGTTACGCCAGATTGTCTTGTAGATGATATTTCCATTGATGAAAAAACAGTTTTGATTTTTCCTGGGGCAGACACCTGGAACGATGAAAGCAACAATAAGGTTCTGGAAAAAGCAGTTGAAGTCTTGGATGCAAATGGAACAGTCTGCGCAATCTGCGGAGCGACCGTTGCCCTTGCAAAAAAAGGCCTGCTTGACCAGTGCAGCCACACCAGCAACGGCAAAGGCTTTCTTGAAATGTTCGTTCCAGAATACAAGGGAACTGACTTTTATGTTGATTCCCCAGCGGTTGCAGATAAAAACCTTATCACAGCAGGAGCTACGGGAAGTCTTTTGTGGGCTAAACTCATAATTGAGCGGCTGAATGTTTTTTCAGATAAAGCATTGGAATCATGGTATAATTATTTTAAGACAGGAAAGGCTGAATATTTCTTTGCATTAATGCAGCAAGCAGGCAAATAGAAAACAGCTGAAAAACTAATTTTCAAAAAAATAACCGTGCAGACAGAAAATTTATTTGAACTGACATACATTCTTCTCGAAAAAAGACAGGTGACCGCCGTGGAAATGGCAGAACACTTTGGCGTAAGTCAGAGAACCATTTACAGATGGGTTGATGCATTAAACCTTGCGGGAGTTCCTGTCTATTCAACAAAAGGAAAAGGCGGCGGAATCCATGTAAGCGAAAAATATGCTCTGGACAAAACCGTTTTTACAGATGCCGAAAAAGCAGAAATTCTTTCAAGCCTGAATGCCCTTAATGCCTTGAGCGGACAGAAGAATTCAGCTGTTTCAAAATTCCGATCCCTTGTAAGCTCAGATAAAAACACCGACTGGATTGAAGTAGATTTTTCTCCCTGGAATCCAAAAATGCAAGAGATCAGGAAGCTTTTTTCGCTTTTAAAACGTGCCGTAATCGACTGCAGAAAAGTGAGCTTTGATTATTTTCCACGGGATGGATTTTGCACAAACCGCACAGTTCACCCATGGAAAATAGTTTTTCGCGGGCAGGCCTGGTATCTTTACGGTTACTGCGAAACAAAATGTGTTAACCTTTATTTTAAGCTGAGCAGAATGATGAATCTTAAAATACTTTCCGAAAAAGTTCAGAGTGAATATTTCACAAAAATTGAGGACAAAGAATACAAAGGCTATACCGAAGAATCCTCTCCTCTTGTAACTTTAAAAATGAAAGTCAGCAATGAAGATTTGTCCCGTATCCTTGATGACTTTAAGGCTGACTCCATTGAAGAGGATACTCCTCAGACAAAAATCCTAACCATGACAGTCCATAAAATGCCATGGCTGGTGGATTATCTTTTAAGCTTTGGAAGCCGCCTGACCTTGCTGGAACCAGAAGAAATCATAAAGGAACTTAAAACCGAGATTCATAAAATGCAAAAGGGTTTTATGTAGATTCTCAATTATGCGGTCAAGTGGTCGTTTTTTAGTTTTAATAGATGCATGAAATATTCTATTTTATTTTCGTAAATATCTTGCCGTAATTGTTTGTGAATTTTCAATCATTTCCTTTGGAGTACCGGTAAAAACAATCTGACCACCACCAGTTCCGCCGTCTGGTCCTACATCAATAATGTAATCAGACATTTTCATAACGTCTGTGTTGTGTTCAATTACAATTACTGTGTTTCCCCGTTCAACAAAACTTTCCAGAAGCTTCATAATCGATTTTATGTCCGCAGAGTGAAGCCCCGTTGTAGGTTCATCAAGAATGAATATACTGCCCTTTTTGTTCAAATCCTTTGCAAGTTTTACCCGCTGCCGCTCCCCGCCACTCAAAGTTGAAAGAGGCTGCCCAAGACTTAAATACGGAAGTCCTGTTTCCATCAGCGCATTAAGATGAACCATGATTTTTGAAAGCAACTTCGATTCAATTTCTTTTGAATCATTTTTTCGAGACTCAAAAAATTCCAGAGCCTCTTCCACACTCATATCAAGAACATCAACAATGCTTTTTCCGCTGTAAAGCTGATTCAAAGCAATCTTACTGTATCGCTTTCCGTTACATTCTTCGCAGACTGTTGTAACCGGATCCATAAAAACCAGCTCCGTAACAATTACACCGCGTCCCTTGCAGCAAGAGCACCGGCCTTTGCTGTTAAATGAAAACAATGATTCATCTTTTCCTGTGGCTTCTCCAAAAAGTTTTCGTATGTCATCAAAAAATCCAAGATAGGTGCAGGCAGTGGAACGACCCGTTGCTGTAATTGCACTCTGGTCAACAAGAACAACCTGATCTTCATACTGCTTTGCAAACACATCCCGAATCAATGAAGATTTTCCGCTTCCTGCAACTCCAGTAACGCAGGTCAAAATTCCCTTTGGAATATCCACATCAACATTTTTTAGATTGTGAAGATTTGCTCCACGTACAGAAAAAAATTCCTTTGGTTTACGAGGGTTTTCCTTTACGCTGATAACTTCACTCATGGCGTTTCCGGTTTTTGTTCCGCTTTTTAAAAGAGCTTCATAACTTCCCTGAAACAGAATCTGTCCGCCGTTTTTTCCGGCCATTGGACCTACATCCACAACTTCATCAGCAATTTCAATAATGTCTTTGTCGTGTTCAACCACAAGAACAGTATTTCCTTTGTCCCGAAGGCTTTTTAAAAGCCGGCTCATTCTGTGAACATCACGGGGATGAAGTCCTGTACTTGGCTCATCAAAAATGTAAGTCATTTCTGTAAGGCTGCTTCCCATATAGCGGACAAGTTTAAGCCGCTGAGCTTCTCCACCGCTTAAGGTTGAAGATTCTCGGTTCATGTTAAGGTAAGGAAGTCCAATATCAATCATGCGGTCCAGGCTTGCTGTCAAAGATTCCACAATTGTTGCAGCACGAGGGTCAGTGATTTTTGCAAGTTCTTCCCTCAACCTGCTGAATTCCATTTCGCACATCTGGTGAATGTTAAAGCCGTTGATTTTACAACCTAAGGCTTTAGGATTAAGACGCATTCCATTGCAGTCGGGACAAATTTCTTCCTTCATAAAAGCATTCAGGCGGCGAAGGCTGGCATCTGTCTGTTCTTCCGCTCCTTTCATAAGGCACAGGCGTTCAAACTGAATTTTAATTCCTTCAACTTTTTTGTTTTCCCGGGTTCCGTCGCTCTTACCTTCCCTGTTTCCGTACAAAAGCAGATTTTTTTCTTCATCTGTATAATCACAGAATTTTTTATCCAGGTCCCAGAATCCGCTTGCCGTATATTGTTTGTAATAGTAGTTCCCCATGCCAAAAGCCGGAAGATTCACCATGCCTTCATTCCAGGATTTGTTCTGGTCAATGGTACGCATAATATCAAGATCCATTACCTTTCCAATTCCGGAACATTTTTTGCACATGCCGTTTGGGTCGTTGAAAGAAAAATAAGAAGCGGTTCCTACCCAAGGAGTTCCAATGCGGCTGAACAAAAGACGAAGGCTTGCATACATGTCGCTGATTGTTCCCACAGTGGAGCGGGCATTCCCACCAAGACGGCTCTGATCAATAATCACTGAAGCAGTCAGGTTATCAATAAATTCAACATGAGGCTTTTCGTATTTAGGAAGCCTTGCACGTGCAAAAGCGGAATAAGTTTCGTTCATCTGCCGCTGACTTTCTGCTGCAATTGTATCAAAAACAATGCTGGATTTACCGCTTCCAGAAACTCCCGTAAACACAATGATTTTATTTTTAGGAAGTTCAAGGCTGATGTTTTTAAGATTGTTCTGCGTGAGTCCTTTAATAATGATATTGTCATTCATACTTTTTTCCTTTTACACAGAATAGAATTGTTGCTACAAGAGTAAGGGCTTCTGTTACCGGAGCCGTAAGCCAGATTCCGTCCATTCCAAAGAGTGCGGAAAACACAAAAATTAAAGTCAGCAGAATTACAATTCCTCGCAAAGAAGCAATTAGGGCGGACTGTTTTGGCATACTCATCGACGTAAAATACATAGAACCGATTACATTGAATCCCTGAAGCAGGAACACCGCTGAAAAAAGCCTGAAGCCTCTGGAAACCATGCCGATGATTTCTGCCTCCTTTACAAAGAAGGAACAGTAAAACTTTCCGCCTAAAAACAATGCAACTGCAAAAATCATTCCAGCGACAAAAACAATGCGGTTAGTAATTTTTCTAAGTTCTACGCAAAGCTCACTTTCTTTTGCACCAAGACTAAAGCTTACAAGGGGGCACATTCCTTCACCAAGACCGATGGTAATCATGTTGAATACAAAAATTGAATAGCCGATGATTGTAAAAGCCGCAACACCTTTTGGACCAATGTATTTAAGCAGAACAAAGTTATAGCAGAACATACTGATGCAGCCCGCAAGTTCTCCAATGCATTCAGAGCTTCCGTTGCAAAAAGTCTGGCAGACAGTTTCCCTGTTGAAAGAAAATTTTGTGAACCTTAACAAAATATGATTTTCATTTTTACTTTTGCGAAGAATAAAATACATAGTACACATCATCACTGAAAGACTTAAAGAAATAAGTGAAGCAAAAATAAGTCCACGGATTCCAAGCCCCAGTTTTGCCGTGAAAATGTAATCAAGTATTCCATTCAGAATGATGGCCAGAGTATTGAATCCCATGTAGATTTGCGGCTCACCATCAGAACGCAGGAACATTCCGTAACAGGAATCAATAATCATAAGTGGCGCAGAAAATAAAAACACGCTGTAGTAAAGTCTGAATAAATCTGCAACCTCCCCTGCCTTTAAAAACTTCATCAAAGGATTAAAGAAAATTCCTGCAACAACAGAAATTGTAACTCCAGCAAGCAGTACCAGCACCATAGACTGAGAAAATACACTGCAAGATTTTTGCCTGTCCCCGTTACCAATTGCAATTCCAGCAATCACACTTCCCCCAACACCAATCATTAAGCCAACGGCAAGATAAAAATACAGCAGGGGCAGCCCAAGATTAATTGCCACAAGAGCCTTTGAACCAACATAATTTCCTGCAAAATAGCCGTCAACAATAGTAATCAAAGACGACATAAGCATTCCCACAGTTGCCGGCACACCAAAAGCCAGGATACTTGCTGTTTTGTTCTGTTTAATTTTTTGTAATTCCATGATTTACCTCTCGACCGATATTCTAGAGAGACATAAAAAATTACACTTCTGAATTCGTGCTAATTTAAAATTTTTGAATCTGGCGGACTACACAATGGGAATGCAGATATCCAGCTCCATATACAAAGTGTCCGTATCGATTCTGCGGTAAATGTCAAAGCCGTTGCGATTATCAATTTTGTTGCCTGTTTCAGAAAGCCAGTTGCAGAAAAAACTTTGGTATGCAAGATAAATCTGCTGCGGGTAGCCTGCATAATGATAGACCGCAAATTTTCCGCCTTTAACAGTCATTGTGTTGGGGCATACTGGACTTGAGCACCTGCTTGTGATTCCTGCCGCCGCCGTCTTTTGAACGATAAGCCGCGGGTCATTTTTGTCTACAGTCATGCAAAGGTCGTAAATACATTCTTCCGGATCTGTGATTGTAGGATCATTTTCCGTACGCTCAATTAAAACTGTGGCATCCGTAAGGAATTCTTTATTGTTCTCAATAAAACTGCACCAGTCTTTTTCAAGATTATGATAATTGCCCTTATGCCGTTCATACAGAACAAAATAATCAGGAAGATTTTCGATAGTGATTTTCTTGCAGCATTCCTCATAAGTTTCCAGCTGATTTTTCCGGCCGTGAACAAAAGCGTGGTTAATTGAAATCCCCTCAATGTCCTTCCTGAACTGTGCAGGAGTTTTTTCAAAATGTTCCTTAAATAAAGTAGCATAATTTGAAGCAGAATAACCAAACTCGTTCCCGATTTCAGTAATGCTTCTGCCCTTTTCAACTTTCAGCCGCCACGCACTCTGCTCCACCTTGAGCCGTTTTATAAAAGCGTAAATGCTTTCGCCAGTCTCTGCCTTAAAAAGTCTGCTCAAATAAAACTTTGAAAATCCGCAGTATTCCGCAATTGCTTCAACTGAAAGTTCCTGCTCCAAATGAGAAAAAATATATTCTATTGCTTTGTTTACAATCTGGTTTTGAATCATGAATAAACCTCAAAATTGAATTGCATATAAGCGCCTTTACAGTCATCTAATCTTTTTTGTCATGATCATTTCCATGGGCTGCTCATAACCGGGAATTTCCATAGTGAATCCGCCGCATTCTTTGTATCCGAGTTTTCTGTAAAAGTGCTGAGCGCTTTCGTCTACGCGGGTAAAAACCATAACCATGCCGTAGCCTTTTGATTTCATATCAGATTCCCAATGTTCCATTAATTTTTTTCCGTAGCCTTTTTTCTGTGCATTCCAATCAATAAATAACATGGTGCAAAAAGGAGTGTTGTCCCAGAAAAGATTGTAGCGCAGAATCCCTGCAGGCTTTCCGTCTTCAAAAATAACATAGCCCATTTTATCCCGGACCTTTAGTTCAAACTGTTCTATGCTAAGATGGCCATCCAGAGTGTACCAAAATGCCTTGTCTTCATTTGTAACAAATTTTATTTCTGTCATTTATACCGGTGTCCCCACTTCAATTAGATTTCCGTCTGGATCATAGAACCGTACAACTTTCTGGCCCCAGCTATGAGTCATAAGACGGTTCACATATTCAGTTTCAGGATATTTCTCTTCCAGTTTTTTTACAAAAGATTCAATGTCAGATTCTTCAAAATATAATTCCGCACAGTTGTTCTTTGAAATGATTTTTCTCTTAGTGAAATTTTCCCAGTACTTTTCTTCCTGCAAGAATATTCCGTTTGAAAGTTCCATGTTGCCGTCGTTATCCTGAATCAGTTCGAGACCAAACATCTGGGAATAAAAACTCAAGGTCTTTTTGCAATCATTTACGACCAATAAAGTTCCGCGATATTTCATTTTTCATTTCCTCATTTCATTTTAAAATCCGTTGCAATCTCAAAGACGCTTTTGCTTTCCTTCAAAATCTTAACAAGCCTTTCATCCAGATCCGGATTATTGTCTTTATAATCTATTTCGCCAAATTCCGCCCTCACAGAAAATGCAAGTTTTTCTTCATCAACACTGAACTCAGCATGAACATTTTCTTTATTTCCACGGGCATCAAGCCTTATCCATCTATCAAGTTCTTCTATATAAACTGTGTTAAGGGCGTGTATGATGTAGCCTTCCCTTGCATCTTCATCCGCTCTTGTTAAAAGCTGATAGCTGATTCCAGACGGAATTCCATTTGACCTGAGAAGTGCTGCCAGCAGACAGGATTTTGTCCAGCAGATTCCGGTCTTGTTTTTTAGAACTTCGCTGGCCTTTTGGGAAACAACCGCTGCTTTAATATCCCAGGAATGTGGAATTTCATCCCGAACAAATTCATAGGCTTTTTTGATATAGTCAAGTTTTGATTCTGAAAGTTCCTTTAGCTGTGCAGCCTTTTCCTGTATCAGAGGATTTTTGTGATTGATACATTCTGTCTCTTTAAGATAAGTTTCGTTTCTGTTTTCAGTCATATATATGCTCCATTTTACCTGAAAATTCTAAATTCATTTCACATCTGATTTCATTCATCATGGCTCCTAGCATTAATTATAACTGCAAATCAAGGCTTATTCTTCCATACATTTTATATGATTTTTCTGTCAGCACCCTCATAAGAACCTGTTCCCCTAAAAATATTTACAAAGCCGCATTTTTTTTACTCACAATCCTCACAATAATCAACAGGACAAAACATATTTTTCACTATCTGACATAATTCTTAATCTTTTTCCTTCATCATCTCAATGCACGTCCATTTTTCACCGCAAAGTTCACATTCTTTTTTTATTCCGATTTCCTTGAAGCCAACACTTTTGTAGCAGTTGTATGCAGCTGGGTTATTGTCAAAAACTCCGAGTCCGTCTTCGTCAAAAGCAACAAGTGGAAAATATTTTGTGTTATCTTCCCGGGCGGAAACTGCTTCCAGCAATCTCTTTTCGGTAACAGGATATTCTCCCATGATTCCTGCCGTCCACTTGTAGAATTCTTTTGGCTCACTTGTCCAGTTGATTATTTCTTTTGCATCCGGCGAACGGAATGGCCTTAGCCTAAGCATGTTCAATCTCCTTCCATTTTATTTTTATCAGAAAATTTTTCTAAGAACACTGCATGAATAATCGGTAAAATATTTTCTCCAGAACCTGTTGGCAGTTGGGTTTGTGCTTTCGTGGTCAACGCCCAGAAGTTCAAATCCTTCTGTTTTCAAAGTGCGTATGACATGTTCCAGCAAATCCTGGATTACATTTTGTCCGCGGAATTCCGGCACGCAATAAGTTCCATGAATGTTCCGCATTTTTTTGTCATAGCCCACAAAGTTTTCGCCTTCACCTGTTATGTCGATGTAGGCCAAAACCTTGCCGTCTGTTCCACGCGCCACAAAAGTCCGTCTGTCGCCGGATTCAACTTTTTCTAGCCAGTCTCCAAGTTCTTCATCGGAACATTTCAAGAAACACGGGGACTTAAGAAGATGATTGTTCAAATCAATTCTCAAATTACGGATTTCAGGAAAGCGGGAAAGCTCAAGTTCTTCAAACACAAGATTCTTGTTCTTGATTTCTCCAATGCTTTCCATAGGACGGATTTTGTCTGCACAACGCTGACCAAAGCCGTATTCAAAAAAAGCCTGTTTAGCTTCACTGTCATGGGCATACAAGGCAATTGCAAAGCTGCTTATTCCTTTGGCGACGCAGACTTCTGCTTCCTTTTCAAAAAGTTTCTGATAAATCAAAACCCTGTTTTCTTTTACAGCACCGTGACCCATAAGCGGACAGAAAGTTCCCTTGTCACCAAGAAAATCAAAGGCATCAATCCAGGGTTCAAAGCAGCTGAGGAATCCTACCATTTTGTCATTTTCAAAAGCCGCAATCCCAAGACCGTTTTCTGCAAAAAGTTCCACCATTGGAATGGAATCCACCGCCGGCAGCTCGGGAACTGCAAGCCTTTCTTCTTCATAATTGAAAAGAGCAATCTTTCTTGCTTCTTCAACATGCTCTTTTGATAATTTTTTGAATGTCATTTATTCTCCATTTCATAATTAATGTTTTCAATGAGTTAGCATTTCAGCAGAAACTTCGTAGGCAGCATACTCGTGTGAAAACTCGTACCCCAGTTTCTGTGCCAGATGCACGGAGTTCATGTTGTGGGCATCCCAGCTTGGATACAGTCCTTCTTCAAGGCAATTCAGAATCAAAGCGGAACAACACACTGTTGCAAGATATTTTTTGCGATGGGCCTCAAGTGTGTCTACTTCAATTTCAATTCCGGTTTTGTAGCGTGTATAGGAAGAAGCTCCCGCAACGATTTTTCCTTCTTTCAGTACAGCAACACCACGCCCAAGTTCAAGGTATTTTTCTTTTGTTCCAAATGTGGAAACAAAATCCACAGTTTCAGAATTTTCAAAGCATCTGTCATAAAGTTCTGAATCAATTTTTTTAAGTTCATAACCCGGTGGAAGCAGAGACAAATTTGCTCTCAGCTTTTCAACATCAAACTTTGTATCCTTCTTGATGGCGTAACGGGTGAAACGTTTTGAATCAGGAAAACATTCTTCGATGAACCTTGCCCATGATTCGTTCCGGGGAACCATGATTCTATAGCCGTTTCCTTTGTTCAACACCAGTTCTTTATCCGGCTCTCCTGCAAAAAACATAAAGCATCCCACACAGGCACAGGCAGACTTTGGATTTTCTCTTTCCGTCACAAAGATTTTTCCCATCACATTTTGAAGGCATGACCAGATCAAGGTTTCTTCCCAGCCTGCAAATAATGCATCAATTTTTTTGTTATTATCAGTTTTACAGTTTGCTTCAAACACCATAGAATTCACTCTCCCAATCTGCCAATGCAATTTTCTATCTCAGCATCTTGAACATTCCAGGTCCATCCCCTTCGCAGGGACGAGTCTCAAATCCCATTTTCTCGTAAAACTTCTGCGCCTTAATAGTGCTGATAAGTTCAAGACTGACAGCCCAATTTCCAATAGTTTCCTTTATGTATTTTTCAGCCGCCTGCAAAAGCATTTTGCCTACGCCCCTTCCCTGAGATTCTGGCACAACTGCAAAATCCTTTATGTAAAACGACATTCCGCCATCACCCAAAAGTCTCAGCATTCCGCGGGGAATCTCGCCGTCCATTGCCACAAAAGAAGCCATAGTGTTTTTAAGAGCAATTTCCACTTGTTCCCGGCAAGGAGCTTCCCATCCAACAGACTTGTATAATTTCAAAAACAAATCCGCGTCCATTTCATTCATCACTATCTTCATTCAACATCCTCTTCCGCTGTAAAACCAGTCCATTAGGAACGGTCAACTCCAAGATCAGTAACATAAAGCCAGTATGCAAAATCTGTCAGCCCGAACAAAACTCCCACAATCTTGTTACCGCAGTCTTTGTCACGGGCCACAAGACTTATGGAAACATTTTTCACAAGTTTTTCAATCCTCGATTCAAAATTTTCCTTTGGATATTGTGAACCTAAATCCGATGTGCCAGTCCAGCTGTAATACTATTTTGTAAAATCTTCTTCAAAAGTGCGTCATAATTCGCCACCGAAAAGTTTTATATATCGACTTTATTTCTTGCTCTTTGCATTTAAGTTTCCCTCCTTACAAAACTGCTTCATTCCATCAATCAAAACCTGCAGAGAGATTTCAAAGCTTTCTTTAATTGAAACAGGATTTCCAAAAGAGTTGTGAACCTCAAGCAAAATAAAACCTTCCAGAAATGCGCGGAAAGTCCTCATAAGATGATTCACTTTCTTTTTGCTGATTCCCATTTTTCCGGTCTGCTCAAAGAAAAAATCATACAGACCTTCTGTGGCATTTTTAAGCTCATCACTGCTGTATTTGTTGTACCATAGCATTGCTTCAAAAACACCGGAATTTGCCTTTGCAAACTTGTAAAAAAGCCGGGCATAATTTTTTATAGAATTTTCTGGATCTGAAGCTTCCGCCTGCTCAACAATTTCCGTAGAAACTTTCTGCCAGCCGTAAATCATAATCCACTGAATCACTTCTTCCACAGTCTGTGCGTGATAATACAAAGAAGGCTTTTTAATTCCCAAAGCATTTGAAAGCGTTGTGACGGAAAGATAATTTATTCCCTTTTGGTTTGCCAGCTCAATTGATTTATTAAGGATTTCTTCCTTTGAAAGCCCGGTTCTTGGCATAAAAAATCATCCTCCCCCGCGTTATCTAACATTGTTAGTTTATTATATTCTAATCTTGTTAGACAATCAAGAAAAGGTGATTAAAGATGTTATTTAATTCTAAGTCTTAAATAATACTGGTTCCTGTTTTTCCGGAAACTCATTCAGGTACTCATAGCATTTTTCGGGCGTGTGTATTATTCCGTACTGAGAGCAGAAAAAATTGAAGTACTTCATCAGTTCCGAATTATTGCTGCTCATAAGATTGTAGGAATCCCTGTAATGCTGAACGTAGCGGTCTTTAAGTCCCGGGAATTTTTCATCAAGCTTTGAATAATAATATTCTCTGTTTCCTTCCCTGAGGGTAAGGCCAATCCCAAAATTGATAATGCCTTTGACACCAGCATCGGCACACATGGCAAGAAGAGATTCAAAATTTTCTTTTGTGTTGTTTATGCCGGGCAAGAATGGACTAAGCCAGACAACCGTAGGAATGTTTTCTTTCCGGAAGATTTTCAGGACTTCAACACGGCGGCTTGTAGGGCACACATTTGGTTCAACCTTGCGGCAAAGTTCATCATTTGCGGTGGTCAGTGTCATCTGGACAACAGCCTTTGATTTTTCATTCATGGATTTAAGCAGATCAAGGTCACGCAAAACCAGATCTGATTTTGTAATCACCGTGGCACCAAATCCATATCGGTTTATTATTTCAAGGCATCTTCTTGTAAGCAGAAGTTTTTCTTCGCAGTGCATGTAAGGGTCGCACATGGAACCAGTTCCTATCATGCACTTCTTTCTTTTTTTCTTAAGGGCAGCTTCCAGAAGTTCCGGTGCATTTTCCTTTACTTCAACATCTTCAAAAGGCTCGGGCGTGTGGTAGCGCTTTGACCTTGAATCACAATAGATGCATCCGTGAGTACAGCCACGATAGATGTTCATTCCGTTGTGAGGTGAAAGAATTGTCTTTGCCTGAACAAAATGCATTGCTGTTTTCTATTCCTTAATTTCTTTTTTGTGGTTGGCGTGAATTCCTATGTGACCGACTCCAAGAATCACAGTTGAGACTGTTAAGAAAATGTTGCGGCCGTAAATTCCAAGAAGAAAAAATGCAAGAACCGGAAGTGTTGCACCTGCAAGAGGAATACCGCAGATGCTCGTATAGAAATCTTTCAGTTTTCTTTCGCTCCTGAAATAGCGAATCCAGTAGATTTCATAAAGAACCATAAGAAGGAAAGATGCCAGAAGAATGAAAGCCCACTTTGAAATGCGGATATTAAAATCAGAAAAGGACAGGACGATTGCCGTAACAAGAATTTCTCCCGCCCGTTCTAAAAATCCAAGAATCTTGTTTTCGTTTCCAGAAATTTTCCTGTAGCCTTCAGGCGAATACTTTACCCAGAATCCGTTTGGAATAAAAAGCATGAGAAGATAGATTACGCCAACATAGGAAAATCCAAAGTTCATTTTGACTCTTGAAAAAATTCAACATCCGCTCCAAAGGACCACGACAGAATGAATTAAAACGAAACCACCAGCTGCATCTTGAACTGTTCTTCACCAAATACTGCATGAGGAATATCCTTTGGCATGATGAGGGTGTCACCGGCTTCAAGATAGAAAACTTCGCCGCCAACAGTAAATCTGCCCTTGCCTTCAAGAACTGTTACCATTGCATCTCCGGGTGCTGCATGTGTTGAAATTTCTTCACCCTTGTCAAAAGAAAAAATCGTCATGCTTACCTTTTCATTCTGAACCAGAGTCTTGCTTACAACCTGACCTGCCTGATACTGAACCTGATCTTTGAGTGAAAGTTTTGTCTGCTTTTCAATATTCTTGTACACGGTGAACTCCTTGCTGAATTAGTCGTTATGATATTGCAAATCATTATATCATATTTCTACAGGACTTCAAAAAAATTGTTTTGCCGAAGATGCCGTCATCGCGAGCGAAGCGCGGCGATCCATTCACGCCTTGTTCTATGAGGTATGTGCATTGCTTCGTCGCAAGCTCCTCGCAATGACGATAGACTTTCTGCGGACATAAGCTTTATTAAATCTTTTGTTATTAGTAATCATTCCTATTTACATAAATATGATCCTGGTATAAACTTTATATAATTATCAGTAATCATTCCCAATAGAAAATCAAACACAGGAGTCCCTATGAATCCAAAAGCGTTTTACAGCCTTTCTTACGGCGTATTTGTTCTTGGTGCAAAGAGCAATGGCAAAATCAATGCCTGCATCACAAATACCTGCATGCAGGTTGCTTCAGATCCTACAAGGATTGCAATTTCCGTTTTGAACAGAAATCTTACATGCGACATGATCAAGGAAAGCGGAGAGTTCACCCTTTCAATTTTAGACAGCACCTGCAGTTTTGACCTGATCAAAAACTTCGGGATGCAGAGCGGAAGAGATGCCGACAAGTTTGCATCTTTCCCTTACGAGACAAACAAAAACGGCATTCCATACATTACAAAGAACACCTGTTCCCTTCTTGAATGCAAGGTTCTTTCAAAAGAAGATCTTGGAACCCACACACTCTTTGTTGCAGAAGTTGTTGAAGCAGAAGTTCTTAATTCAAATGCTCCTTTGACTTATGCCGACTATCAGAACAACATTAAGCCAAAACCTGTTGCAAATACAGGAAAGAAAATCATCGGCTGGCGCTGCAAAATCTGCGGATACGAATATAAGAATCCTGAACTTCCAAAGGATTTTACATGCCCACTTTGCGGTCATCCGGCAGAGGATTTTGAACCCATTTATGACACAACAGTTGCAGTTGCAGCTGAAAACAATACAAACACACAGAAAGAGGTAACTACTATGAGTAAGTACGCAGGAACACAGACAGAAAAAAATCTCCAGGCAGCATTTGCAGGAGAATCACAGGCAAGAAACAAGTACACATACTTTGCTTCAGTTGCAAAGAAAGAAGGCTACGAACAGATTTCAGCCCTCTTCCTCAAGACAGCAGAAAACGAAAAGGAACATGCAAAGATGTGGTTCAAGGAACTTGGTGAACTTGGAACAACTGCAGAAAATCTTAAGGCAGCTGCTGACGGTGAAAACTATGAATGGACAGACATGTACGAAGGTTTTGCAAAGACAGCGGAAGCAGAAGGCTTTAAAGAGCTTGCTGAAAAATTCCGCGGAGTTGCAGCAATCGAAAAGCATCACGAAGAACGCTATCGTGCCCTTCTTAAGAATGTTGAAACAGCAGCAGTATTCGAAAAGTCGGAAGTAAAGGTTTGGGAATGCCGCAACTGTGGACACATCATTGTTGGAACAAAGGCTCCAGAAACCTGTCCTGTTTGTGCACATCCAAAATCATACTTTGAATTAAACGCTGAAAACTACTAGGCGAGAAAAATGCAGGTCAGAAATACGGCCCAGAGAAAAATCATCCTTGATATAATGAAGGATAATTTTTCTCATCCAACTGCAGAGGAAATTTACGAGGCAGCCCGTTCCATTGACGAACACATAAGTCGTGGAACGGTCTACAGGAATCTGGGGTTTCTTTCAGATACGGGAGAAATCCTGAAGATCCGCGTACCCAACGGTTCGGACCATTACGACTGCAGCCTGCACGAACACCATCACTTTTGCTGCGATGGATGTTCAAGGCTCTTTGATGTTCCGGATAGCGTAAAGGTAAAGGCATCAAAAATTTCAGGCTTGATGTCCAGGGAAGGATTCACGCTGAATTCCCACAACCTTATTTTTACAGGCTTGTGCCCAGAATGCAGTAATAAAAACACACAGGGGAAATGATGATGAATTTGAACGAATTCAAGAACGGAAAAATTGCAGCAACTTATGATTCATCAAGCGAAACAATTTTCCAGCATTTTGGAAAAACGCAGAATTTTAAAATCTACACAATCGAAGACGGAAAAATTGTAAAATCGGAAGTCATGGACAACGGTGGATTTGGACACCACGATCTTGCAACCTACCTTAAAAATCTTGGAATCCAAATCCTGATTTTGGGGAACCGCGGTCAGGGTGCCATAGATGCCTTGAACAACGCAGGAATCCAGCAGTTGGCAGGAATCACAGGTTCACCTGATGAAGCCGTAAAACTTTTTCTTGAAGGAAAGCTCAGGAACAATCCTGATGCAAAGTGCAACCACCACGGCGAGCATCACCATCACGAAGAAACTTCTGGCGGCATGATCTTTAAGCCAATAAAGTAAAAACACCTCCCGTCATTGCGAAGGGAATAAATGGATCGCCGCGATTTGCTCGCGATGACGACCTCTTAGTCACTGCGATGCCATGAAAGGCCCCCGTCACTGCGAGGACATGAAAAGCTCTCGTCATTGCGAGGAGCTTGCGACGAAGCAATCCACATGCCTTTATTTTTCTACCGGCCCGTTATAGGAAATAATCCCGCCGAATTCAACGACATCAGCATATCCAAAATCAACCAGCTTCTGGCTTGCCATGCTTCTGTTCTGCAAAGCATGAAGACAAAACAAAAGCCGTAAGCATCATTA
>SAMEA3663241__coassemble_103_pt1 | contig 24656 bp, 28 predicted proteins | sample SAMEA3663241__metabat2_high_PE_014 | metagenome-assembled genome bin SAMEA3663241 (sample SAMEA3663241) | pig gut metagenome | biome: pig gut; feature: pig-associated habitat; material: faeces | place: China | collected 2013
TAGATATCGTCGCTACATTCAAAGCCCGGCAAGGAAACTATCTTTCCGGGCTTTGAATGTTTTTGCCAGCCTCTGCCTTTCCTCTTGATTATTCATATCAACTTATGATGGTATGAATGGATTGAAATTGACTGTTAATATCCAAGCTCTTCGCCAACAAGGACGACCTTGATGCGTCCCGGTGGGCAGCTTGTCCTTGTTGTGACGATGTTTGCGCAAAGACTGTCACCTACGCAGTCGACGCAACGGACGTTCTTTGAGCATGGTGTATCAAGATTGAGTCGGATTGCATTTGGAGGAGTTGCACAGCATCTTACGCGGCGGATGGCATCGTCAACGTCTGCTGTCACCTTGTTCATGCCGGCGAGTACGATGACCTGTTTTGGTCCGTAGATCAGGTAGCAGACCCTGTTGCCTCTTTTGTCGATGTTCACAAGTTCACCGTTCAATGTGATTGCGTTGGAACTCATGAGGAATGTGTCCGCATTGATGTTTCTGACATTTGCTTCCTCAACTGAAAGTTCTTCGCGCCTGATGAGGTTGTGTCCTGCGGCGGCAATATCGTTTTTAAGTCCGCATTCATCAATGGTCATTGATCCGCCGTATCCAACGTTTTTGCTGCCGTCACCGATGAGTTCAAGAACTTTTTTCTTTGCGTCATCGATGTTGTCGCAGTAATATGCGTCCATTCCACGGGCCTTCATTTTTGTAATGATTGCCGCCGCCTGAATTCCGTACATTGTCTTCTTGTGTTCGTTCACTTCTTTACCACCTCTGCGATTGCTCCTGCAAGTCCGCTGAAATTCTGTATGTCGCTTGGAACGATGATTTTAGTTGCTTTTCCGTCAGCCGCCTTTTCGAATGCCTCAAGGCTTCTAAGCCGGATTACTTTTTCATCAACACCGGCATCTTTTATCATCTTAAGTCCGGCGGCAGTAGCTTCCTGAACCTGGCGAATTGCTTCCGCCTCACCTTCGGCTCTTTTTACTGCAGCTTCCTTTTCAGCTTCTGCGGCAAGGATCGTCGCTTCCTTTGCTGCCTCAGCCTCAAGGATCTTTGACTGCTTTTCTCCTTCTGCAACGAGAATGGCGCTCTGTTTCTTTCCTTCCGCAATGAGGATCTGTTCACGGCGTTCGCGCTCAGCACGCATCTGTTTTTCCATGGCTTCCTTGATTGCCTCCGGCGGAATGATGTTCTTTACCTCAACGCGGTTTACCTTGATTCCCCATGGATCCGTTGCCTCGTCCAGGATTGAGCGCATCTTCGTGTTGATCACGTCACGGCTTGTAAGTGTCTGGTCAAGTTCAAGTTCACCGATGATGTTGCGGAGTGTCGTTGCGCTGAGGTTCTCAAGGGCATTGATCGGTTTTTCAACACCGTATGTGTAAAGTTTTGGATCTGTAATCTGAAAGTAGACTACAGTGTCGATCATCATGGTTACGTTGTCCTTTGTGATCACAGGCTGAGGCTGGAAATCCAGAACTTTTTCCTTGAGGCTCATGCTGTTGGCCATTCTGTCAATGAGCGGAACTTTTACATGAAGTCCAACCTGCCATGTTGAGCAGTAGGCGCCAAGACGTTCAATGACATAAGCATGACTCTGCGGAACTATACGGATGTTGGTAACGATAAGAATGAACACGATAAGTGCAAGTGCTGCAAAAAGGTAAACCATTTTCTACTTATTCTCCTTTTGGTCTGGTTTTACGACAAGAGTGTTTCCTTCAACTCTTGAGACTGTACAGATGGAATCAGATGCGATTTCAGTTCCGTCTTCTGACTTTGCCGTCCAGATCACTCCGTTCTTTGTCTTCACTTCGCCGAATTTGAATTCAGCAATCGGTGCGACACAGAGGACTGTCTGGCCGTCAAGGCTATTGATGTTTCCTTCGCTCTGCCTGCCTGTTCTAAGGAACTTCACCACAAAAGGGCGTGTCACGAAAGCAAGGACTGTGGTAAGGAAAATGAAAATCAGGATCTGCCATTTAAGAGGCATTGTTCCGCGGGCAATAAAAATCAGCGGAATGCTGGCTGCGGCTGCCCAGATCGTGGTGAGTCCAAGGGTCATTGCTTCGATGGCAATGGAAACTACAAGAACTCCGATCCAGATCCAGGGCATTATTGTTGTAAGAAAATCAATCATACATTCAATATAAAAAGAATAACTGGAATTTGCAAATTCATGTCCATCAACTACATGAGCTGTTTTCCGTCTGCAAAAGCCTGACCGACCTTTTTCCCAAGTTCATAGTAGCCGTGGCCGCTTGGGTCATAGCATATCGGCTGGAACTTTGTAAGATCTACGTTTCCACTTCCGTCAAGGATTTTTTCATCGGCGCAGATATTGACGATTTTTCCGATGTAGTGCATCTCATCCTTTGCAGATTCTCCATCGATCCTGAGAAGCTCGCATTCAAGACAGAGGGGAAGTTCGTTGATTACCGGAGCGTTTACGAATTCACTTTTGCGTGTAGTGAATCCTGCTTTCTTCATTTTCTCAGGCTCGTCTTTTCCGCTTACAAGACCAACGTAGTCACAGGCAACAGTGTGCTCGACATCGGCGATGCTTACGGTGAAGGCCTTGTTGAGGTCGATGTTGTCGGTCGTCTGATGTTTTGAAAGTGAGATGCAGATCTGGTCGGCTTCAACTATTCCGCCCCAGGCAGCGTTCATTGCGTTTGCCTTTCCGTCTTTGTCATAGGATGCAAGTATGAGTACAGGCATAGGATAGATCATCGGTTTTGGTCCAAGGTTTTTCATTTTGTGTCTCCAAAAAAATCAAGAATTTTCCACATGTGCTTTGAGCTGTGTCCATCATCAATTCTAACACAGCCGGAACTAAAATGCACTTTCGGTTGCAGAATATGCATCGGGAATTGCAGAATTTCCATTCACTTTGCTTCTGATATGCAGTATCATATCCCCATGTCAAGAAAAGAAAAGATATCAGTTGTTCTTATCTCCGCTTCGGTTGTTTTGCTTGTATCCGCGGCATCGGTCCTTAAATCGCTCTACGGAAGAAAAACTCTGGGCGAACTTGTCTTTGAACCGGATTACTACTGGGCAGACAAGACCGCCGACACCGACAAATGGAAATTCGTCAAAACCTTTGCAGGATACGATTATTTTCTATATGTTCCCCCTGAGTTCAAAAACGACATCCACAATGAGCAGGCAAAACTGCCTCTGTTTGTCCTGTTTCATGGCAGTTATTGCAAGGACATTTCTCTAGGCCGCTACGGAAGAATGTTTACGGACAGAAAAGTTCAGGACCTGCGTCACAGTGCGGTACTGGTTCTGCTTGCACGCTGCGGATACTACAGCGACTGTCATGACACCAGCATGCTCATCCAGAATCTTCTCATTCAGAATGAATGCATCGACAGGGAAAACATAATTGCCTTTGGACACAGTCAGGGCGCATACTATGCGGTCAAGTTGGCCTGCTATGAACCGCGTCTTTTCAAGGCGGTCATCTCTGGCAGCGGTTATTATCAGGTTTCAACGAAAGAAATGCTGAAGATTCTGCCCATACAGTTCTGGTGGGGCAACGCAAAGAACGACAAGGGAATCTACGAACAGGCCTGGGAAAGCGGGCGGCGTGTGGCAAAGTACTGCCGGAATTCCGTATATGCGGAATATGAAAGCCGCGGCCATTTCTGGGTTGAACTTGATGATGTGGACCCGGGAACGGGAACCGTATTCCTTGAGTGGCTTGATAAAGTTTTAAATGAATAGTGTTCCGTTGATTTTTGTTCTGTATTGGTTCAAAATGGCCCCATGCTGACGAATGTATTTGTTTGCCTGATGGTCGGTCTTGCAGGCTTTGTTGATTCCATCGGCGGTGGTGGCGGACTGATTTCTCTGCCGGCATATCTGATGGGAGGTCTTCCGGTTCACCAGGCGCTGGCAACCAACAAACTTTCCTCGTCGCTGGGCTCAAGTGTGGCGGCTTTCAACTACTGGAGAAGAGGCTACATGGAATGGAAGATCTGTGTGCCTGCGGTTTTTTTCGCAATCATAGGAGCGTACATCGGTTCAAATCTGAGCCTCAGCATCGATGAGAAAATTCTTTCCGGCATATTGATTTTCCTTCTTCCGCTTATAGCTCTCTATGTCATTTTCGGAAAACGCTCTCTTCAGGATTCCCAGGAAAACCGCTACGGAATGAAGGTGACTGTGATCATCTGTTCAGCAACGGCACTGGTGATCGGTTTCTACGATGGATTCTATGGGCCGGGAACAGGAACTTTTCTGATGATTGTTTTTTCCGGAATATGTCGTCTGTCCCTTAAAGAATGTGCCGGAACAACGAAAGCCGTCAACCTTACATCCAATTATATTTCCCTTGCGGTTTTCATCTACAACGGTCAGGTCCTCTATACACTGGGGCTGATGGCTGGAATATGCAACATGATCGGCTGTTATCTTGGCAGCCGTTGTTTCACAAAAAACGGATCAAGGATAACAAGGCCGATCATTCTTCTCGTGCTTTTGATTTTCTGTGCAAAACTTGTACGTGAACTGTTTTTCTGATGTCCGTCAGTCATTGTCGTCGTCATATTGCGCAAGCTGGTTTCTGATTTTCTGCATCCTCAGATCAAGACACGAGCTTATATTTGCGCAGTCCAGAAGTTCTCCCTGCAGTTCATCTATGATCTCCTTGGGCAGTGATTTTTTGTACATCATCTTATGTTCAAGGCTTGCCCAGAAATCCATGCCTATGGTCCTGAGCTGAACTTCAACCCGCACCGGTTTCTTTTCCTGGGCCAGAAATATGGGGACTTCCACGATCAAATGAAGGCTTCTGTAGCCGGAACTCTTTGGCTGCTGGATATAGTCTTTTTTTTCAATGAGCGTGATGTCGTCCTGCTTGATGAGATATTCCGCAAGAAGATAGATGTCTTCGGGAAATGAACAGATTATCCTGATTCCGGCTATGTCATCCAGATTGTTCATGATGGAATCAACTGAAATCGGAAGGTTTTTTCTTTTCATCTTTTCTATGATGCTTTCAGGTGATTTGATTCTTGTCTTGATTGATTCGATGGGATTCCGGTCATATTTCAATGAAAACTCTTCGTTCAGCACGCGGAATTTTGTCTCCACTTCCATGGAGGCACATTTATAAAACGACATCATCTGCTGGAAAGGTCTGGCCTGGTTCTTGAAAACTTCAAGGAGGTCTCCGTTGATCAGGTCGTTTACTACATGGTTCTTGATTTTTTCTCGTATCATAATTGTTCCGACTATAATTTAAATTGTCTTGTTTTTCAAATGTTACAGTTTTTCGTGATTTGCTGTAAAATGAAATACAAGATGGATTTGAACTGCTATAAAGTTACTAAAATTTTGATAAAAAAGAAACTTTCGGTTTCATTTATGGAAAGCTGCACCGGCGGTCTTCTTGCTTCCATGCTGACGGATACGGAGGGTGCTTCATCTGTTTTTAAAGGCAGCCTTGTCACCTATTCCAACGAAATGAAAATCGCGGCAGGGGTTCCTGAAAAAGTGATTTCCACCTATGGTGTCTATTCTGCGGAATGTGCGCGGGCGATGGCACAAAGATGTCAGACCATCTACGGAACTCATCTGGCCGTCGGGATAACCGGGACTACGGGAAATGTGGATCCGGACAATGAGGATTCCGTTACGGGTTCAGTGTATTTTTGCATCAGGATTGAAGATAAGAGCCATGACTTTCATATTAAAGAAAATGTCTCAGGCTTAAGCCGGAAGAAAATCAAGCAGCTTTATGCGGATGTCGTCTATGAAAAACTGCTGGAACTTCTGAGCTAGGTCTGCGAGATGGCAATCATGTTCCGCCTAGAATTCCCTTGATCTGCATTGCGTTCATGAATCCTGTTCCTTTTGGATGGTTGTTGAAATAAAGCTGGACTGTCCGGCCTTCATTCCGTGCCGATTGTATTACAGGAATAAAACTTTTCAGTTCTTCCATTGAATATTCATAGTCATAGCGGTGGGTTTCCCCGGAATCTGTTCCGCCTGCATACCAGCCGTCTGCATTTCTTCCGTGGAGCCTTATGTACGCGTTGGGACCGATGAAAGGAGTCCTGTTTGCAAAACCGTCGCTCAGGTTTTTGAGCCGGGGCATGTCGCAGAAAACTATGCCGGCATTTCTTTTCTCAAGTCCTTCAAAAACGCTTTCCTTCAGCCATGAGCTGTGTCGGAATTCCACGACTGACGGCAGCGGTTGAAGTTCCGCCAGAAGGTGTGAAAGATAATACCTGTTGTTTTCCTCGTAACGGAAGCTTTCCGGAAACTGGACCAGAACCGTCGCAAGGGCATCTTTTTCAAGCATCGGGAACATGGCATTCTTGAACTGGGCGGCCTGGTTTTTCCAGTCACCGGCAATTTCATGGGTCATTGTTCTAGTAAGCTTCACGCTGAATTTCAGCCGTCCGTGGGAACGCTCATAGAAGCCCTGGATCCTTTGCGGCGTCGGCATTCCGTAGAAGGTGCTGTTCAGTTCCAGGGCGTTGAATTTTGTCGAGTAGTATTCAAGGAAATCCTTTCGTTTGAGGCCGGCGGGATAGAAGCTTCCGACGAGTTCCGGGTGGTCGTAGCCGCTTGTGCCTATGAGTATGTCCGTCATCTGCTTCCATTATAGTTTGGCGCGTGAAGATGAACAATCGTGGAAAACCGGAGATGGCGATATGTAGCCAAAATGTTAGCTAACATTTAAAAGGTTGACTATCTTAACGATATTCATTATGTTAAAAGTGTCAGCAAGGAGGTGCCATATGTGCAGGACATCCATCTATGAAGCAAGGAACAATTTTTCAGCTTATGTTGAAATGGCGGAACAGGGAGAGCCTGTTGAGATCACACGTTACAACAAGCCTGTTGCCATAATCATCAGCTATGATGACTATGAAAAAAAATTCAGGAAAAGCAGCTCAGAAAGCTGGTTGACAAAATGGCGCAAAGAAAATGAAGGATTTCTGGATGATGAGGGAATTCCTCCAATGCCAAAATATTATCCTGATCCAAACAGAAAAATATTTGAAGACTGAAAAGGGAAGGGGAAGAAAATGAAAAAAATATACCTGCTTGATACAAACATCGTGTCGGAATTTTCCAAGGAAAGACCCAATGAACAGGTTGTAGGTCTTTACAATCTAAGAAGGGATCAGTGTGCCATTTCATCAGTCACATGGCAGGAACTGGTTTTTGGTGTTTCAAGAATGCCTGATGGAAAAAGAAAGAATACTGTCATGGGATTTATTGAAAACTTGAGGAACAACATTGAGATAATCCCCTACGATGAGTTTGCGGCTTCCATCTGCGGTGAGGTTCAAAGCAATGCGGAACAGGCTGGAAAAAAAATCCCATATAACGACAGCCAGATTGCGGCAACAGCCATTTCAAACGGAATGGTTCTCGTCACCCACAATACGGAAGATTTCTCGTACATGACCGAAAAAACTTTCCTAAAGATGGAAGACTGGTTTGCGGCATAGAAACACGCATTTCTGCTGATGAACAAACATCGGATTTCTGATAATTTAAGAGCATGAAAAACCTGATACTTTTGATCATGCTGATTTTTATTGCAGCAGGAATTTCCTTTGCGATTCCTTTTCTTCCGTCTGTCGGAGGAAAAGCAGGCAAGGCTGACAGGGAAGATTATAAAAAGCGTGCCTACAACTATGATGGCAAAGTTTTCCACAATGACCCGGAAGTAAACGTGATGGAAAAAGTGGAGGACAATGATCCGGCAAGGATGTCAGGGAACAGTGGTGGAAGTAGACAACCAATAGAAGATCATACGGCAGGATTTACTGATTATGAAAACTTTAACTCTTAATAAATATCTTGGACCTGTGCCTTTTTATAAGGAGGCTTTGAAAATAGCGGTTCCTGTCATGGCTCAGGCGCTGATACAGACAATGGTCTCCCTCATCGACAATTTCATGGTTTCCGGCCTTGGAGACATAAAGATGTCGGGAGTAAACATTACCGGTCAGATTCTTTTTGTGTTCATGGTTTTTCTGAATACGATCTGCATGTCCGGCGGAATCTTCATGACCCAGTTTTCCGGTGCCAATGACAGAAGGGGAATGCAGCAGGCATTCTGCTTTAAACTGATGATGGGAATTCTTGCAATCATTTTCTATAAATATGTCTGCCTTGTTATTCCGCGCCAGTTTTTAAGCCTTATGGTAAAAGGGAATTCTCAGGCCGATCTTATCCTTGACCAGGGGGTTGCCTACATGCGCCTTATGGCATGGATAGGAATTCCAATGATGATTTCGACCGTCATAGCTTCTTCATTCCGTGAAATAGGAGAAGTAAAGGCGCCTCTGGTGATTTCTGTCATCGCGACTTTGGTGAACACGTTCTTCAACTGGGTTTTGATCTACGGAAACATTGGTTTTGCCCGCCTTGAAGTAAGGGGAGCCGCCATCGCGACAATCATCGCCCGTTCTGCGGAAATGGGTATTTTCATAGTTTATCTTTATGTAAAGAAACCTCCTTTTGTAATTCATCTGATTGATCTTCTGAAAATTAATTTCAAGCTTATTCTTGAAATTCTCCGAAAGGGATGGAAAATTCTTTTTGGAGAAATGGTATGGGTTCTTTCTGAAACTGTAACTACTGCCCTCTACAACGGAAGGGGTGGTGCCGATGTTGTTTCAGGGATGAGTGCAAGTTTTGCAATCGCCAATCTTTTCTTTGTTGCCTTTGGGGGAATCACAACTGCAACAAGCGTTATTCTTGGCCAAACCCTTGGACAAGGTAAGCTTGAAGAGGCAAGACAGAAGGAACGCTGGCTGTTGACCGGAGCGCTTATTTTTGGATTCATCATGACAGTCTTTGGACTTATGACAATGTTCCTTGTTCCTGTTGTATTCAGGAATCTGAGCCTTGAGTCCCAGGGCATATGTTCAAGGATGGTTTTAACCATGGCACTTTTCATGCCGGCTTGGGTTTACGTAAACGCACAGTTTGCAATTTCAAGGGCAGGCGGCGACACGACTATGGGAATGGTTGTGGACGGTATCACGACCCTGGGCATAATTCTTCCTGGAATTTTCTTTATGGCACTTTGTACTTCAGCAGGTCCGGTATTAATGTATATAAGCATCAAGTTTGTGGACTTTATAAAGATTGTCATAGCCGCCATCTGGTTAAAAAAAGGAAAGTGGATAAAAAACCTGGCGGTTGAAAACAGACAGTCAAACTAAGTAAATCATAGTATTTCTGAGGAAACGCAGGTTCGCTGAGCGTAGTCGAAGCACCTGCGTTCAGTTCAGAAAGAATTTTCCTTTTCATTTCTGTGGAATCGCATCCTTCTAGCGGGACAAAGTTTTCCGGATCGTCAAAAAAATTGTGGAAGTCCTTCAGTTCTGGATCCGCTTCCCTTTCTGCAGGGGTTTTCCCTTCGGCCTTGCCAAAACAGAATTCTATAAGTGAACCCTATGCAAAAAGTTCCGTAGACTTAAGCCATTGTGCAACTGCAGTAGCTTCCTTATCAAGGGCTCTGTCGTCTTCAACAAAGGCACTCATTCTGCGTACCTCTGCGTGAACTTTTCTTGTGAATGGCGCAAAATCATCCTTGCCTGCAAGATCAACAGCCTGCATTGCCGCAAGAAGATGGGTTGCAAACTGAAGGTAAACAAGCTCAATCTGCTCATTGAATTTTCTTGCAGAAATTGTTCCCATGGAAACCTTGTCCTGGTTCAATGCTTCCGTCGGCTGGCTTGTAAGGGAAATTGGGAAACAATAGCTCATTACTTCACCACGGATGGCGCTGATGGTAATTTGTGCTGCCTTGAATCCAAGCCTTAATCCTGCCCTCGGATGATCAGCCGGAGTATAGGGAATCAGGTTTTCCGTAAGACCGTTGAATTTTCCGTCGATGATGACTTCCGCCTGTTTGTCCGAAAGATCAGAAATGTTCGCAAGGGCAGTGCGCATGTAGTCACAGGCGGCGCAGATATGTCCCCCGTAGAAATTTCCTGTGTTGTAAAGACGGCCGGCTTCAATATCAACCAGAGGATTGTCGTTTGCCGAATTCAGTTCTTCCGTAATAAGATCCCGTGCAAACCTTAGGGTATCGCGGTAAACGCCATTGATTTGAGGTGCGCACCTTATGGAATATCTGTCCTGAATTTTATTCTGCTGTGCCATGAAACCTTTGCCGTCAAGTTTCTCAATCTGGGTCTTAAGAAAATCTTCATACCTGAAAACCCTTTTTGAATCCTTGATGATATCGTAGACGTAGGCTGCACTTTCGCACTGTCCCTTGTGGTTCTTAATTTCGCTGACCTTTGCAACAAATGGAGTGTCCTTTCCTTTTGTAATTTCCGAAGTCACTGCAGTAAGGAAATCAGAAATTTTTGCAAGGCGTTCAGCCTTTTTCCATGCGATGGAAGCAACGGCCGTCATTACAGAAGTTCCGTTCATGAGGGCAAGGCCTTCCTTTGCTTCTATTGGAAGAGGCTTGATTCCTTCAGCATTGAAAGCTTCCAGTGCCGGAACAATTTTTCCTTTGTAATAAACATCGCGTTCACCCATGATGGCGGCGGCAAGATAGGAAAGTGGAGTCAGGTCTCCGGATGCCCCTACGGAACCAAGCTGCGGAATTACAGGAATGATGTCCTTGTTCAGCATGGTGACCATCATCTTTGCAAGCTCAGGTCGTATTGCCGAATGCCCGCCTTTTACATTTCCATTCAACCTTGCAAGGACAACTGCACGTCCGGTTTCATGATCAAATTTTGGACCAAGTCCGATGCCGTGGTAGGTACAGATATCGCGCTGAAGTTCTCCGGCTTTTTCAACGCTGATCTGATTGTGGCATGAATCACCAAAATCAGTTGTAACACCATAGGTTGGTACTCCGGTTGCTATATAGTCTTCAAGGAATTTTCTGGAAGCTGAAAGTGTGTCCCAGAATTCCTTGTCTTCAGGTAAATTGATTTCTTCGTTGTTGAAAGCAACGTTCCATACATTCTCAATTGTAAGATTTTCGCCTTTTACAGTAATGGCCATAAACAGAAATTCCTCCTGCCTGCAATTCTACTTTATTTTGACTACATGGGAAATTATTTTCCGTTTTTGAAACTGCCTTTTATTTTACTTGTTTACTTGTGCGAAGTTTTGTATTCGATAGTCGATTCCGCCAGGGATTTTACCAGCTGGTTAACGATCTGCTTATGGCATTCAGGAAGATGCTCGCAATTCAAAAGCAGTTCATGGTATTTGGAATAAAGTTTGCGGTCCTGGATTTTGGAAGAATCCCGAAGGAATAAGTCGGCGGGGTGGATTGAAAATGCATCAGCAATGCGAAGGATCAATTCAAATGAGGGAAAAGCTTTTCCCTTCAATATTACCAATCTGTCCGTTGGAACTGTTTGCCTGCTTCATCTGTGCAGAATAGAAGTTCATTTTACATTTGGTTTCTCTTACAGCCATTTTTTGAAATTAAATATCTTCCTTAAAGTAATTTTCCCAAATGTATTGAACCTCATAAGGTGAATATTTACCTGTCTTATAGCCATTGATTAATTCATTTTTTAGTTGTAAATCTGTGAATTTTTCTTTTCTTAACTCTTCCAAAATTTTCGATAATGATGATACAACTGATATTTTTGAGTTTGGTGTAGGATTATATTCTTTTAATTCTTCTTCAGAATTAATTATTTCTATATTTTTTTCAATAAAATTTTTTATAATTTCTATATCTTTATTCATCTCAGTCATAAATGGAATTGTGTTTTGCAGTTCTGTTAATTTTAATATGCAATTTGGAAGTAAATCTGTCGTCATAAACTGCATTTCTTGACCAATTATTTTGAATAATCTGTTCAATATAAAACAATGCCTTTTTTGAATCATTCTTGCATTTTCCGATTATCTGTACATGATGTCCCCAAGGAATTCTGCATAAGGGGCTGTCCCAAAAGTAATCTCAGGGTGGTTGAGCTTAGTCGAAACCACCACATATAGTGGTATCGGGCATTTCGACATTGCTCAATGACCCTGGCATGAATACTTATTGGACAGCCCCTTTGAACTTCTTCTTTGTAAAGATCATAAAAATAAAAAGAATATTTTAAATTTGTTGGAGAAAATCCTTTTGCATCCGGAAACTCTGCAATTAAATCTGAACTTAATGTTTTATAAAAAGCCGAACCATAAGTGTTGGCAAACTGTTTTTCAGAAATATCTTTGCCAAGTTCAAAATAAAACTTCAATAATTCACCATTAACGGCAACAGAAGCCTTTATTTGAGCCTGCTTATAGCGAGTTTTTAATTCTGAAATCCAAGATTTGTATTCATAGGTTAAGTCTATCATATTTGTTTCTTTCATTTATCTTCCCTCAACGACGGCGATTTCTTCTATTTCTCTTTATGACTCTCCAAGAAAATATCTTTTTGCCGTTCAATTTCGTCGGAAAGTTCCTGTTCAGTTGGGAGAAAAGTAAGATACTTGCTTGCAAAAATCTGTTTTGAATCATTAAGAACTGAATATTTTGCTATGGTTCTGTCTGTTTCAGAACACAAAAGCAAACCGATTGTTGGATTGTCATCTTCTTTTTTGTATAAATCATCAAACATTCTTACATATAAATCCATCTGTCCGACATCTTTGTATGAAAGTTGATTCATTTTCAAATCAACGAGGACAAAACATTTTAAAATGTAATTGTAAAAAACAAGATCAATATAATATTCGTCATTGTCTGTGCGAACAAGTTTTTGTCTTTCAACAAATGCAAATCCTTTTCCAAGTTCCAGCAAGAATTTCTGCAAGCTGTCAATCAAAGCCTGTTCAAAATCAGACTCAATATAGCTTTTGTTTTCGGGAAGTCCTAGAAATTCGAGAACATAGGGATTTTTTATGAACTCAAGTTTTTTATCCTGAAAAACTGCTGTTTTTTGTTCCATTTCCACAACAACAGGTTCTTTTATTTGTGATGAAATTAATCGTTCATAATATTGCGTTCCAATATTCCGTTGCAAAGTTCTTGTGTCCCATTCTAAGCGAGAAGATTCATCACAATACCAATCTCGTGCAGTTTTTGATGTTACACGCATGATAAGTTTGTAATGACTCCATGTTAAATTTCTCCACACTGTGGAGAAATTCTTTGGTTCAGAAAACTTTCATAAAAAAGACGGAAATTATAAAGACTCTGAGTAGAATAACCTTTTCCATACTTTTCTCCTACAGCCACTTTTTCAAAACTTTCACCTTTTTCTGTGGACAGTCCGCTATCGTTTTTTTTTGCAGCAGCGATTTGTTCTTCATTCTGCATCAAATTTATCTGCGATAAAATCTGCTGATTCTGACCAAAGTGCAGTTTCTGGATTATGTAAAAGTACGCAGGTTTTACTTTTGGAGAATAATAAAGTTGCATCTTCAAAGGAAATATTTTTTCGTCTTGCAATTTCTCTTGTAACTTCGAGGACTGACAGACAAACATTCATTGTTATATCTTTTCCGTTGTATGTAAAAAGTTCAGGCATAAACGCTCCTTTTGATTAATTTTAATTTTGATATTGCTTTTTCCGTATGAAATGAAACTTGATTGTTTACATCATTAAATTTCAATCTTTCAACAGCTTCATCAGAAGTTATTGTTCCTAAAAGATAAAGTTGAACAGTTTGCATTGTGTTGTCGTCAGCAACGGGACCAATCACAACATCAAAATCGTGTTGAATTCCACCGCTGCTTCGATTTGATTTTATAAACTCAAGCCATTCTTTGCTTAATGAATCGAAATGTTTTATTTTCAAATCGTCTGATTCTTCAAAGACATATTTATAAACATAATTTTTAGAATTTCCGTTTCTAAGCATTTGTCTATAAGCCCAATCTTTTGCTTGTTTTTCAAGAACTGTTGTATAAAAACCTTTTCCAAAATCTCTGCGATTTTGTGATTTTGACAAGTCAATTTCTTCAAAAAAGAAATCTGAGCCGTGATACAAAATCAAATTTTTGCTTTCTGCAATATTTTTTTCACCAAATTCAATAACATTTTCTAATGCGATCTGATGCAAATATTCGTGCTGAACAAGCATTTTTTCCATAATATGATTGTTATGAAAAAGTTCAACAGTTTCTTGATATGAGATTTCGTATTTTTTTGAATAATTCTCAATTGCCAGAACAAGTAGAAATTCTATGTCAGATTGTTTACTCATTTTTTCCTCCTACAGCCAGTTTTTCAACACTGATGCTTTTACTTATTCGCATCGATTAAAATTCATTGAAACTTCATTTATATTTTGAGGATTCCATATAATATCAATTTTATATCCATTATTTTTATCATAAAGAAATAATGGATTATCAAAATCAGAAAAATGGAATTCCAAATCTTCTATATTTCCAGTTTCTGAAATTATTGATTCTTTATTTTCTTCATAAATTGATAAAGCCTCTTTTTCTAAATAATCCACAAATCTTAGCTGATTTATTGCGTTCATCATTCCTCGTCGTGAAAATCCATTTGTCATAACTCCACCACCCAATGAGCCATATACTTTGTTACCAAGTTGTAGTAATGGAGTTATATGATATTTATGAAATTTTTCTCGTTCTTCATTTGTAATTTTATGTTCTAAAGATATTACACCTTTTAGTTCATATTTTTCTAAAAGTTCTGGAAAATTATCTTTTATGATTTCTATAAGTTTTATATCAGACCATTTACCGTGGTCATCTATAGTCAAGAAATACGCATCATCATCTTTTAGAACGCAGTATAAGATTTTTCCAGTTCTTTCCACAAAAGCTTCATCCTTTGAAATTTTTTCTTTTCCTAAATGCAAATGCGTAATACAAAAATCATATAGCATACTATCAGAAAAATGAGCATCTATTATTTTTTTACTTAAATAATTTGTAATTGCTTCTCCTTTTAAAATTTTATTTTCAAGAACTTCTAAGTTTTTTTGCAGTTCTTTAGGACATGAAAAAGTTTTTGCTTTAAGAATCTTACGAGGTCTTGGTACAGGAATTCTTTCTATTAAATTGTAAAATTCAGCGATGTGACTTACATCTTTTTCTTTTGAAGAGAATTTAAATCCGTCTGCTATTAATCTTTGAACTTCGTTTTCTACACATTTATAGAAATCACCTCGTAAATCCAAATTTAAACTCATTTCTCATTAATCTCCGTTTTAACAGTTTTAAAAATCTTCTCTAATTAATCTAAAATTTTATATCCACCCACGCTTCTTGCATTCCTTCTCATTGCGATATTTTATTTTGGAAACAAGAACTATTACTTCAATACCATCTGCATTATGAAAGGGTAAAAGTTCTTTATCATAAATACATTCAAATTCATATTTATCGCACCAAGCTTCAAGTTCTTTCCGTGTATCAAGTGAAAGAGCCGTGTCGTAAGGTTCCATTCTGACAACAAGATACCCATCCTGATTTTTCCAATAAGTAGGACGATCAGCATGTGGGGGTCTACAACCATATCTATCATGAAATTTGGAACCAAAAGCAATTATTTTACCATTTGCTCGTAATTTTTTTTTATGCAATACTTTTGCTTGAAATCTGATTTTCTTTTTTCTAATTCTTCATCTGAAAAATCGTAAAAACTATCCATGCTTTTTCTCTCCATTATTCTTCCACCACATAAGTCCTTAACAACATCTCAACCGTTATTGCCGCATTTAATGTTGATGATGGAATGAAAACATATTTCCAAGGTTTACCGTTATTTGCTTGATTGTAATTTGTAGCAACTTTACAGTATTTAACAGCTCTTTCTTTTTTGGCTATTACATCTGCATCATTAAGTTTGTCATCGCCTTTTACTTCCACCAGATAAATACAGTCTTCTGTTTCTACAACAAAGTCAGGTTCGTAATGATGAGTTCGGTTATATATTAAATTAAATTCTTGCTTATTAGGACGAAGCCAATTTTTAACAAACTTAGATTCAGTTTCAAGAAGTCTTGCGAATTTATGTTCATCTGTACTGTCGAATTTAGCAGTTGCAAACACGCCTCTTTTAATACCAGTTATTAAAGTTGACTTTATTTTACTTGCCGGAACATCAGAAAACAAATTACTTTCAGAGGCATAGTTATATGAAGTAGGAATATTTTGTGTTCTAACAGATTTTACTGATTCTTGAAATAAACCGACAGAATAATAAAAATGTTCATCTGACATCATTTGTCTGAATATTTCTTCTGAAATGGCTTTTTTATTCATCATCACAATGTTCTTCATTCCATTTTCACCGAACTTTTTTGTGAAATAAATACAAGTTTGTTCAATCAATTTATTAACCAAGTCAGAGCAAATGTCATAATCAATTTCTGATTTTTGCAAAAGGTTTTCGGCGATTTTTAACTTTGCATTAAAGGCATCAAAATCTATTTTTTCACCATGGATTATTTCTTTGTCGCTTAAATCAGAAAGATTTTGAACGATAATATCATTTTCAATTGGTTGAAAATTCATATTTGATACATCGAGATTAAAATCGACAAACCTGTAATCATTTATTCCCATATCATTTACAGAAATCTGAGGAATTGGAATAAATTTATTTTGTGTTTCAACTACAGTTTTTTCTGCTTCTTGTTTTACCCAATCAGAGAATGGATCAATATTCTGTGCAAATAATTCGCCTAAATCTTTATCATCCTGAATTGAATTAATTGTATCTTTTGCAATTTGTTCAATTACTGATGTATCGATTTTTTTCTCAGGTTCATTCTGTAGTATTTCAACAATTTTTTTATTTATTTCTTCTGATGTTTTTTTAACAACATCTTCCAGTTTGTTTGTATTTTGGATTCCTGTTTTTTCTTCAAGCTCTTTAATTTTTGTTTCAATTTCAATATCTGGAAAATTAAATGATGGTTGAGAAATTTTATTTCCTTCTTCTTCCAGTTCTTCTGCATGAATTACATTTTCAGCAGTAAACAAAGAATCTCCCTTTTGGGCTTCATTCATAATGTCTTGGAATTTATCGTGAGCTGTAAGATAAACGCTATCTATGATTTTATTACCCGTTCGCTTTCCGAATGGTAAACGAAGTCCTCGACCGACCATCTGTTCTCGCAAACGCTTACTACTTGCGGTTCTCAAAGGAATGATTGTAAACAGATTATTTACATCCCATCCTTCTTTGAGTTTATCAACATGAATTACAATCTCAACAGGATTTTCATAGTTCTCAACATTTAAAAGAAGCCCAGTTGCTTCATCATCTTTTTCTTTTTTGTAGTGAACGGTAATGGTTTTATCTTTATATTTGCCATTGAAAAAATCATCGCTCTTTATGTATTTTTCAATTTCCTGTGCATGGGCAATATCTTTACACACAACTAAGGCAAATGGTTTTACAAGTCTTGCGTTATTATCTTTTGAATACAGTTCAAGTTCTCTTTTTACTTTTTCGTGATTCAAGATTCCGTCATGGAGCATTTGACGGTCTAACTGTTCGTCACCAAAATTGTAAAAAGAAATATTTGCTCTTGTAATTGCAAAAGGAGTTCTGACATATCCGTCTCGTATGGCAGAAGCAAGAGAATATTCATAAATTACATTCTTAAACTTCTCTTCTTTCTTTCCGCTCTGAGTGATTGGTGTTGCGGTAAGTTCAAGTCCCAAAAGTGGTTTTAATTCGTTAATTGTCTTGCTTGCTTTGTCTGCTCTATAATGATGACTTTCGTCCATAAGAACTACTAAATCAGGAAGTGAAACAAGTTTTCCGAAAAATGAATCTCCAAGAAATTCATTTTCTTTTTTCATCAAAACATTTTCTTTATTGAATTTGTCTATGTTGTAAATGAAAATGTGAATATCATCATTTGAAAAAAGTTTTCCTGTATATCTGTAATCATCATCAAAATATACGGAAGGTGGATTTACAGAAAAACATCCAATGCCATTGAAAACATATTTTGCATAAGATGGGGCTGAAAAATCTTTTTTTAATTTGTCGTAAACAGTTTTTCCTGGTGCAACTATCAAAAAGTTTTTGATATTATATTGAGTGTAAAGATAAGTTATAAAAGCTCCCATCAAACGAGTTTTTCCGACACCTGTTGCAATCGCAAAAGTAAGACTCAAAAAATCGTGTTCAAAACTTGTAAGGGTTGGATATTTTGAATGAATTGTATGAAGTGCTTCGCTTAAATCAATATCTTTTGAAACATCAATTTTCTTAAAAAAGTCTTCCAGTATTTTCAAACTATTAACAAGTGGAGTTCTTAAACTCATTCTTGATGCAATATTTTCTACTGTATATTCTGGGAAAAGATTACTTTTTTTCATAATTATTCCTCATCGTCATCTTCATAAAAAGGCGGATTTACAATATTCAAACTGTAATCATCTTTGCCGAATTCACAAAGTTTTAAGAGCATTTGCGGAATTTTCTTGATTGTGATTTTTTTGCTAGTTTTTTCACAGGCTGAATCAAAAGCCTTGCAGGCAATTAGCAAATATTCATCTTTTCCCATCATTTGTTCAATTTGAGAAATAGTTGCTGGTGTCATATATGAAGTTGTTACAAATAAATATGAGTTTTCACTTGCCTTTGACTGTTTCCAGAAAATATTTTCATCAGGCTGATAATTATATCCTTCGTGAAGTGCTACAGCGGCTGCAAGTTGTTCTGCATTGTATTCTTTGTTGATTACTTCAATGCCAAGTGCATTTTTTACAATCAAAGTTGGAGCAAGTTCATAGAATTTGTATGAACCGCCGCCCTGATAATTTACATCTTTTGTAATTCCGCCTTTATCTTCACCACTAATGACTTTATCCAGGCGAACTTTACAATGAGAATATGCGTGATTTCCCATTTCAATTCCAATCCAACGCCTGCCCATTTTCTGAGCAACGGCAGCGGTTGTTCCTGAACCTAAGAAAGAATCGAGGACAAGGTCGCCTTCATTTGTAGCTAAAGTTAAAACACGCTGAATCAGGCGTTCTGGTTTTGGAGTTGCAAAAATTGAATCTCGTCCAAATAATGCAATTATTTCACGCTTTGATTCCTGATTATGTCCAACTTCATCGCTAATCCACCAAGTATCACCTTTTCTTCCATCTTTTACTTCTGATAAAAATCTTTTTTTCCGAGGAAATGAATTGCCATCTTTACCAAACCAAATTCTGTTATCTTCTATCATTTGATAAAGGTTTTCCTGCGAATAAACCCAATGTTTGCCGATTGGAACATTAAATTTTTTCCCTGTTTGAGGCGAGATAACATCATAATATCCATTTGTTCTTTCTTCATTTGCAACTAAATCACCAGATTGCCATGGACCTCTTGGATCATTATCAGGATTTTTATAGCGATCATTCATTTCTGAAGTTCGTGGTAAAAGATTCAAGCTTAATTCATCTTTATTTTTTGCATAGAGTAAAATAAAATCATGATTTGACGAAAGATATTTCGCATCATTTTTTATACTATGTATCTTTTGCCAAACAATTGTGCTTACAAAATTATTTCTTCCAAAAATTTCGTCACATAAAACTTTTAAATAATGCCCTTCATCATCATCAATACTAATCCATATAGAACCATCTTTTGATAAAAGCCTATTTAATATTTCAAGTCTTCCCTTCATCAGATTTAGCCAAATTGAATGTTCAAAATTATCATCATAATGTTCAAAAGCTGAACCTGTGTTATATGGAGGATCAATGTAAATACACTTCACTTTTCCAGAGTAATCTTTTTCCAATGCTTTTAAGGCAAGAAGATTATCACCATGAATCAAAATATTGTCTTTAGATACATTTTCACCATCAACTGAATAAGACAGTTCTGTTTTTTCTATTAAAATGCGTGGTTCTGGTCTTAATGGAGTTTCTTTTCCTTCCCAAACAAGTTCAAGTTTTTTTGACATAAGTTTTCTTCTTCCTTAAGATATATTTTTTCGATGAAATACTGCGTTAGATTTTCTTATTCTATTATTATATTCTATTTTCTATCATCATGCTATTTACTAAATTATAAACAAACCAATTCTCAAAATATGAGAATTATTCCTCCCCGGACAAGGGATTGTAAGGGCGGCGAAGCCGTTGTTTGCGAAGCAAACAATGTAGCCGATAGGCGGAACCCTGGAAAGCCCGGTTTTTGCAGCCGAAAGGATGCAAAAATGGCCCCGAACACTAAGTATCGGAATTCACCAGCCATTCCGCAATATCCCAAACAGCGATTCCTTCGTACTGATACTGAGGATGTTTTGTCCTTGCAATTATCATTTTTGGATAAGCGTCTTTTATGCTTAAAAGTGGTGCGGTTTCTCTTTCCATTGTTTCTGGGCGGGAAATATCATCGCTTACCTGGATGTAGATTTTTTCGTCACGCTTGATGGCTACAAAATCAATTTCTTTTTGATAAAGAACTCCTGTGTAAACTTCATAACCGCGGCGTAACAGTTCTATACAAACTATGTTTTCGTAGATTTTTCCATAATACAAACGGTCAAGGGACGCTTCGCTTAAACCCTTGACTCGTTTGTTTACAGGGTTTGTATTAAACCCTGTATCTAGATTTTTAGTTCCGTGCTTTGCATATTTAAAAGAATGGTCTGCAAGGTAATATTTGTCCTGACTTGCAAGATATTTTTTTCCTTTTATGTCGTAGCGGCGGATTTTGTAGAATGCGTAAGAAGCACAAAGATATTTGATGTAGGATGAAACTGTTTTGTCGTCTGTTTTGCTTCCTTTTGATGTAAGTGTGTTTGCGACACTTCTTGCTGAAACTTCCGATGAAATATTGTCCACAAGAAAATCATTCAAAGTGTCCAAAAGCGAAACATTTTTAATTCTATATTTCTGCTGAATGTCGCGGACAATCAAGGTTTCAAAAACTTCATTCAGGTAATTGTATTTGTCATCAATTGTTTCATACAAATAGGAACCAGACATTCCGCCTTCCATTGCAAATCGGTCAAAAGCCTGCTGTAAATCCTGACATTCAAAGTACGAAACAAACTCTTTAAAACTGAAAGGAAAAACTTCTACAGAAAAAGTTCTTCCTGTAAACAATGTTGCAAGCTCTTTGGAAAGCAAGAAGGCATTTGAGCCTGTTATGTAGATGTGAAATTTTTCTGACGCATGAAATGAATTTATTGCCTGTTCAAAATCCTTGCAAAGCTGAACTTCATCAATCAGAAGGAAATTTTCTTTTTCTGGAGAATACAAATTTTCAACATATTCATTCAGTCCAGCAGCATTTTTTAGTGTTGAAAATTGAAAAAGATTGTAATTGATATGAATGATGTTTGTGTTTGGAATGTTGTTTATAAGATATTCAATGAACATTTCCAGAAGTTTTGATTTTCCGCTTCGACGGATTCCTGTAATGACTTTGATGTCAGGTGTATTTATGGAATTTATCAGTTTTTGTAAAAAATGCTTTCTTTCCAGTACTTTCATGGATTTATTATACAATTCTTGTTCCGCATTTTCAAGAAAATTTCAATTTTGCGGAATAAGAAACTAGAATCTATTCCGCGTTTTTAAGATTTTTTCAATTTTGCGGAACAGTTGATTTTGATGTAAATGACAATGCTCAGGCTGATAGCAATCAGCTGCATTTCTGTGGAATACGGACTTCTTGTAACCGAACCTTTCAGTTCGTCAAGTCCGTGTTATAAATTTCTCCTTTCGTGTATAATCATTATTGTATTGATTCAAAAAAAATCGGGGTGTCTCATGAGAAATAGATTTGTACAGATTCTTTTTGCCTTAGTCATGATGGTGGAAATCCTTTCCTGCTCTTCAAATACGGAAACTGTGGAAAAGAAAATCTACATTTGCCCGGAATGTCATAAGGAATATGCTTCTTTGCAGAAAGCCATAGACTGCTGCAAAAATAACGCGGTAGAAAATCCTGAAGACGATGTGAATCCTAAAAACCTTATCATAAACAACAGGAATTTTGGCAAGACGGAATTTGTGTCTGTAATTCCAAAAGGAGAAACTGTTGTAATTCCCAGTGCCGATTGCATTGCCGAAGACAAGCTGTCTGATGTCTTTAACCCAAGACGTAAGGTCATCTTGTCATCTTTTTCAATGTGTAAATATGAAGTCACTCAGGAACTTTATGAATTCGTCATGGGCTCTGTTCCTCTTCCTGATGCAGAAAATCGTTATGGTTCGGAGCGGCAGAAATATCGTCCTGCTGCAGGCATCAACTGGTATGAGGCGGTTGTCTTTTGCAACAAATTAAGCGAGCTTGCTGAACTCGAACAGGTTTATACTATTTCAAAAATTTCCTATGCCAATAAGGGAAAGGCAAACCAGTATATCAAATCTGCAGCTGTGACCTGGGATTTTTCTAAAAATGGCTATCGTCTTCCAACTGAAGCTGAATGGGAATATGCGGCTCGAGGGGCTGGAAAGTCGGAAAAAGACTGGCGGTACAAATATTCCGGTTCTGACAATTTAAAGCTTGTCGGCTGGTCAAGCATGAATTCCGCCGGTAAAGAAGATACGGATTTTATTTTAAAGACCCATGAAGTAGGAATGAAGCTTCCAAATGCCATTGGCCTGTATGACATGAGCGGAAATGTTTCTGAATGGTGCATGGATTATTATAGAAGTGTTACTGAAAATGGTGACTACAATCATGGTAATTCTGTGCCTGCAGAAGGAAAACCGGTGACAGATCCATGTCTTGGAAAAGGGAAGTATGACAATGTAGTTCTCCGCGGTGGAAGTTACAATGAAGAGAACGGATATTCTTCCATGTGGCAGAGAATAGGCAAGCCTCGGTATGCAGGTCATTGATATATGGATTCAGAAACTTATGAAGGAATAAGACTTGTAAAACGCGACTGATGGTTTCTGCAAGGGCATGGAATCCTGTTTTCATTTCCTGGAATGTCGGGGTCTGTCCCCTCTGCACACGGAACTTAAGTTCCACGAAATGCAGAGTTAAGAATGAAAGTTATTTTCATCTATCAGTTTAAAGTTGAAAGATATTTTACAAGTCCAGTCTTTATTTCTTCTTCGGGGGTTTTCATATCTTCCTGAATCCATCGGCTGATTACATTCCAGATGGCGCCGATGTTAAATGCAATCACAAAAGTTATCTGTTGTTTTGAAAGAGTTTTAAAAAATGAACAGTCGGAAAAATACATGTCATGGATTACCGGAATGTAGGTGTTCAGTTCTTCTGAAATCAGATGGAGCAGATTATTCCTGGAAAGCAATTTGAAAAAAGAGCGGTTTGATTTTACAACATCAAAGATTGCATCAAAAAACAAATCCAGGTTTTCATTTTCCAGCTGAAGGAGTTTTTGTGTGTACTGGGTCATTTTTTTGCCCTGACACTTTTCTGTAAATTTGTATCTCTTTTTAAAAAGAGATATTATTTATTTCGTATTTAATCTATCATCATCGGCATAAGTGATACAATAGTGTCACATGATAGGAGTAAGAATGAATAAAGTAGTTTTAGTAACAGGTGCCTCAAGCGGAATCGGAATGGGTGCGGCCCTTAAATTTATTGACGAAGGTTTTACAGTTTATGCAGCCGCTCGCAGAACGGAACTGATGGCTGAGATTTCTAAAAAGGGCGGAAAAGTTATAAAACTTGATCTTTGTGATTCAGCATCTATAAAAGACTGTGTTGAGTCAATTAAAGAGAAGGAAGGGCGCATTGACGTTCTTGTAAATAATGCAGGCTTTGGACTTGGCGGAAGCATTGAGGATCTTCCCATGGAAGAAGTTAGAAAGCAGTTTGATGTAAATGTTTTTGGCCTTGGTGAACTTACACAAAAAGTTCTTCCAGTGATGAGGAATCAGAAAAGCGGAAGAATCATAAATATCTCGTCCATGGCAGGAAGATTTTCTTCACCATTTTCCGGCTGGTATCATGCGACAAAATACAGCGTTGAAGCATTCAGCGATGCCTTGAGGATGGAGGTTGCGCCATTTGGAATCAAGGTTGTGATAATTGAACCAGGAATGATTCAGACTGACTGGGGAGTGATTCACGGCAAGAACATCAGAAAGTATTCCGGAAATACGGCATATTCGGAAAATGCAAATGCTGCGGCAAAATTCTATGAGACAGGTTATGTAAATAAAAATAACCTTACGGATCCTAAAGTCATTTCAAATCTTATTGTAAAAACTGCTTTGGTTAAAAATCCAAAGGCACGATATTCTGCGGGAAAAATGTCAAAGGCATATATTTTCCTGAAAAAGATTTTGCCCGACTGCCTTTATGACATGGCAACAAGACTTTCTTTAAAAATTAAATAAAAAGCTGTGTGGTGACATTGTGTTATATTGCAGCGGCAATGGAAGACTGTATGGATTGCTTCGTCGCGAGCTCCTCGCAATGACGGGTGCGGTGCTGCTGGCGGTTGTGGCATTCACGTCATTGCGAGCCCGAAAAGGGCGCGGCAATCTGCATGCCTTTAGCTTGGTTTGCTTGCCGGGGTTTTGAGCAATAAAAAAGGCAGCCTCCTTCTGGAAACTGCCTTGTCATTCCGTTCGCTACGCTCACTACCGAGTTTCGCAAGCGAAACTCGCACATTGCTACTCTTCTACATCGTAACAATTAATGTGCAAATCCTTCAACTGCTGCTCATACAATTGGTCAAGGCACGCTCGCCTTCGCTCGCTCTTTGGCCTTGACTCAGCCGTTTTCA
>SAMEA3663241__coassemble_105_pt1 | contig 24175 bp, 17 predicted proteins | sample SAMEA3663241__metabat2_high_PE_014 | metagenome-assembled genome bin SAMEA3663241 (sample SAMEA3663241) | pig gut metagenome | biome: pig gut; feature: pig-associated habitat; material: faeces | place: China | collected 2013
AAGGAAGGTCGTGAGCCTGGTTCTCTCAAAGTTTGCCATCCATACATAAGGTTTGAAGGCAGCGTCAATTACCGCCTTACATCAAGTATTGCCCTTGGCCTTCGTGGCGGCTACGTCATTGATTTCTTTGATGGCCATGATTTCGACGATGGTTTTTCTCCATTCATGGCAGGACCTGAGGTGGGCATCGGATTGCGCTATTCTTTCAGCAATGTAAAGCCGGAACAGCATGTTGAGGCTTCCATCTCCCAGTTTGGTCCGATCTATCCACTGCTGATGAACGTCTACAAGGATGTGGATTTTGGTACGGTTCATATCACAAACTCGGAAGATGCTGAAATCAAGAATGTCAGGGTTTATTTCAAGGCCGCTCCGTATACATCATCAAGCTATCTTTGTGGAAAGATAAAGAAAATCCGCAAGGGACAGACATACGACATTCCTCTCAAGGGTGATTTCAGTCAGGAACTTGCGAAGTTCTCAGATGACGGATCATTCCCTGGTGAAATCACGATCACCTACGACTACATGGGAAACAAGATGACCACGACGGAATCTGTCCTCGTCTCAACATACAACAGAAACACCATGAACTGGTCGGATCCGAATTCCATCGCAGCTTTCATAAGCCCGAGCGATGAAACCATACTTGAGCTTTCAAAATTTGCCGGAGCCACTGCGAAGAGTAATCTGCGTTCCGGTTTGAATTCAAAACTTCAGACAACGATCTACATGACGGAACTTTTCGGCAGCCTTGGAATTCAGCGAATCGCCGACAAGGTTTCTCCATACGTCACGAGCCATGGTGATACGACAAGGAACGACTACATCCAGTACCCGTTCCAGACCCTTACATACATGAGCGGTGACAGTGATGAACTGGGGATTGTTTTTGCATCCCTTCTTGAGGCGGTTTCCGTCGATGCCGCCCTCATTCCTGTTGAAAATGATTTCATCGTCGCTGCTGAACTTGGACTTTCAGCCAAAGGAGTTGAAGGTCTGTTTGCCGATCCTGACCAGCTTGTCATAATTGGAGACGAATACTATCTACCGCTTTCCGCAAACAACCTTGGAAAAGGATTCAATGCCGCATGGAAGGCAGGTTTCCGTCAGCTCAGGGCAGAGATGGAAAAGAAGACTCCAGACTTTGTGATCCTCAAGGATGCATGGCAGTCATATCCTCCCCTTGGTCTCAGCGTAAAGAGAAATGTCGCAAAACCTTCTTCTGCCTCGCTTATTGCAAGAGCCTCGAGAGAACTTGAATCGTTTACCTCTGACAACATCAGGCCAAAGATCAGGGCATCGGAAGCTCTTGTTTCTTCCGGAAAGGCAACTGATGATGACAGGATTGCACTGGGTCTTCTCTATGTACGTGCAGGTGACACAGCTTCCGCTGCCGCAATTTTCAGACCGCTTTCGGACAAGGGAAACATTACTGCGATGAACAATCTTGCCAATATCTATATTCTTCAGAAGGACTTCAGTTCCGCAAAAAGGCTGTATGAAAAGGTTCTTGAAAAAGATGATAAGAATGGAATTGCAAAGAAAGGATTGGAACGTATAGCAAATGAAAAGTAAAATAATCAAGGTTCTTTCATTGGGCGTCATTCTTTCCGTTTCTCCTTCTGCTTTTTCCCAGGCGCAGTTTCTTGTGAATGCAAACGCATTCTATGATGTTCCGATGCAGGACGCTTCGTCGAAAAATATCATGGGCGAAATGGATAAGGGGCTTGGGCTTGGTGCGGGACTTGAAGTGAGGCCCTTAAGAAAACTGGGTGTCTTTGGTGAATTTGAATATCATACTTTTTCGATAAAGGATTCCCTTGTGAATTCCTATGATACCATGGCCATGAATATCGGTGCAGGTGCGAGACTTCCACTTCGCGGAGCTTTCACCCTCAATGCCGATGTGTTTGGCGGGCTTTACAGCACAACCCATGAAGTTGACCAGGAAAAACTCAAGTATTCCGGAATCAGTCTTGGAGCAAGGGTTTCGTTCAGGCTGAACTTTGCGCCTTCCTTCAACATCGGTGTGGGAGCCGGATATTCCTCATTCCGTCACGATGATTTTGCCCTAGGAAGTATTCCGCTGAGCGCCGGCATGACTGTCAACCTTACGGAAGTTTTTTCCGGTGACCAGAATGTATCTGGAGACCTGTCTTCCCTTGAACCGGTGTTTCCTGCCCTGTATTCCTGGTATGCAGGCAATTCCTTTGGTTCTGTCGTAGTCCAGAATTTCGAGGCGGAAGACATAAGCAATGTCCGTGTTTATTTCTATCTTGAGCAGTTCATGAACCAGAAGACTCTCTGTGGTTCAGCCAGCAGGGTAAAGTCCGGAAAAGCGGTGGAGATAGGGCTTAAGGCAATATTCAATCCGACGATGCTTTCCGTTGCGGAGAAGACCAATTCAAAGGCCAACATCATTGTTGAATACTATCGTCTTGGAAAACGCTATTCCATTGAAACTCCGGTGACCATTCCGATCTATAATCCTAACGCCATGAGCTGGGATGACGACCGCCGTGCCGCAGTGTTTGTCAGCGCAAATAATTCCTGTGCCCTTGAATTTGCGAAATATGTTGCGTCGGCTGTAAGAAATTCCATGAGCAGCAAACGCAATGAAAATCTTCAGCTGGCACAGGCTGTCTTTGGTGCTCTGAGCGAGTACGGCATGCGCTATGTAGTTGACCCTTCAAGTTCCTACAGTGCCAATGTCGGAACAACGTCCATCGACTTCCTTCAGTTCCCTCACCAGACCTTGAAATTCAAGGCAGGTGACTGTGACGACCTTTCGATACTTTACTGTTCCCTTCTTGAATCCCTTGGGATAGAAAGTGCCTTCATCACTGTTCCGGGGCATATCTATGCCGCATTCTGCCTTGACGTAAGCGAGGAGGAGGGCCGGAAAATCTATGGTGATGATGAGGCGATCTTCCATGACGGTAGAACCTGGATCCCTGTAGAAGTCACCATGACCCAGGATTCATTTGCCGCTGCAAGAAAATACGGAATCAACGAATGGAACAAATACGTCGTCTCAGACAATGCCATGATCTATCCGATGCACAGCAACTGGAAGGAATTCAAGTCCGTCAATGTTTCCACGGAAGGCTTTGAGGTAAAGCTGCCGTCGCGTGAAAGAATCGTATCAAGGTTTTTGAACTAAGGACTATGCCTGGTCTGGATGTAGATCAACAAGGGGCTGTCCCAAAAGTAATTTCAGGGTGGTTGAGCTTAGTCGAAACCACCACATATAGTGGTATCGGGCATTTCGACATTGCGGCTTTATGGAAGCTCCGCCGCCATATGCAATGACCCTGCCATGAATACTTATTGGACAGCCCCTATTGGACCTTCCGCTTGAATAAAAACTTGAAATTTTCAAATTCCCATGCTATATTGTCAGAACTAAAAATTTGGTTGGGATATTTTCTCTGTCGTTGCGGGTGGGCATCGGCAGTTTTTTTTTTCTTTTAATTGTTTTCCGGCATTCTCAGATCATGTTTTTTTCTATCAGGCGGAAGAAAGAATCTACAAACTGCGGGTCAAACTGTGTGCCACTGTTTTCCTTAAGCTCTTTGAGAATTTTTTCACGTGGAAGTCTTCCGTTTGCGCCTGCAGCCGAACTCATTGAGTCATAGGCGTCTGCCACGGCAATGATACGGGCTGCCTCGGGAATATAATTGCCGCTCAGGTGTTCCGGATAACCGGTTCCGTCGTAACGCTCATGATGATAGAGAGCTGTTTCGCAGGCTTCAGGAATCGATGAAAGGGATTTCAGAAGTTCATAACCTTTTTTTGTATGTGAACGGACGATCTTGAATTCCTCGTCAGTATGGGCGGATTTTTTTTTGAGGATTGTATCACGTACTGAAATTTTTCCGCAGTCATGAAGAAGACCACAGTAAAAAATTTTCTGGCAATAGGCATCATCCTTTCCTGCTTCCTTGGCTATCATTCTTGCGCAGGCTGCGACTCTTTCGGAATGGCTGCCGGTGTACAAGTCCTTTGCTTCTATGAATTTCGTGAAGACGGTCATGATCTGCTCGACAGTCTGTCTGTCTCGTTCCCGGTCTTTTGCCTTTGAGAATTTCAGGTACATGATTCTGATCTGGATTGTCATGAAGAAAATCCAAAGGATGAAAAGAGCGGATATTACATAGACCATTGGGTTTTCCCAAAGGCCACCCTGCATGTGGTAGACTATGTAGGAAGTCGCAAAGTCAAAATCAATGTTTCCTTTTTTCTCTTCTTTGTAAATTATGAAACCTATGGTAGTGCTCTGATAGCCGTCGTATTCATTATATGCCGGAAGAAAACGTTCTGAATAGTCATCGTCAGGGTAGTAGATGACCTGGTCCCCTGGGTTCAGATAGATCAAGGTTGGATTTACAGGGGAATGATAGTTCTGGACTGTGAGGGATTCCGCTTCATAATCCTTAAGCCTTATGGGCTCCTGGATCATCGTTTTTCCGTCCTTTTTCTGTCTGATCCAGACTTTTCCGTTCCAGCAGCTGTTGAGATAGCATTTTTCCTTTATGTTGAGAACGATTTTCCAGTCAGTGATGTTGTAGTTTGATCTGTTGAAAATTTTTGATTCGTAGATGACTCCGCGCATGAGGGGATGACGGGGAACTTTCAGTGTCCAGTTGTCAAAGTCGTTGTTGCGTGGATAAATGTCATAAAAAATGCTGGATGATTCCATGTTCATTTTCTGTTTTTTGTCAGACAGGACGCAAAAATAGAGGAGATGAAAGAGGATGATCAGCAACAAGCCCATTATGGCAAGCTTTATTTTGTCACTAAATGAAAGCATTTCATTGAATTATAACAAAGAAGCAAAAAAAATAAAATATCTCTAATTCTTTTGGATTCCGCTGTAAAAAAAAACAGGAGGCTCAGGTCTTATCCGAGCGCTCCTGCTTCATGTCAACTGCGGCAACAATTACATGTTCTTTACTTTTTCAAGGCGGGCACGAGCCTTAGCGTCTGTTTCTTCCTTTGCCTTCTTGAGCTTTTCTGTAACTGTTTCCATGTTGTTTACCATGTATACAGGCTGAAGTGTAGCATCAAGAACGTCGCGCCAGAGTGAGCTTTCTGGATCAACTGTATTGCGGCTGAGAGTAGCCATGCTGATAGGAAGGTGAACATACTTGTCGTGAACAAGACCGATAACAATCTTTGTCTTTCCTGCCATAGCGGCGTGAACAGCGTAGTTTCCAAGGCGTTCGCAGTACATGCTGTCGTTTGCGTTTGTAACTGCAGCTCGAACTTCGTATGAAGGATCGATGTACTTGAGGTTGATTTCTGTTTTCTTTTCCTTGAAGTATGCGTTGATCTTGTCGCGGAGGAATGTACCGATGTCGGCAAGCTTCTTGTTTCCTGAAGCGTCTGTCTGACCTGTTGCTTCAAGAAGATCCTGTCCTGCACCTTCTGCTACGACGATAACTGCGTGTCCGCGTCTCTTAAGGCGCTCCTCAAGGTGAGCAAGGAGACCGTTTGGTCCGTCAAGCTCAAATGGAACTTCCGGAATGAGACAGAAGTTTGTTTCGTGGCTTGCGATTGCTGTACAAGCAGCGATGAAGCCTGATTCGCGGCCCATAAGCTTTACAAGACCGATACCGCCGATCTGTGAGTGTGCTTCCATGTGAACAGATGCAACTGCCTTTGTACCCTGCTGAACGGCTGTTTCGAATCCGAATGAGCGGTCAATGAACTGAAGGTCGTTGTCAACAGTCTTTGGAATACCAACAACTGCGATGTCGAGGCCGCGACGCTGAACTTCGTTTGCGATGTCCAATGAACCGCGCTGTGTTCCGTCACCACCGATGATGAACATCATGTTGATTCCCATCTTTACGATAGAGTCAACGATTTCAGAAGTTCTGTCTCCACCGCCACGTGATGTACCGAGGTATGTACCACCGATCTTGTGGATTTCGTCAATGTTGTCTGGATTAAGGTCTACAGGTTCAAAACCGTTTTCTGCAAAGAATCCCTGGTAACCGAATTTGATACCCTTGATGCGGCGGACACCATAGCGGTTCCAGAGTGTGCGTACTACAGCACGGATAACATCGTTGAGACCTGGGCAAAGACCGCCACAAGTACAGATACCTGCTGTTACATGTTCTGGATTGAAGTAGATGTATTCACGAGGACCGGCCTTTTCAAGGTGGTTTGCTTCTGGAGTGATTGCTTCTGGTTTTTCGTCATAAGAATTAACTACACGGCGGACATAAGCATCATCACGAACGAATGTTGCGCGGAAATCACCGTGATGCCGTGAAAGTTCAATTGGAGACTTGATCTTGCATTCTCCAAGATTTGTAACTGAAAAATCGTATTCTAATCCTGCCATAGGAAACCTCAAAAGTAAAAAAGATTGCTATAATTATAGAAAGAATAATAGTTAAATTCAAGTTGGAAGCCTTTAAAAAAAGGGATTCTCCGAAAAATACAGTTTTTGGGAAATTTGACAAATCATGCGTTTTTATCTAAGTTTTAAACATGATCGAAAGGAATTCCATTTTTTTTCGAATCTAAGAGAGGTAGGAATGAAAAAAACTTTCATATTAATTGGAGCAGTCATTGCTTCACTCTTTATGTTTACAGGATGCGGATATAACGGACTTGTTGCCCAGAGGGAAGCCGTTGAGCAGCAGTGGGCCAATGTGGAGAACCAGTACCAGAAACGTGCGGATCTTGTTCCAAACCTTGTTGCAACAGTAAAGGGTTTTGCAAAACATGAGGAAAAAGTGTTTACGGAAATAGCGGAATCACGGGCAAAACTTGGAGGAAACGTTACGGTGGATTCTTCCATCACCGATGATCCTGAGAAATTCGCACAGTTCCAGAAGACACAGAAGGAACTTGGAGCCGGTCTTGGACGTCTTCTTGCCCTTACTGAAAACTATCCGGAACTGAAGAGCAACACCAATTTCCTTGATCTGCAGAGCCAGCTTGAAGGCATTGAGAACCGGATTTCAACCGAACGCAAAAGATACAACGATGCTGTCGGAGCCTACAACAAGGCGATCCAGATGTTTCCCGGGGCGATCACGGCAAAGATGTTTCATTTTGAAAAGAAGGTCTATTTCCAGGCAGACGAGGGAACAAAGAAAGCCCCTTCCGTATCTTTTGACTAGGATCTGAATATGACAAACAGACAGTTGAAAAAAAAGCTGAACCTTTCCGCAGCTGACCTTGAGGAAATCAGGAAGGCCGTCGCAAAGGCGGAAGACAGGACAAGCGGAGAAATTGCCCTTGCGGTAACTGCGGAAAGCGACACCTATGCTGAATGGGAACATCTTGCAGCAGCCGGAACTGCCTTTGTGCTTTTCCTTTGTCTTTTTCCTTTGTCGCCACAGATCTACGAGTGGCTTTCATCGCGATTCTGGGGAATTGAACCCTGGTATCTGTCCTTGTTTTTCGCGGGTCTCTGTTCCGTAATGGTTGTAATACTTTACTTTCTGTACAATGTGCCGGCAATCGACGCCCTTGTGATTCCGTCTGAAATAAAAAAACGTGCGGTCACAGACAAGGCCTTCATGCATTTTGCAAAAAGCGGAATCTATGCGACTGAAAACCACTGCGGAATTCTTGTTTTTGTCTCATGGTTTGAAAAGCAGGTGAGGATCATAGCGGACGAAAACATCAGCAAAAAAGTTTCCTCAGATCTCTGGAACATAATCGCCGACGAGATCACCGAAAATCTTGGAAAAGGAAATGCGAGGGAAGCTTTTCTTTCAGCCGTGGAAAAATGTTCCGTGCTTCTTGAGGAAAATTTTCCTTCCGACGGAACAAAGAAAAACCAGCTTTACGACGGCCTTGTGATACTGGAGGATAAATAAAATGTCCAGCAGACAGAACAATTCCTTTGCGGGAATCCTCATTCTTTTGTTTTTCATGATCGGAGTTCCAAGTTTCATCGTCAAAGAGGTGACGGGACAGCCGGAACATAAGACAGCTGCCGTAAGATCTGTTTCATCACATGAGGATCCTTCCGGCACCTTCAGTTTTTCCTCTCCCGTTGTGGATGCTGCCGGAGTAATGTCACCGTCATCACGTTCGGAACTTGAATCTTTTCTGGTGGCCCTCAACGCTACAAAGGGAATCCAGATAGGTGTTCTTATTGTCAGCGATATGGATGGTGAGGACATCGAGTCTTTCAGCATGCGCCATGCGGAACAGTGGAAGCTTGGGATCAAAGGCGTGGACAACGGAGCTCTTCTTGTTGTCGCCATGAAGGAACATGGTGTTCGCATAGAAACAGGTTATGGCGCGGAAGGAGTTCTCACTGACGCAAAATGTGCCCGCATTCTCCGCAACATCATTGTTCCAGCCTTCAAATCCGGAGATTACGAAAAGGGAATTTCTGATGGGGTGAAGACAATGGCAGCGATCATCTCACAGGATGAGTCCATGGTCAAGGCTGAGGAAACCATTTCTGAAAGGAAATCCCGTGGAAATACGATACCTGTTCCTGTCGTGCTGTTCATAATCGTCTGGGTCGCAATGCTTTTCGGGGCTTTGACTTCAACAGTAAGAAGAAGCCGTGGTGGAATTTTCTTTGTGCCTGTCGGTGGTTTTGGCCGCGGTCATTGGGATGATCATCATGGTTCCGGTGGTTTCGGCGGTAGCAGCGGCGGATTTGGTGGTGGAGGTTTCAGCGGCGGCGGCGGAAGTTTTGGCGGCGGCGGTGCTTCATCTTCATGGTAAATAAAAAAGGGGCTGTCCAATAGGTATTCATGCCATGGTCATTGCGCCGCAATGTCGAAATGACCAATAGCACTATCTATGGTGGTTTCGACTGTGCTCAACCACCCTGAATTTACTTTTGGGACAGCCCTTTTATTTTGTGCAATTCAATGTCTGTTTTTATTTCGAGTGTTCCCTGACAATCTTGCTTATTTCTTCGGCCATCTTTTCAAGCGGAACCTGTTTCTGGACGGCACCAAGTTCAAAGGCTACGCGAGGCATTCCGTATACGACAGATGACTCTTCATCCTGCCCCAATGTCCATGCTCCCTGTTTTCTCATTTCGGCAAGCTGGGCTGCACCATCGCGTCCCATTCCTGTCATGATTACTCCAAGAGCTCTGTTCTGGTAGATTTTTGCACAGCTTTCAAAAAGCCAGTCGGCAGAAGGTCTGTGACCATTGCGCAGGTCAGCCTTGGACAGTCTGATTACGTTGCAGAGTGTCGATTTCTCGATGACGATGTGGAAGTCACCCGGTGCAATGTAAATCTGTCCCGGATGGATTGGATCTCCGTCTTCCGCTTCCTTTACGTTCAAAGGACATATTCTGTCCAAACTTGCTGCGAATTCCTTTGTGAATCCTGCCGGCATATGCTGAACTACAAGAATCGGCTTTGGAAACTTTGGATCGATGTTCTTGAAGACTTCACGCAATGCATTTGGTCCGCCTGTTGAGATTCCCAGGACAACGATGTCGATCTGACCACCGTCACGCAACGGAGTGATTACTTCCGGCTCCTTCTTTTTTGCAGAAGAAGAAAAAAGTGTAGGGGAGAAAGCTGGTTCGCTCTTTGTCGTTGCCATCTCCTTTGGCTTTTCAATGATTCCGTCTTTTACAGCCTGTGCCTCAATTTCCTTGAGTTTAGCCTGCTGCATGTAGTGTTCGGCAATCGGAATCTGTTTTCCGTGAATGCGTGCGTATCTTCCGCCGTAAGATGCTGTCTTTTCAATGATGGAACTTCCAACTGAGGAAATGCTTGAAGATGTGGATCCTGATGGCTTTGTGATGAAGTCGCTTGCGCCAAGTTCGAGACATTTCATTGTGACGGAAGCGCCTTCTGTTGCGATTGATGAAAGGATTACTACAGGAATTTTGATTCCAAGCTTTTTTCTTTCCTCAAGAAACTGAACTCCGTTCATTTCAGGCATTTCGATATCAAGAAGAATCATATCCGGTTTGAGTGTGTCCAGTTTCTGGAGTGCGAATTTTCCATTCATTGCGGTTCCGCAGACTTTCATTCCTTCTGTTCCATCGATGATGCGTGAAATAAGGTTTCTCATCAATGCTGAGTCATCACATACAAGTACTTCAATTTCATCCATATCAAACCTCTCTTGTATAATAAAAACGGCTGCCGGAAAGCAACCAGTCAGCCGTCATTTAATTTTGGTTCTGTCTAAACTTCGTTCTTTTGGTAAAGACAGGCCCAAGGTGTTTTTAAGAACTCAAACTTCGTGTCCATTCCGAACAAACTTTCAGAGTGACCGATGAAAAGGTATGAATTCTTTGCCATTGACTTCCAGAAGTTGTCAATCGTGTTTTTCTGGGCAGGTTCATCAAAGTAGATGAGTACGTTGCGGCAGAAAACGATGTCAAGATTTCTGGCACCCATGTCGAAACGCAGGTTATGGTAGTCAAATTTTATTGTCTTCATGACGTCTGGCTTAACCTGATAACCTTTGTCTGTCTTTGTGAAGTAAGAAGCAAGGTAATTCTGTGGAATGCCGGAAACACGTGAATCTGGATAGAATCCCTGCTGTCCGACCAGGAGGGACTTGAGGGAAATGTCCGAAGCGATGATTTCAAAAGTATAAGGAGCCGGAAGCTTGTCTTTGAGAAGCATGGCAAGTGTATATGGTTCCTCGCCAGTTGAACATCCGGCGCTCCATATCCTTATCTTCGTGTCGCCTGTTTTCTTCTTGTTTTCAATTACATGCGGAATGACATAATTGATAAGGGCATCAAAGTGTGGCTGATTACGGAAGAATCTTGTAAGGTTCGTTGTAATACTGTCCAGGAAGAGCTTGAATTCTTCCTTGTCGCTTGTAATGAGCTTATAATAGGCTTCAAGACTGTCCAAATTCTTGTCGCGCAGGCGTTCCTTCAGTCTGCTGTCGAGAATTGAGCGGTTTGTTTCTGAGAATGTGATTCCGCTTGAATCGTAAATTAATTTCCTGAACTCGTTGAATTGTGAGTCTGTAAGCAAATCTGACATAGAAACAATTATATAACGGTAAATTCGATTTGTAAACTTTTAGAAAAAATTCTTAAGAAATTTATTAAGATTAAAAGGTTCTATGGGGCAAGAAATCAAAGCCAGGTATCACGATTGCTGCAGCAATCGTGCGGCCAAACTTATTAAGTAGGTTGATTGTACTAGACAACGGTTTGGCCGGTTACTTCCACAGATTGGCAGGATTTACTGAACGGCCGTTCTTATAGACTGCAAAATGGAGATGAGGACCAGTGCTCATTCCTGTGTTGCCAACCTTTCCAATTCTTGTGTTTGTGTCTACAAAGGTACCCTTGCTTATAGTTATTTCGCTCATGTGGCCGTAAAGGGTCTGGTAACCTGAGTGGTGGGCTACGACGACATAATTTCCGTATACATCACTCCAGCCTGCTGTAACAACTTTGCCTGGGAGAGCCGCGTAGATGCTTGTTCCTTTTGCACAGGCCATGTCGATTCCGCCGTGGTATGTTCTCTTTGATGAATCAAAAGGATTCTTGCGCCATCCGAACATGGACGTGAAATAATAGCGTGATTTGATCGGGCGTGTGAAAAGGTCGCCGTTTATTTCCTGTCTTGTGACCCAGTCCAGTTCCGCATAAGGAACGAAAAGGGATTTTCCGGCTTTAAGAGGCTCTTTCAGTCCGATATGATTGACTGAAGAACATTTTTCAGCTTCAACCTTGTATTTTTCTGCGATCGTTGCGACTGTTTCCCCGTCCTTGCGCACTGTGTAGAGAATTCCAGGCATCGAAGGAATCTTGAGGTACTGACCGATCTGGATGAGGCGTGAGGAATGAATGTTGTTTACGCTGATGATGGTGTCCTGTGTGATTCCGAATTCATCCGCAATAAAACCGATCATGTCGCCTTTCTTTACGCGGTATGAAATGTATGAAAGTTCACTGTCATCCTGTGATAGATTTTCTTCGCTGAAATTGAAAATGGATGCGTCTGCGGCGATTTCCTCTTCAATAGGGTTTGAAACCTGGGAGTCGAAGCCACCGCGACCGTTTGAGTTGTTGAAATGCAGAATTCCGAAGGTAATTCCTGTAATAAAAGCGGCGATTCCAAACACTGCTACACCGCATACAATACCTAATTTTAAATATTTTTTCATTTTGTACTTATTATACCACATATTCAGCAAATCCTCAAACAAAAGTTTCTGTCAAGCAATAAGATTTCAGGCGGAACCCCCGATGCCGGCCTACTTTTTCCCGAGGCCGATCAGGTAAGTTTCAAAGGACTCTTGTCGGCAGGCTTCCGGTTTGAATCCTTTTGCCTGGGTAAAAACTTCCCTCATTTTCATGAGAAGCTTCTGCTGGTCTCCGTTCTGGAAGATTTTCACACAGAAATTGGCACCCGGCTTGAGCATTGTCTGTGCATACCAGATTGCCATCTCAACAAGAGCCTTGGAACGCAGGGTGTCCACGGTTCTGTTGCCCGTCGTAAGTGGAGCCGCATCACAGACTACAAGGTCGTACGGTCCCTGGGCTTTTATCTGCTCGCGGATTTCTTCGCTTAAAAGGTCACCCTGGAAAAAAACAAGGTTGTCTGCCCTGACGTCCTTTGCAAGAGGGTTGAGGTCACATGAAACGACTTTCCCCGTGGAACTGATGTTGCGCAAAAGCCAGGTAGTCCAGCTGCCAGGAGCGGCACCAAGGTCAAGTACAACACTGCTTTTCTTGAGCATTCCGAATTTCTGGTCGATTTCCTGCAGTTTGTATACGCTGCGAGCTGGGTATCCTTCCTTGAAGGCTTTCTGTGACCAATAGTCAGGTTTTGCATAACTGTTCTGTTTTGACGGCATGCCTATAATATCGGAAAGTAAATGAATGCTATTTAGGAAATATTCAAAAATCGGCTCCCGTCCAAAGTTTACTAGGCCGCCTATACAAGAATTGCCCAAGCAATTTCTGGGGCGAAAGTCAGGGCAGGTACTGACATCTAAAGAGCAAGGCTTTCGCCAAGGATCCCTGAGCGAAGTCGAAGGGTTCGCCTATACAAGAATCTGGGTCACCAGAAAATAACCGCAGGGATACTTCGACATGCTCAGCAGCCCTGCGCGTCCAAATGCACAACACTCCTGCGTACGCATCTACTGATACAAATGCTTTCGCTCAAAGTTTACTAGGCCGCCTATACAAGAATTGCCCAAGCAATTCTTGGGGCGAAAGTCAGGGCAGGTACCGGCATCTAAAGAGCAAGGCTTTCGCCCAGGATCCCTGAGCGAAGTCGAAGGGGCCGCGTATTGTAAAAGGGTGGTCATCAGAAAATGACCGCAGGGTACTTCGACATGCTCAGCAGCCTTGCGTATCCAAATGCACAGCAGCCCTGCACGTCCAAATGCACAACAGCCCTGCGCATCCCAGGATCCCTGAGCGAAGTCGAAGGGGCCGCGTATTGTAAAAGGGTGGTCATCAAGAAATAAACGCAGGGTACTTCGACATGCTCAGCAGCCCTGCGCGTCCAAATGCACAGCAGCCCTGCGCATCCCAGGATCCCTGAGCGAAGTCGAAGGGGCCGCGTATTGCAAAAGGGTGGTCACCAGAAAATAACCGCAGGGATACTTCGACATGCTCAGCAGCCCTGCGCGTCCAAATGCACAACACTCCTGCGTACGCATCTACTGATACAAATGCTTTCGCTCAAAGTTTACTAGGCCGCCTATACAAGAATTGCCCAAGCAATTCTTGGGGCGAAAGTCAGGGCAGGTACCGGCATCTAAAGAGCAAGGCTTTCGCCCATTGTAAAATACCGTCTAAAAATTATAAAATACCGTCATTTTGAAGAAAATTTGTTGGAATTCACTGAAAATTTCGTTGTATATATAGGATAATATATTTATACTTTACAAAAATTTGGATTTTGTCATTTTAAGGACAGTCAGGGAGTCATTATGAACTACGCATTACGTTATGGAGATACATTGCCTCGTCTTGTAAAAAAAGCAGCAGAAAAGTGGCCGGAAGTTTCGGCTCAGCTTTCCCACACTAAAGATGGCGGCTATAGGGAAGTCAATTATCACGACATGTTCCAGAATGCAATGGATTTTTCCGGTGCACTTCTTGACCTTGGTGTTCAGCGCGGTGACAGAATCGGTCTTATTGCAGACAACCGCGAGGAATGGGAACAGGCTGATGTGGGACTTCTTTCCATCGGTGCCATCGATACTCCCCGTGGCTGTGATGCGACTGAAAGTGATCTTTCCTACATTCTCTCATTCTCGGAAGTTCATATCTGCATTACGGAAAACGAAGCCCAGATAAAGAAACTCCTCAACATAAAGAAAAATGTTCCGACTTTGGACACAATCATTCCTTTCGATCCTGTATCTGATGAAATAAAAGCACAGTGCAAGGAACAGGGCATCGACTGTTTTCAGTTCCGTGATCTTCAGGAAAAGGGTCATGCATGGAGAAAGGAACACCCGGATGTTGTTGAACAGGAACTTGACAAGGGAAAGATAGATGACCTTGCGACAATAATTTTTACTTCCGGAACAACAGGAACTCCAAAGGGCGTAATGCTTACCCACGGAAACATCCTCTGCCAGCTTGACGAAGTAACCGAACGCATTTTCCTTAATCCCGGCGAAAGGGCTCTTCTTGTACTTCCTGTATGGCATGCATTCCAGCGTGCGGTTGAATATGTAATTCTCTGCCAGGGAGCAACATTGTGCTTCTCAAAGCCTATCGGTTCTGTATTGCTTCAAGATCTCCAGAAACTTAATCCAGTTTTGCTTCCTGCAGTTCCACGAGTATGGACTGCAGTTTATGAAGGTGTATGGCGCAAGATGAGAAAGGCTGGCGGACTTGCATTCCTTATGTTCCGCTTCTTCGTAAATGAATCTATCCTATGGTGCAAGATCGACCGCAAGCTTCGCCGCAAGAACTCAAGGTTTGGCAACGACTACCTCGGCTTCTGGTGGCCTGTTCTTGTCTGGCCTTGGCTTTTGCTTTATCCATTGAGACTTCTTGGAAAAGTTCTTGTTTTCAGAAAGATCAAGAAGACTGTTGGTACAAATTTCCGCGCCGGTATTGCAGGTGGCGGAGCATTTCCTTCAAATGTGGATAATTTCTTCTGGGCTGTCGGCATCAACATCGTTGAAGGCTACGGTCTTACAGAAACTGCTCCGATCGTGAGTGTCCGTCCGATTGCAGATCCTGTTTTTGGAAATGTTGGCACCTCATTCCGCGGAATCCAGGCTCGTGTCGTTGATGATGATGGAATCATTCTTGGCCGCTGCAAGAAAGGTACTCTGCAGATCAAGGGTGCCTGTGTAATGCAGGGGTATTATAAGAGACCTGATCTTACTGAAAAGGTAATGACTGTTGACGGATGGTTTGATACCGGTGACATTGCGATTCTTTCAGTCAACGGTGAGATTTCTCTCCGTGGCCGCAAGAAGGATACAATCGTTCTTCAGGGTGGTGAGAACATTGAGCCTCTTCCTATTGAGGCAAAGATCAATGAGTCGATGTACATCGCAACTTCCGTTGTTTTTGGTGTCAATGAAAAGGGAATCGACCAGAAATATCTTACAGCTCTCATTCTTCCTGACCAGGATGCTATTGAAAACTATGCAAATGAAAACGGAATCAAGTTCAATTCCTTTGAGGAACTGTGCGCAATGGAAGCAATTCAGAAATTCATCGAGCAGATTGTCTTTGAGGAAGTAAGCGCAAAGAACGGATTCAAGAGTTATGAGAGAATCAACAAGATTGCACTCATTACAAAACCTTTCGAAATTGGTATTGAGCTTTCTGCAAAACAGGAAATGATGCGTTATCGTGTTGCAGAACTTTACAAGGACAAGCTTGCAATGCTCTATAAAGAATAAAAATCTGTAGATAGATAAAAGGGGCTGTCCCAAAAGTAATCTCAGGGTGGTTGAGCTTAGTCGAAACCACCACATATAGTGGTATCGGGCATTTCGACATTGCGGCTTTATGGAAGCTCCGCCGCCATATGCAATGACCCTGGCATGAATACTTATTGGACAGCCCCTTTGCTTTTATACGTTTATGCCGGATTTAGAATTCCTGCTTGATTTTGTCCGTGTCCTTGCCCTTGTCCTTTTCGCGGATTTCAACGCGGCGGATCTTGCCGCTGATTGTTTTTGGAAGTTCCTTTACGAATTCAAATATTCTAGGACACTTGTACATGGCGGTGTTTTCCTTTGCAAATGTAGAAAGTTCGATTTCCATTTCCTTTGCATCCTTTCCTTCGTATCCAGGAGAAAGAACGATTGTTGCCTTGACTGACATTCCGCGCTTTGGATCTTCTACACCTGTTACGGCACATTCCAGAACTGCAGGATGCTGCTGAAGGATTGATTCAACCTCAAATGGACTTACACGGTAACCGGCAGTCTTGATGATGTCGTCCTTGCGTCCAACAAACCAGACATATCCGTCTTCATCCATGTATACGTTGTCACCAGTGTGGTAAACTCCGCCGTCAAAAGCATTGGCTGTAAGAACAACATCCTTGTGGTAACCCATGAGGAGTCCGAAAGGCCTTCCGTCTTCAACGTGGATGCAAAGTTCTCCGATTTCTCCTGCAGGTACTCTCTTGTTGTTTGGATTGAGGACCTCGACTTTGTAGAGTGGATTTGGCTTACCCATGGAACCCGGCCTGATTTCGCTGTATTCCATGAAGTTTCCGCAGATGATCGTCGATTCCGTCTGTCCGTAGCCTTCATAGATTTTCTTTCCTGTAAGTTCAAGCCATTTGTTGAATACTTCGCCGTTGAGGGCTTCTCCGGCTGTGCTGAATCTTACGCATTTGCTCAAGTCATACTTGCTCAAATCCTGACGGACGAGGAATCGGTAAACTGTAGGCGGTGCACAGAAAGTTGTAAGACCAAAGTTTGAGATCATCTCAAGCATTTTTGTTGGCTTGAAGCTGTTCATATCGTAGACAAAGAGGGCTGTACCTGCGATCCACTGACCGTAAAGTTTTCCCCATGTTGACTTTGCCCATCCTGTCTCTGCAATTGAAAGGTGAAGTCCGTCTTCGATTACACCGTGCCAGTATTTTGCGGTCATGATGTGGCCGAGAGGATAGTCAAAGTCCTGAAGAACCATCTTCGGGTAACCTGATGTTCCAGATGTAAAGTAAAGGAGCATAGGATCCTTGTTGTGAGTTGCGGCATCTCCTACCGGGCGAGGGAATTCAGCAGGAAGCTTTTCATATTCCTCGTGGAAAGAAATCCATCCGTTGCAAAGGTCTTTTCCAACTGTAACAAGATCCTTTACAGTAGGAGACTTTGCCATTGATTTTTCAATTTCTTCCTGGATATGAGGATTGTCATAGGAAATGATCATCTTTACGTCTGCGGCATTTGTTCTGTATTCAATGTCGCTCTGCAGAAGCTGGTCAGTAGCCGGAATTACGATGGCGCCGATTCTGTGGAGTGCCGGCATCAAGATCCACCATTCATAGCGGCGGCGGAGGATGAGCATTACAGTGTCACCTTTCTTGATTCCCTTTGATGAAAGCCAATATGCGGCACGCTTTGATTCAAGGGAAATTTCATTGAAAGAGAAAGTCTTTTCTTCCCCGTTGTCGTCTATCCATACAAGGGCGCGTTTATTTGGGTCGTCCTGGGCATAGCGGTCTACGATGTCATATGCAAAGTTAAAGTCAGGGATTGTCTTGATCCTGCAGTTTTTGCTGAAATCGTCGTAGTCCTTGTACTCTCTGTCCTCGATTAAAAATTCGTGGCTAAGTTCCATGATGTATTCTCCAAAAAAGTGGCATCTTCAAAGTGATTTGAAGATTGCTCTATTATACAAATTTAGACGCGTCTTTGTCCAAGATTGTTTTAAAAAATTTATAAAATTTTATTTAATTGCTGTTTAATCTTTTTAAAACTATTTGGTGAAAATTGTGTCTAAATGATTATGGAAAACTTCAAAACATATATTTCAGAAGATGGAACTGAAATCTGCGGCGAGACAAAGATTCTTTTTGGCCAGTGTGGGGCGGATAGATGCCTTCATCTGACTGAAATAATGGAATACTGTGCCGATTATGTAATTGATCTCTATGCCCGGCAGGGTTATGACCGTCAGAAAATGAATGACATGGGCTATGTTCAGATGGTATCGAGGACCAGCATCCATATAGACCGCATGCCTTGTGAGAATGAGTTCATGACGGTGAAGGTAAGGGAAGAGAAGCCGGAAGGATTTCAGCTCATGCGCCATTATGAATTTGTTTCAGAAAAAGGCGACAGGTTGATTGAAGGAAAAAGTCTCTGGGTAATCGTGGAGCCTGAAACGCATTCCGTAGTCGCTCCGGGAAAATTCCAGTGCCTTTCAAAATCTGAGGTACAGACGGAATTCGAGAAGAAACCGGGGAAAATAAAGGTTCCGGAGAATCTGGAATTCCTTGGTGACCAGAAGATTCTTTTATCCCATCTTGATCCAAACGTGCACCTTACAAACGCAAAGTACATCAACTTTGCCATTGATTTTCTTCCGGATGAATACCAGCACAAAGAGATCACTGACTTCCGCCTGAATTTCTGCAGGGAAATAAAAAAAGGTGAGGTCATGCATGTGTACGGATTCTTTGATGACGAGAGCAGAAAAATTGTGGTTGCAGGAAAACGTGATGTTCCGGAATCCGGCGGAAAAATGGAAAGTTCTTTCGAATGTGAACTTTTCTACAGATGAAAGGAATGGGCTGCCTAAAAAGTAATTCCAGGATAGTTGAGTGTAGTCGAAACCATTTTATATAGTTTTAATGGACATTTCGACTATGCTCAATGATCCTGGCATGAGTATTTATTGGGAACTATACCTTGAATTCGTCTATCTGGTCACCGATGCGTTCAGAAGAAGGTTCTGTTCCGATTTCTTTACATAATTTTGAAGAGATCTCTTCAGGATTGAGAAAATGGAACTGATTTTTTTTGCTTTTCTACAGGTTTATGATCTGTGCCCCTGATTTTTCGTCTATCGGCATTTGTTTTTTTGGAACTTTTGTGACGATGAGTTCACCGCTGAAAAGTTTCTGTTCTGTGACTGCAAGAAGAAGTCCTTTTTCAGAACATGCGTAATATCCTGTGCGGTGGCCTGGAAGTCTGATTGGATCGCTTGCAATTCTCATTTTCAGCATGTCGTCGCAGGTTTCATTTTCAGGTTTTTTTTCAACGGCGGCAAAGGAAAGAACAGCCCTGTCTTTTGCAAGGTCCGCCTTTTCGGAAATGCGCTTCAACTGGGCAGGCGCGCTGTCCGCAGAGAAGGCAAAGTTGCACCACTTTCCGCCTTTCTTTCCGTCCATAGGACAAGTTCTGCAGTGACAGCATGGAGCAACCGGAACAAAACCCTTTCTGATGAAGGAATCGCGCATGAGACTGACAAGACGGGCTGAACGAGGATCTCCAGGCTCAATTGAAAGGATGCGCGGTTTTGATGTTCCTGATTTTGCAAAGGACACAAGACGGTCAGTATATTTCTTCGCAAGAAAGTCCGGAGGCATCTGTGCGTCGTCGTGGAGTTCGTTGAGCATGTTGGCACAGGTCACAAGATCTGCTTTTTCTTTGAGTGATGAATCCAGATTTCCTTTTATGCGTACGATTTTCCAGGTGTTGCATTCTAGACGGGCTGCAACGGAAAGGAAGATGTCTTCTCCAAAGGCAAGGGCCTGCTGGGAAAGGTCAAGACAGTAACAGGTGATGTTCTTTTTGCGGAGTTCCGGTCGTGCAAGGAGAAGTGCGATGGGTACAGTAAGTGGACCGCTGCCGATGTCGACAAATACGCCGCTGTCATCAAAAGAGAAAAAACTGCTTTCCATGTTGGCGAAAAGTCTTGTGAGGCGTACGAGATTCCACCAGAGAAAGTAGTGGACGTAGGCGCTCAAGGCCGTGGTTTCGTTCATGTAGCCAAGGCGGCGGTCACCGCGTTCGTCCGTAAGGTTGTGGCTCAGTGCGCGGATCTGCTGTGGAAGCAATGCCTTCTGTTTTGAATTGAGGGGATGCGAAGATGATATGATGTCATCGAAATTTTCAATTATCTCAGTGGCATCCTTTGGAACTGAAGATGGATCAAAAAGGGATGAGAGTTTTCTTCCGCTGAAATTTTTTTTCTGCTGAAGCTGTATGTGTTCGATCTTGTCTCTGCGCTGCTTCTGTTTTTTTTCAAGAAGATCCTTTTCTTCTTTTTCAGCACGTCGCTTTTCTGCCGCATCCTGCTTTTTCTGTTCAGCGGTGATTTTCTGCTTTATGTGGATGCCTTGTTTTTTTTCATACCATTTGAGTTCTATTTTTTCTGCCATGCTGAATTCCTGCCGTTCAGGATTTTGATGATGATCTTGCTGACTGCAGTGCGAAATACAATTCGCTCAGGTCAGACCTTATTTCCCGTATTGTCATTATCGCATCCGGATTTTTCTGGATGTTCTGGGCATCCTGAATGATCTGGTTTCTTGCGCCTTCAATAGTGAATTTTTTCGTGCATATCAGGTATTTGAGGCGAAGGATTGTCTCCAGGTCTTTAAGTGAATAGACGCGTCTGCCGGACAGATCTTTTCTGGGTGTTATGCTTGGAACCACTTCTTCCCAGTAGCGCAAAACGTGAGTCTTTATACCTGTGATTTTTTCAATCTGTCCGATGGAATATTGTGCCACTATTTATCCTGCTGCTTTTTTTCTTCTTCCCTCTGCTTCCAGTCCGTACGGCTTGCCTTCATTTCAATCTGCACCGGAATCTGGTCAAAGCCAAGGTCTTCGCGGATTCTGTTTTTGAGGTAGGAAACATAAGTGAGCGGAACATTGTCAGGTCGTGTCGCAAAAATCAGGAAGTTTACCGGATTCACGCTTGTCTGTGTCATGTAGCGGATCTTGAAATGGATTGCTTTTGTTGCTGGAGGCGGATAGTTGTAAAGCCAGTCCTTGAGGGCAAGGTTGAGAGAGGCTGTATCCACTTTGCGTGTAAGCTGGCTGTAGATTTCAAGGGCAGTGTTCATCAGGTTTTTGAGGCCGTCATGATTTTTGGCGCTCATGGTGATGATTGGAGCCCAGTTCATCTGGCCGAACATTGTCTGAATCCAGTCTTTTGTCTCACGGATAGCCTTGTTGCTCTGGTCTTCGAGAAGATCCCATTTGTTCAGAATGAAGATTACACCGCGTCCCCTTTCAAAGGCGAGGGATGTGATTTTCTTGTCCTGTTCCGCAAGTCCTTCCTTTGCATCGATCATGATGAAAGCAATGTCACACTCGTCAAGGGTTTTGATGGCACGGTTGACGGAATAATATTCAACGTTTTCCGTGACTTTCTTCTTACGCCTGATTCCGGCTGTATCAAGAATCTGGATGTCTCGTCCGTTATAGCGGAATGATCCTTCTACGACGTCGCGGGTGGTTCCGGCGTAGTCTGAAACAATGGAAGCTTCCGTGTGTGTAAGGGCATTGCTCAATGTTGATTTGCCGACATTCGGTTTTCCAAGGATTGCAATGCGGATAGGGCGTTCCTCGTCACTGCCTTCAGTTACACGGCTGAAGTCAAGGCCGTCCACCATTTTTTCCTGCAGGGCTGCAAGTCCGTCACCGTGGCTTGCGGAAATCAACGAAATTTCCTTGAATCCAAATTTCATGTAGTTGTATGCAAGGTGCTCGTTTTTTCCGCCTTCTGTTTTATTTACTGCAACAATAAGCTTGTCTGAATATGGACGCAGGCGCTGGATGAGTTCTTCGTCTTCTCCGGCGATTTCTGTTGCGTCAAGAAGAAGAAGAATGCGGTCTGCCTTGTCGATCATCTCGACGGTTTTTTCAACAACAAGATCATCCATTTCACTTTCACGGCTGGTAAAGTCACGGGTAAGCTTGTATCCGCCGGTGTCCATGAGGTGAACGGGTTTCCCGGCGATGAAACATGTTCCTTCAACAGGATCGCGTGTAACACCGGGAGTAGGATCCGTAATGGCGCGTTTTGTGTGGGTGAGGGCATTGAATAATGTTGATTTTCCAACATTCGGGCGTCCTGCGATTACGATGAGAGGTAAATTATTGTAAACCTTGTCCGGATAGAATTTGTCTGTATTGTTTTTTCTCTGGCTTCTGATCTCGTCATCGGCTTTTTTGCTTTTTTCCTGTACTTCAGGAACAGCTTCTGCTTTTTCTGAGGCTGTATCTTTCTCGATGACAGCTTTCACCGGCTTTGGTTTTGAGAAATCCGGCTTTGCTTTTTTCTGTTTTTTCATTTTCTGTCCTTATGACACTGAACGGTTTGAAAGGTTTTCAAGTTCCGTAATGGAGAAGTGTGACAATGTTTCCTTTATGACCGGAATGTTTGCAGGAGCCATGCTTAGACTGCGGATTCCCATGCCTGTAAGAATAATTGCGCTTTCCTTGCTTCCAGCCATTTCTCCACAGACGGAAAGAGGAAGACCGAATTTATTTGCGTTGAAGATAGTGCTTTTGATCATTCTCAGAACTGCAAGACTGAACTCATTGTACAGCGGATTAACGGCTTTATTTTCACGGTCGATTCCAAGGATATACTGGGTCAGGTCATTTGTTCCAAGGGAGAAGAATTTTGAATGCGGTGCAAGTACATCAGCACAGATTGCAGCAGCGGCAGTCTCAATCATGATTCCGATTGGAACGTCAGGGTTGAACGGAATTCCATCTTCTTCAAGCGATGAACGAATTCCCCTTGCGATTCCAAGGGCAGTCTCAATCTGCGAAACATCGGTGATCAGAGGAAGCAGAATCCGCAGATTTCCGTAGACGCTGGCACGGTAAAGGGCACGAAGCTGTGTTCTGAAAACTGAAGGGCAGTAAAGGGACATACGGATTGCGCGAAGTCCCATAAGCGGATTTTTTTCCTGAACGTTTGGAAATTCCGCGGAGTCAACAAGCTTGTCTCCGCCAACATCAAGTGTTCTGATGGTTACCGGTTTGTCACCCATTGTCTCAAGTACGTACTTATATGCCTGGAACTGTGCTTCTTCGCTCATGGAACTTGAATATGCACCAGTTTCCTTGTTGGTTTTCTGAGCGGCATCCATGAACAGGAATTCCGTGCGGAACAATCCGATTCCGTCGGCACCGTTTTCGATGGCTGTCTTTGCTTCTTCAGGAGTTCCGATGTTTGCGTAAAGCTTTATTTCAGTTCCGTCTTCAGTGCGTCCTGGAAGATCCCTGTACTTTTTAAGCTGTTCCCTGTATTTCTGTTCCGCAAGAATTTTTGTGTTGGTGCTTGTGATTGTTGCGATGTCAGGCTGAACTATTACTTCACCGATGTTTCCGTCAACAACAATGGTCTCACCCTGGGATGCAAGGTGATTTGCGTTTTCAATGCCGACAACAACCGGAATACCATAGCTTTTTGCAAGAATAGCAACGTGGCATGCACCGCTTCCTTCCGTAAGGGCAAGACCTGCGATTTTTCTTTTGCCAAGGATGATTGTATCGCTTGTCTTCATGTTGCGGCCGATGATCACAGCCTCATCCGGAACCTGTTCGATGTCAAAAGTGTGGTAGTCAAGAAGAACATCAATTACGCGGTTGAAAACATCCTCGATGTCCTGTGCACGTTCCGCGAGGTATTCGTTTCCACTGTTACGGAGCATGTCCGCATAGTCGGACACCTTGAGGTTCAGCGAATATTCGATGTTGAGAAGTTCTTTTTCGATGTAGGCCTTAAGCTCGCTCAGAAATACAGGATCCATGAGCATGAGAAGGTATGTTTCAAGAACGTCATGCTGTTCTTTGTTGATTTTCTCATCGGAAAGGTGTGTGTTCAGGTCAGACTGAACGTCATGACATGCATTCTGGAAGCGGACCCATTCAGGCTCCACTTCTTCCTGTGAGATTTTTCTTTTTGGGATTATTCTTTCCTGTTCCTCAGGCAGAATGAATGCTTTGCCGATACCAATTCCAGGTGCGGCAGATACACCGAGTACAACGTTCATTCTTATATATTAGTGGGAATTGAAAAAAAATACAATTAAGGGGCGAAAGCACTTGCTTCTTAGATGCCGGTGGCTGATGTAACTTTCGCCCCAAGAATTGCTTTTGCAATTCTTGTATAGGCTCTTTAGGATTTTTTTGGGCGAAAGCGTTTGCTTCCTAGGGAGCAGGCTCGCTGAGCGTAGTCGAAGAGAGCGGTGTAACTTTCGCCCCAAGAATTGCTTTTGCAATTCTTGTATAGGCTCTTTAGGAT
>SAMEA3663241__coassemble_108_pt1 | contig 23832 bp, 22 predicted proteins | sample SAMEA3663241__metabat2_high_PE_014 | metagenome-assembled genome bin SAMEA3663241 (sample SAMEA3663241) | pig gut metagenome | biome: pig gut; feature: pig-associated habitat; material: faeces | place: China | collected 2013
ACAGGCTCAGGGATCCTTTTCAGGCTTAGGGATCCTTTTCGGGCTCAGGGATCCTAGGCTGCTACAGGGTTGCTGAGCGTAGTCGAACCGTCCGCCTGCGACAACGGGGACAGACCCCTACATTTCAATTTACAAAAAAGTTTTTGTATTCTATAATATGGTGTATTGTTTTTATCACGAGGATCTTTCTATGGCGGAAAAAATAACATCGGACAAAGTAATCAGGGCTTTTCTTGACGCGGCTTTCATGCGCTCGGAAGGAAACACAAGTCTTGCTGATATTGCTGACATTCTGCACATCAAGAAGGCATCTCTCTACAATCACTTTGAGAGCCGTGATGACATCATAGAAAAAACCCTGGATTCATGTACCGACTATCTTCGCGCCATCAGTTTCATTCCAGCCGACATTGCTTCCGTTGCTAAAAAATATCCTGCAGACACGGTCCTCAAGGGAATCGTAAGCCGTTACGTGAAGATGCACGAGAAGATGCCTCTTTTTCAGATCTACACTTTTGTTGAAAGCATGAAGTATTTCAACAGGAGGGCTGCAGACATCATCGCTGAGGAAAACACAAGGCTTGTTGAGCAGACTGAAAAAACCCTTCAGGAACTCATCAAATGCGGGAAAATTAAGATTGACGAAGACGGCATACGACCTGCGTCAAAATGGTTCGTGGCAGGACTTAATGATCTTCTTGGCAGATACCTTATGGCACGCAAGCAGGTAGTGATGACAAATCCAAGATCCGGTGACGGAGAACTTTTCCAGATTGAGCATGATGAAAAGGCCCTTGAAAGAATCAACTATCTGGTTGAAGAATTCTGCAAAATGCTTTGATTGAATCCTTATAATATGCAGGTACCGGACCCTTCGACTACGCTCAGGGATCCTTATAACTTTTATAGGTGAAAGCAGCCCCCCTGAGCGAAGTCGAAGGGTCTTGTGCGAAAGCAGGCCCCCTGAGCTAAGTCGAAGGGGCCGGCAGCAAGTAAATATACTTTTTATTTCCTATTTAGATTCCAGTCTTACAAGCAGCGCTTCCAGTTTCTCGGAATACTGGCGGTCAGCTGCCCATGTTCCGGCCAGACCTTCTATGGTCGGTGACTTTCCTCTTGGATTCACATATCTGTAACGTGGATCGACGCACTCGTTTTTAAGTTTTACATCAGCACCTGTGGCATAGGCATGAAGATGCTGAACATGGGCACGCACACCAAGGCGTTCCGTATCAAACCAGAGCCCGCGCTGTTCCTCGTTGATGGCTCCAAGTCCGCAATAGTTGTGCATTTCCTCCGTCACAAGATTTCCAAAACGCAGGAATCCTGTCTCATGACACATCTGGATGAAAGCACAGTCGCTGTTTATTCCTTCGTCGCCCGCTTCCTCAATGTAGAGAGAGGCAAGAAGATTGACGGTGTCCTCATCAGCTTCAGGATTGTTTGCCATAAAGAACGCAGAAAGTTCAGCAGCAGACATTATTCCTTTGTCGCTGAGATTGCGGGAAATGTGTCTGCCATGCCTTGATGAGACACAGGATGCAAAAATCAATGATGCAAGAACAAGTGCTGTATAAAAAAATCTTTTCATCCGCTAGTTTCCGTAAATCGTAGTTCCGATGTAGTCTGTGCCGTTGAGGATAGCCTCTATGTTGTCGATGTTCTTTCCGGCTGCACAGATTACCTTAAGTCCCATTTCCTGAGCTTTCTTTGAAGCAATCGGATCAAAAGGACAGTTCTTGCCAGGAACCCATTCATCACCTACCATCTTGCGGAACTCAGTCCATGTGATGCTGTCGATAGGCTTTGCATCTGGATTTTTTCTCGGGTCATCGGTATAGACTTTTTCGATGTTTGAAAGGTTTACTACAGTGTCAGCCTTGAACTGCTCGGCAAGGTAAACAGCATCAGTGTCTGTTGAGAAACCAGGCTTCCAACCGGCGGCAACAATGATTCTTCCGGTGAAGTCACAGAGTTTTGTTGGATCGGTGATTACAGGCTGCTGGCACAAAGGTCCAAAAACAGTCTTGAGAATCTGGGCATTGAGTCTTGTGGCCGTGATTCCAATCCAGTCGCAGGCATAGTTTGTCTCATCTTCGTTTGCGAAGGAAAGCATTTTTTTCTGGGTATCGTCAAATTTAGAGGCGACAGCCTTGTATGCGTTCTGGTACACGCGGGCAGGAGCTCCACCACCGGCAACAAAAACAAGACGTGCATCCTTGTTCTCATCCAGCCATCTGCAAACCATCTTGCTGAAAGAAGCAAGAAGTTCAACGTCAACACTGTCAGGTGCGATAATCGATCCACCTACGGAAAGTACTTTAGTGATCATATTTTATCCTCTATATAACTAATAAATTCCAAGAATCATAGGGTTGTTCCATAGGGAACTGTAGCTTGAGGTTGCGTCCCCCGCCTCTTCCCAAACTGACTGAAGGGCATAGGTTCGTGGCCTGTAAACAATCTTGCTGTTAAGGGCAGACTGCTTTATCTGATGGAAGCCTCTGCTGAATGCAATGTGCTGGCTGTCCATGTTTCCAAAGTAGAATTCCTGGACATTCTCAACACTCTTGAATGCCGTAAACTCAAGTCCATCTGCAAGACTGACATCAACCGGGAACCATCCGTAGCCTTCAAAATAAAGTTCTGTCCACCAGTGTGGCACAACGGAAGTCTTGTCCTTTACAAGAACACCAGCCACAGGCACTGCAGGAATTCCAGCCTGACGGCAAAGAGCCGTAAACAGAACGGCAAAGTCATAGGCATCGCCCTTCTTGCGTCTTACAAGGTCCAGGAAGGAAGCATCCCCTGACCTTACTTTATCAGAAATCTCATAATTTTCAATGAAAAATTTATAGATCATCTGGGCCGCTTTGTATGGATTCCTTTCTTTTCCACATATACTGTCAAGAAGAAGAGGAATAGCGGAATTTTCAAGCTGAACGCAGCTGTCGGAAGATGTATAGCGTGAATAGAATGGGCTTGTCCTGTCTTTGTAAGGCCTTACCTTTGCCGCATTGATGTTTGATCTGACACTGTAGGCGCTTACGACATATGTCTGGCTGAACCTCTGCTTGTTGTTGACGATCTGGTTCAGCTGCTTCTTGTGGATCATGTCAAACGGATCGTCCACGATGAAAGGATCCGGATACACTTCGTTGAGTTCCGCATAGGGCTGGAATGAAGAAAGCACCGGCTTTGGTATGTAAAGGGAAATTGAACTTTCCTGTTCCGCAATGTGGTTTGAAACGTCCGCCGCAATCTGAATTACATAGGTACGCCTGTTTTCATACTGCTTCTTTCCCGAAGGATATTCCACGTTGATTTTTTTAGTTCCGCTTGAGCCATGATTTGTTTCTATATAGAAGGAACCGCTTGCTGCACCATCAGGAATCCTTACCTGAATCTCGGAATCGCTCCAAGAAACATAGTCAAAGTCAGCCTCGTTTGCCGCAATGAAGACACTGCTTCTGTCTCCGGAATCTTCGGCGTGGCTGGTGACATCATCCCTGTTGGCGGTAAAATAGATTTCAGAAATTCCCCTTGCAGTACCAAAGTTGGAACCATTGATGGTTATGATCTGGCCTATGACAGCGGTTTCATGAGACACGGAAGATATGGACGGAACTGAAGTACCCGGATCCATTCTTACAGCAACCGGAATCCCGATCTCGTTTGCAAAAAATGCAGGTTCCGAACGTCCGGCGGAAGTCCCTACGATGACAAGTCCATCCTGTACGTTGGCTGGAATATCAAAAGAAATCTTTGTATCTGTCCAGATTTTGTAGGCGCTTGAAGTTACCCTTGAGCCAGCGATCTCGACATAGGAAGTTCCTCTGGCGGAACCAAAACCGCTGCCCGTGATAACCATCTCATCACCTGGAGATCCGATAAGCGGCGTTATTTTCTGGATTGCAGGCATGCGCTTTACATTATGGCTCACTCCCTTGATGAAAAGTGCAATGAAGACAAGAAGAACCACCCACGAAAGTGTCCTCGCAAGTGGTGACCGTCTGAGAAGATTTTTATATGAACTTATGATGCTCAATTCATTTTCCTACTTCAAAAGAAACTGTAAAGATCGGTGAGGAAACGGAAAAAGAAAATCCCTTGGAATGGTCTGCTGAATTCTCCTCTGAAACTTCAACAGGTGTAAAAAGGTCATAATCCGAAAGAGCCGGATGGACAACTGAACTGCGTTTTCTCATATAAGGCTCAAACATCATTTCCTGCACGGCATTTGTTCCGCGGGATGAAACAGGAACAGCATGGGATTTCTCCACGGCGGCACCCGAATCAAAAAAAGATGAAAGGCGTTCTGTATCCAGATTTCCGTCGATCCTGAGGGGATTCACCACATTGGAAACGGAAGTCCTTGCGACCGGCGCAAACACCTGGCGTGCAACTTCTTTCTTTGAGGTTCTGAGGGGTACAACAAAGACGATTGCGGCAGCGGCGGCAATTCCGGCGGCAAAATACTGGATTCCCTTGAATCTTAGGAAACGCACGGTATTTTCGCTTTCATTTTTCTTGAAGTTATTGTAGGACATCTTGGCCTGGAGACGGGCAAAACTGTCATCAAGATTCTTCTGGGAAAACACGATGGAAGCTGAATCTTCATGAACAAAACCTTTAAGTCTGGTAAGGGCCTCCAGCTTTTTAGAACATTCAGGACATGAGGCAACATGTGCTTCATACTCCTGCAGGAATTCCTCTGGAAGCTCGCCGTCGAGATAAACCGAATGAATGTCATTTTCAGGACAAGTAGACATCGTCTTCTCCTATTAACTTTAATAACTGTGCTCTGGCACGGAATACCCTTACCTTTACGTTTCCCTCGGATATTCCAAGCTGATCACCTATTTCCTTATAATTCAGATCCGCATATTCGCGAAGAACTATAACTTCCTTAAGGTTGTCCGGAAGCTTGTTTATCGCCTCGACGGCAATTTCCCTTGCTTCCTTTTTGAGAAGATCCACTTCACCGCTGTCCATGTGCTGACGGCCTTCGTACAACACCTTGTGGTATGCATTGGCCTCACGAACCTTTCTCTTTGCATAGTTGAGAGCCGCATTCTTCACTACGCGGATCAGCCAGAAAGTCGCATCGTTCATGGTAGGAAAAACCATCTGCTTTTCCCTTGCCTTGATGAAGCTGTCGTGGACAATATCTTCCGCAGCTTCTTCTTCAAGGACAATCTTTACGGCCACCTTGAACAAAAGAGTAAAAGTGGAGTCATATATCTTTCTAAAGTCCGCATCATTGTTTGCATCAAGTGCCGCGGAACCCTTTCCATCCAATAACAATTCAAATTACCTATGGTTACAAAAAATCTTAAAAAAATCTAATTTTAAGTTGCAGACGATGTCATCAGCCACGTTTCCATTCAGGTCCCTTAGGAGTATCGATGATCGTAATGCCGCGAGACTTAAGGATGTCACGGATTTCATCACAGCGTGCAAAATTCTTTGCCTTCTTTGCTTCAGTTCTTTCAGCAACAAGGGCGTCGATTTCTGCAGCCTCAGGATCACCTTCATGTGGATTCACACTTGCCTTTTTCTCTTCTTCTTCAAGGACAAGGGCAGCCTTCTCAAGAAGCTTAAGACCGATAACCGTGTCCATTCTGGCAACAAGCTCGATCTTTTCTTCATTGGAAAGGGCATTTTCCTTGATCACCTTCTGGATCATGGAAAGTCCTACAGGTGCAAGAAGGTCGTTTTCCATTGCCTCACGGAACTTTGTTATGAATTCAGCGGCCTTTTCAGAAAGCCCCGAAACATCAGAAGCCTGTCCCTTTGCATAAACCTTTGCGGCAGCTGACTTGAGCACGTCAGACTTTTCTGCAAGCTTTGATACACGGCCTACGAGGGCCTCACGGCTCTTTTTTGCACCGTCCATGGCATCCCAGCTGAAAAGAATCTGCTTGCGGTAGTGTGCCCCAAGAAGGAAGAAGCGGTAGTCAAGGGCATCGTATCCCTTATCTACTAACGACTGAAGGGTCAAAAAGTTACCGCTTGACTTGGACATTTTTGTCGCACCCTGAAGAACAAGGAATTCATTGTGCATCCAGTAGTTTACCCAAGGTCCCTTTGCGGCTTCTTCAGCACTGAAAGAGCCTTCAGACTGCGCGATTTCATTTGTATGATGAACAGGAACGTGGTCGATTCCGCCTGTGTGGATGTCGAAATGCTGGCCAAGGTACTTCATGCTCATGGCAGAACATTCGATATGCCATCCAGGGTATCCTTTGCCCCATGGAGAATCCCACAAAAGTGCCTGATTCTCAAACTTTGATTTTGTGAACCAGAGGGCAAAATCCTGAGGATTCTTCTTGTTCTCGTCAATGACAACTTCCTTGCGGCGACCTGCTCCTTCCTTAAGCTCGTCAAGCTGGAGGTTCGCAAGCTTTCCGTAGTCCTTGTATGTGGTCACGTCGTAGTAAAGGTTTCCGCCTGCCATGTATGTATGACCGTTTGCCTCAAGTTTCTTGATAAGCTCAATCATCTCAGGAATATGTTCCGTAGCCTTGCATACAACATCAGGGCGGATGATGTTCAGCCTGTCGATGTCATTGAAGAAAGCATCGGTATAGAACTTGGCGATCTCCATGACACTCTGGTGCTTTTCTTCCGCAGTCTTCACCATCTTGTCTTCACCGTCGTCGCTGTCACCGCTGAGATGACCAACGTCCGTGATGTTCATTACGTGCTTCTTGTCATAACCAAGGAAAGTCAAGGTGCGGTCAAGGGTATCAAGAAAAACGTATGCGCGAAGGTTTCCGATATGCGCGTAGTTGTAGACTGTAGGACCGCATCCATAAAAGCCGACAAATCCGTCTGTAATAGGCTTGAATTCCTCTACTTTGCGTCCCATTGTATTGTATAATTTAAGTGCCATAAACTGCCTCTTATTTGATTATTTTTCATTCCTTTCTTATAATAGAAACAATGTTAAAACTACACGAAATCACTGAAAATATCAATAAAACACCATATAAAGGAAAGATTCTTGAGCATGAGGACCTTTCACAGCGTACAACAATGAAGACAGGCGGAACTGCAGCACTTTTTCTTGTTCCGCAGGACAAAAAATCATTTTTCATCGCCATCGCATGCCTCAGATCCCTTGGAATTCCTTTTTTCATCCTTGGCGGGGGAAGCAACGTAATTCCGCCGGACGGTGAACTAGAAGCAGTGGTAGTCTCGACGGAATCCCTCGACAAAATAGAAATTCTTGAGGCCGATGGGAAACAGGTGCTCGTAAGGTGCGGAGCCGGAACAAAAACCTGCGACCTTGTCGACTTCTGCACAGACAACGGGCTTTCCGGCCTTGAAAGTTTTGCAGGTCTCCCCGGAACAGCAGGAGGAGCCGCCTACATGAACGCCCGCTGCTATGGCAAAGAAGTGTCTGATGTGCTTTTTTCAGCGGAATATTTTGATCTTGAGGACATCCAAAAAATTACCGATTTTTCCGATAATTTTATTGAACGTCACTTGAAAATGTATCATAATATACAGACGGGTGGAGATTGGGCATATAAGAATTCACCTTTTATGCGCAGTCACGGATTTCTTGTCGAACTTACGTTCAAACTTGCAGGAGCAGACAAAGAACAGAAGGAATCCATAGCTTCTGAATGCCGCAGATATGTCGATGACCGCAATGCAAAGGGTCATTTCAAGGCACCAAGTGCGGGAAGCGTCTTCAAGAACGACAGAAGCTTTGGACAGCCCAGCGGACGGCTTATAGACGAAGCCGGCCTCAAAGGCAGACAGATTGGCGGAGCGCAGATTGCTCCCTGGCATGGAAACATAATCATCAACCAGGGCAAGGCAACCAGCAGCGACATCAAGGCTCTTGTTCAGCTTGTCCAGGATGAAATTCTTGGCAGAACGGGTTTCAGACTTGAACCGGAGATAATTTTCATAGAACAGAATCTTCAATGATTCGTCTATAATAGAGGGGTAAAAAAGTTGCTTCAGCTTTCATTTGTAAATTTCAAACCGAATTCACATATTCTCCTGGAGGGAGCTCCTGCAACAGACAGGTTCTTCATCATTCAAAGTGGAAGAGCCCGCAGCTACAATGAAGTTCATGTTCCGGGAATCATGCCTGAGGTGCTTGGACCAGGTGACTTCATCGGTGTCATCGCCTGCATGTCCGGACACAGCCAGACCAAAAGCGTCGTCGCCATCGAGCCTGTGACGGCGATCATGGTAATGAAATCACAGTATTCCGACCTCATTGCACAGAACACTCCTGTTGCCCTCAAGATCGTAAAGTCATTCGCACGCGACATGAGAATCGTCAACGACCAGCTTACAAAGCTCACGGCAAAAAGAACTTTGATCGATTCACCTGAAGCAATTTACCCGATCGCGGAATACTACGAGCATCAGGGACTTACAGACATCGCCTGCTTTGGTTACTACCAGTACATCAAGCATTGCTCTTCAGGCCTGAACATAGAAAAGGCGAAGGAAAAGTTCAAGCAGTACAAGCCGCGCTCAAAGGCGGTCTATTTCGAGCCTACAAACGAGATGATTCGCAACTACCCTGCAAACACCATGATCATGACGGAATGTCAGAAAGGCGCCGACATGTTCATCATCCAGGAAGGTTCCGTAAGAATCACAAAGGTAGTTGACGGAAAGGAAGTTGTTCTCGCAATCCTCAAGAAGGGCGACATGTTTGGAGAGATGGCTCTCCTTGAAAACAAGCCTCGCTCAGCAAGTGCCATCGCGCATACTACCTGCAGCCTCATGGTGCTTAACAACGCCAACTTCAACCAGATGGTTGCTACACAGCCTCAGATGATCTCAAAGCTTACTACGACTTTTGCGGAACGACTCTGGGCCATGTGCCGCCAGCTTGCAAACACACAGCTTTCAGACCCAAGAGAAAAGCTCATAGATGTCATTGCCCTCCAGCTTGAAAAACTCAAGGTTCTTCCTGTCAAGGGTGAAAAATACAACACAGGAATTTCTGTAGCCGACCTTATGAAACTGGGCGGCATTCCAAACGAACAGCAGAATTCCGTCTACAACCTGCTCATGTCGGACCAGAACATTGTCATCGAAAACAGCATCATCATCGTTCCTAATGTTCCGGAGCTCATCAAGCAGGCAGCATTCTACAGAAAACAGAGTACACGCCATGCAAAAGACCGCTAGGAAATTTCTTGCTGCAGCCGCATCGCTTCTCTTTTCAGGATTCTTTTGTTTCGCCCAGGATTCACTTCCGGACGGATTCAAGAAACTGCGGTTTGGAATGTCTGTGGACCAGGTCAAGGACGAGCTGAAGAAAGACCTCAACTTTGGCTACCGTGGCGACAGGGATGTTTCCCTTCTTCCCGGAGAAAACAGGATTCTCATCGAAACCGACACTTCAAAGACAGCTCCATACTCCATTCTTGAACGCTGCTGGTTCCAGTTTTATGACGACAAGCTTTACACCATCACCATAAACATGCGCAGAAAAAAGATGGACCATTATTCCGTATTCACCACGCTTTCAGAAAAATACGGTGAGCCGACTTCACTCAATCCGGAAAAAAGCGAGTGGAAGGATGACAACGTGATCATGTCATTGGAAAGACCTCTGACACTCAAATACACTGACAGAAAAATTTTTGACGAACTTCAGTCAAAGGCCATGGTAAACAAGACCGCTGAGGAAGAATCAAAGCAGGAATTCCTGGATTCACTATGAAAAAACTATTGGTTCTAATTTTGTCGGCTGTGCTTTTCTCTTTTTCGTGTACTGCGGAAAAAGGAAAATACAGGCTCCCGGTGGAAAACATTCAGATCGTAAAGAATGACAGCTCAAGATTGACAGTGCGTTCCGAAATCGCAGCCAAGCAGGAAGAACGCAACTACGGATTCATGAACAGAAAACATATTCCGGCAGGGACAGGCATGCTCTTTGTCTTTGAAGAAGAACAGCAGCTCAGCTTCTGGATGAAGAACACACCGCACCCCCTTTCGATCGCCTACATAGACAAAAACGGAAAAATCCGCGACATATTTGACATGGAACCTTACAGCCTTTCACCAATCCTCAGCACAAGATCGGTGATGTACGCCCTTGAAGTGCCGAAAGGATGGTATGATGCCAACGGAATCAAGGTTGGCGATCATGTGGAGATTCCACGGAACTACAGGTAGAAAATTAGAGCAGCTTTTCCAGTTCCGCTTTGGCGATCTTGTCATCAGGGTCGATTTCAAGGACAACTTCAAAATATTTTCTAGCCTCGTCTTCATTGCCCATCCTGAGGCTTAGATATCCGAGGTTTGAGATGATCTTTGTATTCTCGCAATCCATGGACAATGCTTCCTTCAACGTTGAATAGGCACCTTCCACTTCTCCGGTTTCCATCTGACAGATCGCAAGTTCGTTAAGTGTATCGGCATTCTCATCTCCACCGTCACACTCCCTTGCCTTCAGAAAAGCAGCCTTTGCATCTGCAAAACGACCAAGTTTTCTGAGCCCCCATCCAAGAAGGAACCATGCATTCCAGACAGCAGGATTGTCCGCTATGAATTTGCGGATCTCCTCGAGTCCTTTTTCTTCCTGGCCGCCGGCAATGTATTTATATGCGTCGTGGAACCTGTCGTTCTCAAGGTTGCGGTTTGAGATTTTGTTGATGATTTCCTGGGCACGTTCCTTTTTATAGATTCCGTTTTCACCAAGCTTTTCATCAGACCAGTCGGAAACAAGGGCCATGTAGCTTTCAAAACAGGCCTTTGCTTCGCTGTATTCGCTTTTCTTGAGATAGAAGAAACCGGCGTTGAAATATCCATCCGGCAGTTCCTTGTCGCTGTCCAATACCCTTTTGTAATATCTCAAAGCCAGGTCATCACATGAATCAGCATCATCCGCAAGGGAGTTCCGTCTGTAACTGTCAGCCTTCTGATCATAAAAGATGGCCATGTCCAGAACTATTGCAAGATCCTCAGGATCAATTCCATGAACGGCAAGCCAGATCTCCTCGGCAAGATCCCAGTCCTCATCGTGAGTCTTGAGGATGGCAGCTTCAGCAAGTTCCTTCTTGATGTCCGGACGCACATCGGTGATAAGCTTTCTGTAATAGGCGGAATTTTTATTGGCGGTATCGTAAGCCAGAACCGTAAGAATTCCTGAAAGAATCTGTTCCTCGGAAAGGTTTGCGAAATCTTCCTCAACAGGATCATCCTTGTTTTTTTTCTGGACAGGAAGTTCGATGGAAGGATCAATTTTCATCGCCCCGGAAGAAAACTTTGCGTCTGCAGGGATCTTTACAAAATATACTGAATCCAATGGATTTGCTGGGCTCATATGCTTTCCTTATAAAAAAATATGGCATCTCTATAACAGAGATGCCAGAATATTTCAAGTAATCTAGTTTGCCTCGGAAGGGGTCTCCGGAGCAGCAGGCTTTTCAGCATCTGGAGCGCTGGCTTCCTTCGCAGGTGGCTGGGCAGCTTCGGCGGCAGTTTTCTCTGCAGGCTTTGCGCTTTCTGCCGGTTTTGCATTTTCAGCAACAGGAACCGCTGTTTCTGGAACATCCCCGGCAAACTTGGTATCAAGCTCACTCTTGCGCACAGATGTAATGTACTTGTTGATGTGAATCTTATACGCAAGACTTATTGAATCTTCATTGAACTTGACGCTGGCGACAATGATATCCTTTCTGCCTTCGATGAAGCTTGCACCAACGACAATACCGTTAAGAGTGATGATCTCATGAGGATCTTCAAATTCAACCTGAAGCTGAACTTCCTTGTTGAGAAGATACTGGGCAAGTCCCATGAGGACGATCTTCGCACCTCCAAAGGAAAGATCCTGAAGGATGCAGTGACGAGGCACGTTCTGGATGGAGATGACCATCTCCTTCTTTGTAAGTCCAAGTCTTCTCATGGAATCCTGATTGATGATGATGCGGTCTTCCTTGCGCTTCACGGCATTCACGTTGGCGTCAAGAAGATTTCCGATCATCTGGATAAGGTCATCAGGCGGACGCTGTGTATACTGAAGCTGAACCAGAGCAAGCTCGGAACTGTTCATGAACGGCTTTACAAGTTGAACACGTGCAGAAACAAAGAAACTCATCAACTGACCGTCTGGCTGATAGAAGCTGAACCTCAAGCTGACCGGAGCAGGATCTTTTTTTGAAAGAACCTGATATGCACCGCTCTTTATTCCAACAATAATCTTCGCAATATTGAATGTCGTGCTGTTGACAATACATGGCCACTGCAAACCACCGCTCTTGATATAAATCTGGCGCGGATCCATTTTGAGGGTACGCATGATGTCTTTCGAGAAAGTAATTTCAGTGTCCTTATAGTCATCGTAATAACGGTTAAGGACTTGTGCGGTAACAACAACTGCCATAATGACTGATTATAATTCATAAAGTCTTTTTCGACAACATAAATAAAATTTTCTTTATATCTTTGTTTCTATCTATAGTATTTCCCGGAATAAAATAATATTTAAAAAATTTCTGATTTTTATTGACTTTTAAGTGTATAAACGGGATAGTAACAAAAAATACATCATTATTTTAGAGGAGTTGTACTGCAGTGAACGGAAGTACAGTTTCTATTGACCATGTGTCAAAGCACTTTGGATCTTTCCATGCGCTTGATGACGTTAATATTACGATTAAGCAGGGTGAATTCTTTTCACTTCTGGGACCATCAGGCTGCGGCAAGACTACACTCCTCCGCATAATCGCAGGGTTTGAATTTCCTGACGATGGTGCTGTCCTTTTTGATGACAAGGATATTGTTTCCTTAGCGGCAAATAAGAGACCTTCAAACACGGTTTTCCAGAGCTATGCGCTTTTTCCTCATCTTTCAGTTTATGAAAATGTTGCGTTCCCATTGCGTCTGCGCAAAGTAAACAAGAAGGAAATCGACAGAAAGGTCCGCGAATATCTCCATCTGGTTCAGCTTGACCAGCACATTTTCAAAAAGCCAAACCAGCTTTCAGGCGGACAGAGACAGCGCGTTGCCATTGCCCGTGCCCTCATCAACGAGCCAAAGGTTCTTCTTCTTGACGAACCGCTTTCAGCCCTTGATGCAAAACTCCGTGCAAGCCTTCTCCTTGACCTTGATGCCCTTCACGACAAAATCGGAATCACATTCATCTACGTTACCCACGACCAGAGCGAAGCCCTTGCCGTTTCCGACAGAATTGCCGTAATGAACAAGGGAAAGGTTCTTCAGGTGGGAACTCCGTTTGAAATCTACGAAAGTCCTGCAACCCAGTTTGTGGCAGAATTCATCGGAGAAACAAACCTCTTTGAGGCAACCGTCGCAGAATGCGTCCCATACAAGAATGAAAACGGAATGGAAGAATTCATGTGCACCTGTTCCGTTCCGGCTTTGGGAAAACAGGCTCCACTTCCTACAGACAGCGCGGAACTTGCGGCAACAGACAAGTACATGATGGTCACAGACTACGACCACACTGAACCTGGACAGAAAGTCGCATTTACAATCCGCCCTGAAAAAATCAGAATCACTACAGACATTCCTGACGTTCATGGAAGAAAAGACATAAACGTATTCAAGGGAATCGTCGAGGAACCTGTATACACTGGATTCCAGTCAAAGTTCTACGTACGCCTTGAAAACGGTGCAGTGCTCAAGGTTTTCCAGCAGCACAGGAATTTCATGGACGACGGTCCGGACATCGCATGGAAGGATACTGTCTATGTTTCATGGGCAGCAGACGACGGCTATATTGTAGAGGACATTGAAAAGTAATGGAAGAAAAGCAGAGTACAGACCTTAAGATCGCATCTGCGGCATATTCGCACAAGTTCAGGAAAGCAAATCCAGGTCCTGCCTATGCATGGCCGATGGGTGTCTGGTTTTCCGTATTCTTCATCATTCCGCTTGTAATCATCATCGCCTATTCATTCATGAAGCGTGACGTATACGGCGGTGTTGTTCCAGAATTCTCTCTCAAGGCATATCAGCAGATGCTTTCACCTGCATACGGAATGATCTTTCTCAGGACTCTCTGGATCACAGTCTTTTCAACAGTCGTGACAATTCTCATTGCACTTCCCTGCGGCTATGCCATGGCAAGAAGCAGACACCAGACCATCCTTCTCATCCTGGTTGTCGTTCCTTTCCTGACAAACAGCCTCATCCGCATCTTTGCATGGATCACGATACTTGGCGACAACGGAATCCTCAACCAGATTCTTGCGGGCTTTTTCAACCTGTGGCAGAAGATTACAGGCGGAACTGCAGAATTCGTTCCGCATAAATTCATGTTCACAAAGGGAGCCGTAATTCTCGTAAGCATCTACATGTACCTGCCTTACGCAATCCTTCCAATTTTTACGGCAGTGGATAGATTTGACTTCACACTTCTTGAAGCAGCACGCGATCTTGGGGCAACAAAGCCTCAGTCCATGGTCAAGGTTCTTCTTCCAGGCATCAAGAGCGGTGTTTTAAGCGCAATAATTTTTACGTTCATTCCGATTTTCGGTACATATACTGTTCCTCAGCTTGTAGGCGGAAAAGACAGCTACATGCTTGGAAACATCATCGTCGACCAGGTTCAGAAGGTACGCAACTGGCCTCTGGCTTCTGCATTCAGTCTTGTGATCACACTCATCTCAATGGCAGGCGTTCTCCTCATGCTTTCAACAGGCAGGAAGGAAGCACAGCTCAACAAGAAATCAACGAAGGAAGACACGACAACTTCCATTGCTGACGCCATCTCAAGCGCAAAACTTGGAGAAACAAAATGAAGAATCCGGCATTGGCTTTATACAACAGGGTATTCAAGAAAGTTCCATCTACGGAAAACGCAAGGCATGCAAAACGCGGCTGGAAGAAACGCGCGGTTCCTTTCAGTTTCTCAAACACGGTGCTTGTGGTTTCTTTGCTTTTCCTTTTTCTTCCGCTTTTTGTAATCGTAGTCTTTTCATTCAACAGCGCAAAAGATACAACCTGGACAGGTTTCTCTTTTGTATGGTATGAAAAACTGGTGTTCTCATCGAAGCCATTGTGGCAGGCTCTGCTGAACAGTCTTGTAGTCGCCATCACATCGGGTATCGTCGCAACAATTCTTGGAACCCTTGCTTCCATCGGTGTAAGCTGGTACAAGTTTCTTGGAAAGTCATACATCCAGACAGTAAGTTTTCTTCCGATGGTTCTTCCTGAAGTCATCATGGGTATTTCACTGCTGATTTTCTTCAGCGGAATCAAAATGTCCCTTGGTCTTTTTACAATCTTCATCGCACATACGACATTCTGTCTTCCTTTCGTCTATCTCATGGTAAGCGCTCGCGTAGATGAATTTGACTATTCAATCATCGAGGCAAGCCACGACCTTGGAGCAAATGAAATGCAGACGCTCTGGAAAGTTGTAATTCCGGCCATCATGCCTGGAATCATAAGCGGCTTCATGATGAGCGTAACAATGTCACTTGAAGACTATGTAATCACAGCCCTTGTTTCAGGACCTGGAAGCTCGACTCTTCCTCTCTATGTTTATTCCATGATACGTTTTGGAGTAAGCCCTGTAATCAACGCCCTTTCCTTTGTTCTTATCCTCATCATCACGGTTGTGGCCGTCGTGCTTAAGAACAGACTCAAGAGCTTTGCGGCAGCACATTGATACAAAAAAAACCAACACATTCTATTATCAATTTTTAACCATAGAAGGATAATGCAATATGAAAAAAATTATCAAAGGTATTTTTGCCGCAGCACTGACAACTGCATCATTTTTTGGACTTGCTTCCTGCGGTGAGGAAAGCAACGAACTTTACATCTACAACTGGACCTACTACACTCCGGATGAAGTTCTCCGTGACTTTGAAAAGGAATTCAACTGCAAGGTAAAGGTCGACTACTATGCTTCAAACGAAGAAATGTATGCAAAGCTCCGTGCAGGTGCCAAGGGATACGACATCGTAGTTCCTTCACAGGACTTCTGTTCCATCATGATCGAGCAGGGGATGTTCCAGCCATTGGATCAGTCAAAGATGACAAACAAGGGACACATCAATCCTCTGTGCTCAAAGATGGCTTCATATGACCCTGACTTCAAATATACGATCCCTTACTATCTTGGAATGGCCGGAATCAGCGTAAACAAGACAAAGGCTCCGGCAGACTATGCACGTACATGGGACATCTTTGCGGACAAGAATTTTGCAGGACATGCCACAATGATGGACGACATGCGCGAGGTAATGGGAGACGCCCTTACAGTTCTTGGTTACAGTGTAAACTCTACTGATGACGCGGAACTTGCAAAGGCAAAGGATTACATCATCGCCAACTGGAAACCAAACCTTGTAAAGTTTGACGCAGAAGGATTCGGAAAATCATTTGCAAGCGGAGACTTCTGGCTCTGCCAGGGTTATGCGGAAGTTGTCTTTGGTGAAGTTCCGGAAGACAAGTGGGATGAAACTATCGACTTCTTCATCCCTGCAGAAGGTGGTCCTTCGTACATGGACAGCATGTGTATCCTCAAGGATTCAAAGCATGCAGCCCTTGCCAACGAATTCATCAACTACATCCATAGACCTGAAGTGTATGCAAAATTCCTTGACGCATTCCACTTTCCTTGCTTCGTAAACCCTGACGCAGCCCAGTACGTGACGACAAAGCCAATGTACCAGGCAGAAATGATGAACAACGGAACACTCAAGCTTGATATCGGAGAAAACCTGGACAAGTACAACAACCTGTGGCAGGAAATCCGCTTTGCCGAATAAAAGGAACAGCTACCTGCGGTGGATTTTACCGGCGGCAAACCATGCGCCAAGATAAACCGCAAGTGCTGTGACGGCATCAAGTACGTAATGCTGCTTGATGAAAAATGTAGAAAAAACAATCAGAAGGGAGCCTGCAAAGAACACCACTTTCAGGCTCTTTTTTATTTTATCAGAGAAGAATCCAGAGCCCATGACGAGGAAAGCAAAGAGGCAGTGGATGGACGGACAGCAATTGACAGCAGGTTCATCCATGGCATAGGTAAAAGCAAGGAAGCGCCCTGTAATTCCGCCTAAAGAAGAAGCATCAGGCCTTACCATGACCGTCGGGTAAACAAGATAAACGGCATAACATGCAAGAACACTGATGATTCCGGCGATCAAAGTTCTTGTATATTTTTCACGGTCCGCCCTGTACAGCAGATAGAAGCAGACAAGAGTGTACGGATAGAAAAGGTTATAGACATAGACAAAAGCCGGAACAAAAGGAATGGCATTGTCGATCCAGAAATCAAAGGTGTGGTAGTCGGACTGGAAAAGTTTTATGGTCCAGTAGCAGGCAGCCTGCAAAACAAGAAAGACCGGAGTCGTAGCCAAAAAAAACTTATTTTTCATATTCAGAATGTTACTTTAAACTCCGGAAAATTGCAATTTTTCATTCATCCTTATATAATCAACTGCATGAAAATCAAGACAAACAGATCAAGACTTTCCGGCCACATTCAGGTTCCGGGATCAAAATCACATACAATCAGAGCACTTCTTCTTGCATCCCTTGCGGAAGGAACTTCACACATCAGCAACCCTCTTCCAAGCGCAGACTGCCTAAGTACAAGCAAGGCGATTCCGCTCATCGGAGCAAAGCTTGAGAACGACCTTGAAACAATGGAGAACGACAAGGTATGGACTGTCAAGGGAGCCGGGAAAAATGCCCACCTTCCGTCAAATGTCGTGGATGTTGGAAACAGCGGTTCACTCCTCTACTTTCTTTCTCCAATCGCAGCCACTTTCAAGGGATGGAGCATTTTCACAGGTGACGAAAGCATAAGAAAGCGTCCTGTGGCCCACGTTGTCGACGTTTTGAACCAGCTTGGCGGTCATGCATATATTTCCCAGCCTGGGGCAACAACATGTCCTATGATGGTTGAAGGCCCGATCAGTCCAAAAGCAAAAGTTGTCACAGACGGAGCTGTTTCAAGCCAGTATATTTCAGGTCTCATGATGTCGGCTCTCCTTATGGAAGGCACACTCAGAATCGAACTAAGCGATCCAAAGGAAACTCCATACCTTACCATGACACAGAAGTGGCTTGAGTCCGTTGGAGCATCCGTGCGCATGAGTGAAGATTTCAAATCAATTGAAGTTGACGGACCTGTAGACATCAAGGCATTCGACACTAAGATTCCAAGCGACTGGGAAGCCGTTGCATTTCCTCTCATGGCAGCACTCATCACCGACAGCGAAATTACAATCGACAACATCGACATAGGCGGAACCCAGGGAGACGACGCCATCGTTGACATCCTCAAATCAGTCGGCGGTGACATCACTGTTGACGCAGAAAAAAAATGCCTTGTTGTCCGCGGAGGAAAACGCCTTACAACAGAAAACCTTCCGGGCAAGGAGCTCCATGTAAAGATTTCCGGATTTCCTGATGCAATCTGTGCACTTGCTGCAATCGCATGTTTCATCGAAGGAACAACAGTGATCGAAGACGCTGCCGTTTGCCGCAGAAAGGAAACGGACCGCATCAAGGTCCTTAAGTCGGAACTCGGAAAACTTGGTGCAGTCGTAGAGGAAGGCGAAGACTTCATGATCATCCGCGGTCATTCTCCATTGAAATCAGACGGAACAAAAAATCCTGAATTCAAGATCCACGGCGGCGAAGTTGATTCATATCTTGACCACAGAATCGCCATGAGCATGGCATGTCTTGGTCTTGGTCTTGCTGAAAATGAAGTGGTCACAATAAAAGATGCAGAGTGCTGCAGCGTAAGCTTCCCTGATTTTTTCAACGTGATGAACGGCATTGGAGCGGGCTTTAGCGCCGCAACTTTGTAACCCGATTCAAGGAAGTGTAATTATGACAATGAAACGTACATACGACGACAGCATGTTCATTGAAATTTTTGAACATGAATATACATGGCTAAACGGATTCTTGAGGAATGCAAAAAGATATGCCGACAAGGCTGCCGTAATTGACCCGGAGCAGAACCTTACGTGGACATACGACAGGCTTAACAGGGAATCCAATAAATTTGCAAATGCCCTTCTAAAAGATGAAACAGGCAAAAACCATGTAGTCATGGCCGCCCTAAGAAACTGTCCGGCTTTCTGCACGTCATACATTGGCCCGCGAAAAATCGGTGCAATTCTTCTTGCCGCAAATTCAAGCCTTGCTTCAGGCGAAATGGCGCTTTTAATTGACCATAACAGCCCAAAGGTTCTTATTTATTCTGCGTCCATAAAAAAAGTTGTAATGGATGCCCTTGAGTTATGCACCCACAAACCGGACAGAATCATCATTGCAGACAACATTGAAAACGAAGATGTTCCTGCGGGACACGTTTTGTACGATGAATATGTGGAAGGAATGAGTGAGCTGGAACCAGAAGCAGACACTCCACACCATATCTATGATGAAGTCGTAAGGCTTTGCACAAGCGGAACCACAGCCCTTCCAAAAAGCGTTCCAATCAACGACATAAACGAAGTTCTTTCTGCCCACGATGTCATAATGCACTACCCCATGAACTGCAACGACATAACGCTGAACATGACACCCTGGTTCCACAGGGGAGGATGCCATTCAGGCGGTCCATGCCCTTCCTTCTACGTTGGGGCTGCAGTAGTGGTCATGAGAACCTTCAAGCCACAGACCGTACTTGACTGGACTGAAAAATACGGAATCACATTCATCATGGGTGCTCCTGCAAATCTTGAAATGCTTTCACGGGCGCAGGAAAAAAAATCGAGAAACCTTTCTTCCGTCCGCGGAATAATTACAATGGGTGGTCCACTTACAAGGTCCGACTGCATCCGATACATGGGTGTGCTTACTCCAAACATTTTTAACGGCTACGGAACCACGGAAACTTTCTGGAATTCCTTCCTAAGGCCATACAACCTGCCGTCGGGTGCAGGTTCCGTTGGGGCAAGCTGCATAGACGATGAAGTCAGGGTCGTAAAAAACTCAGGCGATGGTTCCTACAACCCGGACAATCTTGCAGAAAAAAACGGAAAGGAAACAGGGGAAGTCATAATCTACAGCCCCGGAAAAACAACCTATTCATACTTTAACAACAGGGAAGCCCAGGAAGAAAAATTTCACGGCGGATGGATGTTTACGGGCGACATTGGAACATGGAACAAAGACAGCGTTGTTACAATCCATGGCAGAAAAGACGACATGATGATTGTTTCAGGCGAAAACATTTTTCCACAGCAGATTGAAGACGCACTTTTAAAGAATGAAAAAATCAGGGACTGCATTGTTACAAGCGTGCCCGATAAAATAAGGGGACAGGCCATTGTTGCCTATGTTGTCGCAGATGAACAAATGACAGTTTCTGAACTTGATAAATTCTGCAGCGAAAGCCCATACCTTTCAAAATACAAAAAGCCGCGTTACTACGCCTTTACAACTGACATTCCAAAGACTGCAACCGGAAAGAAAAAGCGCAACGAGATGAAACTCATTGCGCTTGAAGATCTAAAGAATGGAAAACTTTTTAAATAGACTGCTGAATGAAGTTGTTCACGACAGGGTCATCACTCCGCTAAACTGAAGCCCCCAAGTTCGTCCGCCATTGCCTTTGCATCAGAATAGTCAGGGGCGGTAGGAACAACGTGGTTGGCCTCAAAAGTTCTGCCGACATCTACGTCGGCATCTACACGGTAGTATTCATTATGGCCTCCATAAATTTCAAGTATGCTTGAATACATGCCAAAGCATTTTCCGGCATTTTCTCCTTCATCCTCTTCCGGTACATAGGCATAAATCTTTATAAGATACTGGCCGCATTCAATCATTGGTGAATCCATACTGACACCAGTTTCTATGCCTACAGACTCAAAATGATTTCCATATACCTCAACATATTCGCCGTCCACCTCTTTGCAAAGCAATACGACAACATGGTAATTTTCAAGATGGTAATTTGAAATATTTATGGTTGGTTTGAAATTCAATTGAAATGTTCCCTTTGCTCCTTCATCTCCTAAGGAATCAATGGTATCAAAAGTGAAATCAAGTTTGAAGGTAGCTGTTGATTTGGAAAGCGTAATGCTTTCAATTCCTTCGGTGTTTCCATCAGTAATAATCTTGCCCTTTGAAGAAATTTTCCAGCCTTCCGAAGTACCATCAAGATTTCCAATATCGCCTATTATCGCTCCAACAAGGCTAAAGCAAAAATTCTTTCCCAGGTCTTGTTCCTTTATTTGGAGCAGGATATTTGCATACTTTGTTTTATCAAGTCCTTCCAAACCAATCTGCGATTGTTCAAGTTTTACATCGCAACTGTACTTTCTGGGTTCATCCTCCGGGCCATAGTACATCACATAATCAAAGTAATTAAGGTAGCTGGTATAATATCCCTTATGTTTTAAAGTTCTTGTAGATTCCCCGTCATCTACAGACAATCCAAGTCCCACGGGAATGTACACATACCCATCATTTAAATCACCATATTCATTTATGCCGGATGCGATGGCGCCATCATCCACCTTTGCACACGAAAAGAACAGAAGTGACGACAGGCACAAAACCAGAAGTGCAAAAAATCTATTTTTAATTTTCATAAATTCCTCCATAAAACATGCATTGAACCATGACACAGCATCAAGAGGTTAGTTCCTTTATAATGCTGCATGAATACTTCGTTCCCGTAGCCTTATCCGTGACTATGACCATTACCTCGGTACCCGGTTCAAGCTTATATGGGGAATCAGGTGGAAGAGGATTGTTTGGATCGCAGTTCAAGAATTCAAGTTTTGAAGATGTATGTCCAACGTATTTTTCGCCGTCAAAATACCATGCAAAATCATATTCATCTTCCGACGGATAGTTTTTCAAGTCGTCAAAAGCAACTTGATACTTGTCGTATCCGGTACAAGAAGAACCATCAGCAAGATTTTCTCCAAGAGATGCATTGTGCAAGATTTTAAATTCAATTTCAAAATCTGTCGAAATTTGAATTCCTGTAATTCCATTGTAGAAACTGAGGAACCTTGATTCTTCTATAATACAGCCTGCAGAAACGGCACCGTCGGAAGGCCTTATGATGTATGGCTTCATGACTTCAGGCACATTGTATTCGATTTTTACAGAAACTGTTCCACCCATGACACCTGAATAGGTAGGATGCACATAGGTCATGCTCTTGCTGTCGCAATATTCATTGCTGCTAAAGTCAAACTCTTCATCAACGTCGTCGCTCCATGCTATTTCAAAATTATTCTCATAACCAAAGTCAAAGGCATGGTCAGTTCCAAAAAGAATTACATGCGGAAGAGCACCGCCTTCAAGATACCTGTATACCGGACTAACCTTGATATAGTCGTAGTAACCGGAGGACTCATTTCCCTGCCTTGACAATTCCCATTCAAGGCGGTCTTCGGTTGTATCCGAGAAATCATACATGTAGGTCGGTACCATAAACCGAGCTTTTTTCGTCGAATCGTCAGGATAGTCAACAAGGGAAAGAACCCACGGAACTTCTCCAATGGCATACAGTCCGCTTTCAGGAGTAGATTCCATTTCAACCTTATGAACGGAAGGATCAAAGTCAACAATACGTTCGACGCCGTCAGAAAAAATATACTTGACTTTTACTTGTGGAGTTCCACCAATCATGTTTTTTTCGGAAGTATCCTGCACTGCACTGATGGACTTTAATTCGTCAAGATTTACAACTTCCCTTGCTCCTTGGATCTTGCAGGCAGAAACCTTATTGCCTTCGGAATCGATAATGAATGCCATAAGTTCTTCAGGAACATTTTCGTAGACAACTTCTGCGGAAAGCGTTCCTTTTTCAAATGAAGATGAAAATTCAATAAAACGCACAAGTTTTTCTTCTCCGGACAGCGACACTCCGTCCGGGGGGTTCCAGTTTACATAAAACGAATCCAAGTTTCCAAAATCATAGAATTTTTCAGGATTTCCATCTATGTAAACCTTTGGCATTGCAACAGACCCAAGGTAATTCGGGGTCGCTGAAATTCTTCTAGTTTCACTTTCCACGATGATTTCCCAGTCAAGCTGCGAATTTTCAGGCGTAAAGCCGTACATATAGGTTGGAACTACAAGCGCGCAGCTTTTTTCAGGATCACTTTTCAGAGAAAGAATCCATTTAATGTTGCCTACAGAAATTCCATCGTCAATTGGATTTTCCGGAACAAGTGTATATCTGTCTGGGTCAAAGCCGTATTCAAATTCAAGACCGTTGCTGTACTTTTCGGTCACTTTGACTTCAGGAACTTGGCCTGCCATAACTTTATCGCCTGTAAATTCAGCATTGAATTCCTTGAGGACAAAATCAACCGCCTTAAACAGAAGGGTGCAGGAATTGGCAGGTCCCGAAACATTGCATTCGGTTTGGGCTGTAGCGTAAATATTTTCAACGGAATCAATCCAGCACACACCGGAAACTATGCATACCCCAAAAGGCACCGATGAAAAAAGAATGGTATCACCGGATTTTCCAGTTTTTACATCGTAGTAACCCGATCCCAACACAGTGATGGTAAAATTCATTTCTCCACTGCCTCTTGTGGAAGAAACCTTAGGCAAGGAAATGGCAACTTCTCCAGAAGAAATTTCTTCAACCTGCCTGCATGACATTAACATGGCTGCCGTAAAAATACAGACCAAAAGTTTTTGGAGTTTAGACTTCATAAATTCTCCTCTACATTTGTTAAATATGGATTACAAAACAAGATGATTCTTAATTCCTACGATATTATAGTATGAATATCCAATATAGTTAAGGGCATTTTTTTAGATGCGAACTTATTTAGCCAGGCGGAACCAGATTTGCACGAGGGGACAGACCCCGGGCGAAAGCGTTTGAACTAATAGAAGCCGGCAACTATT
>SAMEA3663241__coassemble_109_pt1 | contig 23737 bp, 20 predicted proteins | sample SAMEA3663241__metabat2_high_PE_014 | metagenome-assembled genome bin SAMEA3663241 (sample SAMEA3663241) | pig gut metagenome | biome: pig gut; feature: pig-associated habitat; material: faeces | place: China | collected 2013
GGGTCCGGTAGAAAATGTAAATCGAGGTAGTTGAAATGCAGTGTTACTTCGACTGGGCTCAGCAACCCTGCGGACTGCGTAAAGCAATGCTGCGGCACACATTCCGGAAGATAAAATCAAAGCTATTGAGAACAGCATGTAAACTCCTTTGCGTCATAGGATCCCTGAGCCCGAAAAGGATCCCTGAGCCTGTCGAAGGGTCCGGTAGAAAATGTAAATCGAGGAAGTTGAAATGCAGTGTTACTTCGACTGCGCTCAGCAACCCTGCAGACTGCGCTCAGCAACCCTGCTGACTGCGCTTGGCAATTTTGCAGACTACGTAAAGCAATGCTGCGGACTGCGCTCAGCAACCCTGCGGACTGCGCAAAGCAACCCTGCAGCAGCCTAGGATCCCTGAGCCTGTCGAAGGGTCCGATAGAAAATGTAAATCGAGGAAGTTGAAATGCAGTGTTACTTCGACTGCGCTCAGCAACCCTGCGGACTGCGTAAAGCAACCATTGTATTGCTGTAGGATGGCAGATTATATTATTATCGTCAATGAATCATGGTATGATTTATAAATGGAGACGATGATGACTAAAATCCAGAAAAGACTTTTTGAACTTAAAGACAGTGAATACAAGAAATTTCAGGAAAAACTGAACCCTGCCACTGATAAAGATACGATCATCGGCATAAGAGTTCCAAAATTGAGGGCCCTGGCTAAGGAACTCAATGTATCCAGGGAAGAGTATGATGTACAAGGATTCCTTGAGTCGGTTCCCCATAAATATATGGAAGAAAATTTCATCCATTCGTTTTTAATTGAACTCATCAAGGACTACGACGAGTGCATCGTTCAGTTTGAAAAATTTCTGCCTTACATAGACAACTGGGCTGTCTGCGATACTTGCCATCCTAAAGTCTTTAAAAAGCATACGGATGATATCCTTAGGCGGGCAAAGGTGTGGATCAAAAGTTCCGAGACATATACGCTGCGCTATGGAATCGATACTTTCATGACTTATTTTCTTGATGATGAATATGACAGTAAATATCTTGATGTGGTTGCAAAAATACGGAGCGAAGAATATTACGTAAATATGATGCAGGCCTGGTATTTTGCGACGGCACTGGCAAAACAATGGGATGATGCCGTGAAGATCATTGAAGGTAAGAAATTAAGTGTGTGGGTGCACAACAAGACAATTCAGAAAGCAAGGGAAAGTTTCCGCGTGTCGGATGAGCACAAGGAATACCTTGCTGGCTTAAAGATAAACTAGCTGATGTTTTCTTTTGCCTTTTTGTCAAAGTAGTTTGTCTCTTCCAGAAACTGACGACGTGTCATGATGAGTGAAATCAGTTCCTGGTACATGTTGTAGTCTACTTCGATTGCGATCGGAAGGATATAGAATTCCGTTTCGTTGCAATATCGTTCTATGAATTTGGAGTCGGTTACAAAGCCAAGGCTGATCATGTTGCTGATTCTGTCGGCGCATTTAAGGAGCTTTGCTTTCTGCGAACCGTAGTTGATTATGCGTTTTAAGAATTCATCTTTCTTTTCACCTTCACGTTTTGTGACTTCAAGCACCAGTGAAAGAACATCCTTTCCGTCTGAATCCGCATTTAAAATGAGATTTTCGTCAAAGTCAGGAATGTCTTCCACTGTGTCGTGAACTACGCTTGCCTTGAGAAGCACGGAATCGATGTATCCGTAGTCCATGAGTATTCCCATGGTATCAATCTGATGACGGAACATGTTTCCGCCTGCGTGGCGCTGTTTGCCGATCAGCATTGTTGAAAGCTGGATGTATGGCGCGAATGAAATGTTTGAAAGCTGAAACATTCTGTCCGTGTCCATTTTTTCAGGTTTTTCAGTTGCCATTTCATATTTAGCCATATTCAAGCCCCCGTTAAATAATTCATAATTAGGAATGCATAATTCGTAATTGAATGACTATAGTTATTATATACCCAAAAATCAGAATTACCATCCTTAAATTATGAATTATAAATTATAAATTACGAAGGTAGCCTTCAAGCTTTTCAATCTTGCTCTTTGCAACTTCAAGGGCGTCGCGTTCAGCCTGAACAAGTTCTGCAGGGGCATGCTCTGCGAATTTGCCGTTAAGCTTGTTTTCGCTGCGGCGTACGTTTTCCTTTTCCCAATCGATGTCCTTCCTGAACTTTGCTGCAAGCTGTTCGATGTTTATGTTTTCGTCAACAAGGAGGAATGCCTCGTAACCTGTTCCGACTGTACCGATTGATTTTGCCGGGTTTGCATCGACAAATTCAATGGACTTGATACCTGCAAGAAGCTGGATCATATCGGTCTTTTCCTTGATTACTTCAGCATTTGTTCTGCTTTCAATCTTGATTGCGATGCTTATCTTGAGTGCAGGGTCGATTCCACATTCTGTACGGAGTCCGCGGATGTTGCGGATGAGTTCCTTGAGTACGTCGAATCTTGCGCTTACTTCCGCATTTTTGCGTGCTTCTGTAACCTCAGGATATGGAGCGTCAACAAGAAGTCCGTTGTATTCACTGTTTGTGATTACGTTCTGTGAGCCGGCCTTTCTGCGGTTTTCGATGATTTCTGCAAGCGGAAGTTTTGACCAGATTTCTTCTGTTACAAACGGAATGTATGGGTGCATGAGGCGGAGAGATTCTTCAAGTACGTTGAGAAGAACTGAAACCGCACGGTCCTTTTCCTTTTCATCGCCGTTCTTGAACGAAAGCTTTGTTGCCTCAACATACCAGTCGCAAAGATCGTTCCAGAAGTATTCATAGATTGCGCTTGCTCCGTCGTTGTAGCGGTATGCTTCAAATGCGTCCTTTGCAAGGGAGACTGCATTGTCGAGTCTTGTGTAGATCCACTTGTCAAGTTCCGTAAGGTCTGCGTCTGTCACAGGAATGAGTGTGCGGCCTTCAAGATTTCCGAGGATGTAGCGGGAAGCGTTCCATACCTTGTTGCAGAACTTTGAACCCATCTTGAATGAATCCTTGTCTACGAGAACGTCCTGTCCCTGTGCGCACATGTAGCTGAGTGTGAACTTGAGTGCATCGGCGCCGTACATGTCGATAATTTCAAGAGGATCGATTCCGTTTCCGAGGGACTTTGACATCTTGCGTCCCTGCTTGTCGCGAACGAGACCGTGGATGTAGATGTCATGGAATGGAGCCTTGCCTGTGAATTCAAGGCCTGCCATGATCATGCGGCTTACCCAGAAGAAGATGATGTCGTATGCTGTGACAAGGGCTGTTGTAGGATAGAAGGTTGCAAGGTCTTCTGTTTCCTGTGGCCATCCAAGTGTAGAGAAAGGCCAGAGCCATGAAGAGAACCATGTGTCGAGAACATCAGCATCCTGCTTGAGGTTTTTGCTTCCGCACTTTGGACAGCATTCAGGATCTTCGCGGCTTACGATTGTCTCGCCACATTCACAATACCATGCAGGAATTCTGTGTCCCCACCAGATCTGGCGGCTTACACACCAGTCACGGATGTTTGTGAGCCAGTGCTCGTATGTGTTTTCCCACTTCTTAGGGAAGAACTGGATTTCTCCGTTTTTCCATGCAGCAAGGGCTTTGTCTGCCATCGGCTTCATCTTTACGAACCACTGGTATGACAAATATGGTTCAACGACTGTCTTACAGCGGTAACAGTGACCGACTGAGTGGTTCATCTTTTCTTCGCCCTTGAAAAGGCCTGCTTCTGTAAGGTCTTCGATTACGAGCTTGCGTGCCTGTTCCGGTTTGAGTCCGCGGTATTTTTCAGGAACGTTTTCGTTGAGCTTTCCGTCTGGAGTAAGAAGGTTGATTACTTCAAGGTTGTGTCTCTTACCAACTTCCCAGTCGTTAGGGTCGTGGGCTGGAGTAATCTTTACCATACCTGTTCCGAATTCCTTGTCTACATAGTCGTCGGCAATGATTGGAATTTCTTTTCCTGTGATAGGAAGTTTGAGTTTCTTTCCGACAAGGGCAGTGTAGCGTTCGTCAGAAGGGTTTACTGCGACTGCTGTATCACCAAAGAAAGTTTCAGGACGAGTTGTTGCAACTTCAATCTTTCCGCTTCCGTCTGCGTATTCGTAGTAAAGGTGGTACATTGCACCCTGTGTGTCTTCATGGTCAACTTCATCATCAGCAAGGGCAGTACCACAGCGAGGACACCAGTTTACAAGGCGCTGTCCCTTGTACATAAGGCCGCGTTCATAAAGTGTTACGAAAACATCGCGGACTGCCTTTGAAAGACCTTCGTCATAAGTAAAGCGTTCACGGTCCCAGTCTACGCTGTTGCCAAGCTTGCGCTGCTGCTTAACGATTGTTGCGTGGTGGTCTTCCTTTACCTTCCATGTACGTTCGATGAACTTTTCGCGTCCAAGGTCGTTGCGTGTGAGTCCTTCCTTCTTGAGCTGGCGTTCAACAACATTCTGTGTCGCGATACCTGCGTGGTCAGTTCCAGGAACCCAGAGAGTATTGTCTCCTTTCATTCTGTGGTAGCGTACTACGATGTCCTGGAGTGTGTTGTTGAGTCCGTGTCCCATGTGAAGAACACCTGTGACGTTTGGTGGAGGAATGACGACTGTATATTTAGAGACTGCTGAATTCTTGCTTTTTGAAAGGTAAGATGCGTGTAATGGTGATTTTTCATCAGAAGCTGGTTTAAAACAGCCTGAATCAACCCACTGATTGTAGATTCTGTCTTCAAAATCCTTAGGGTTGTAAGCTTTTTCGAGTTCGATAGCTTTCATTTTGGTCCTCTAATATGGATAAATTTTGTGCACTATTATAGTAGAAATAAAGGTTTGTTTCAATTAAAGCATGTTGTATGAAAATCGAGAAGGAAGGAAGAGGCTTTCAGGAACATTCAACCCTCTGGAAGATAGTTTCCTTGCAGAGGATTGCATGTAGCGACGATATCGAGCGGTCCTGAAAGACTCGTACTGACTGGTAGGTTTTCATACATCTACTGAACTTGCAGAGTTAACAGATGAGATTTTACTGTCTGCGGTCTGTGCGCGGGTGGGTTGTGTAATAGTCGGACTTGTTCTTGTACATGGATTTTTCAGCTTCCTTTGTTGATGTATCGATGTCTGAAATTCCTTCAAACCATTTTCCACCGCAGCTTAAAATCCAGTTGTGTTCAAGTTCGTCCTTGAGATTTGAAACCCTTGTCATGAATTCCTTCTGGAACAGATCGGAACTAAGCACGACAAATTCATCACCGCCAATACGGTATATCCTGTCATCTTTGCGGTTGAAATATTTTCTGAGCAGAGCAACTGCATCGCTGATAAGTTTGTCTCCGGCTTCATGACCCTTTGTATCATTTGTTGTTTTGAGTCCATTTACATCGGCGTAAAGAATTCCGGCTGGATGGTTGGTCTCATTTGCAAGAAGTTCCATGTCTCGTATGTAGGCTGCACGGTTGTATGTCTTTGTCATGCTGTCGGAATAACTGAGTTCGTACAGCTTTTTTGTGTAATTCTGTTTGATCTGTTCTTCCTGAATGTATGTTGCCGCAGACCGGAGTACGATTTCTGAATCCGGATTCTTTTTTGGATTGTCGATTCCAAGGAAGCCTGTGATAGTTCCGTCTGGATTCTTGAACGGAACGGTAATGAATTTTGTTATATTGTAGGTGTCAAGAAGTTTTGCATCAATTGAATCTGGAGCAAAGTCATCTCTGCTTGTTGTGATTACATTGTCCTTTGTTTTCATGATATCAAACAATCTTGTGATAGAGCTGAGCGGAAGGTTCTGGTGTGTATCAATCTTTGGAGCAATAGCGTCGCGGCACCATTCGTAATCATTTTTTGCAATCTGCCTTTGATGATTGATTGAAAAGATGTAGGATCTGTCGCCATCATAAAAATTGCAGATGCTCTTCAGAAGTTTGTTTGTAGCAGCATCAAAATCAGAAGTTCCGGAAAGGGCAGTAAGACATTCAACAAGGGTTTTTTCGGTTTCAAGCTGGCCTCTCAACTTAATCAGCTCACCTTCAACATACTGGTTTGCATAGATTACGCTCTTGAGTCTTCCATCCCTGTGATAGATTACCGGATAGAAAATGGCGCGGCAGACACCTCCCTTGGTGCCGATGTATTCCATGTTTATGACATCTTTTCCCTGGAGACGATCCTGCAGTGTTTCCAGATCGCAGAAGTCCTTCATTCGTTCCATGTATGCTTGTGATGTGAAATATTCGACTGACTTCTTAAGGAAAGTACGCATTGGAATGGAACTGTCGAGATATGGTTTTACTATATCGTTGGCGTAGATGACTTTTGATGTGTCGTGGTCCAGATCAAGATAGACGCTGCAGAGAAAACTTTTAGTGATTGAATGGGCAACCGAGGTCATGATCTTAGTTGTTTTCAATTCTTCCGACATGGAATCATGAATATCGTAAGTGTAAAGATATACTATCTGATTTTTCTCGCTGAAATTTGGAACCGGAATGAGATCAAGCTCAACCCAGCGCATTTCGTTGTGGGTGTTGCGTCTGTAACGAATGCTCCGTTTTTTTACGTCCTGCGAAAACCCTATCTTGAGCTTTTCGATGTTAAGGAAATCAAGATAACTCTGGATGTCGTCCTTGTGGACATTTCCGGTCATGGCGAAATTTACAATCCAGTCGGAAAGTTTGTGAGAATAGCCTTTATCAGGGAAACGTTCTTCTGGGAGTACAAAAATTTCTTCGTAGGTTCTTTTCTTAAGATTGAGTTTAAGGACTTTGTGCATGGAACCATTTAAAAAGACAGATGTTTCTTCTGAAAATTTAGGGTTCAAGTTTTTAAATAGTGATAATCGTCTTTTCATTTTGTTCTCAACATCCTTTTGAAGAATTTTAGCACATCTCATAAAAATTATCAAAATAATTTTTATTGGAGCGTCATTCCTCAGTCCAGATAGTTGGTCAATAAGCCAAAATCTGTTAGAATTTTACCGTCCGGAATATTATGCAATATCCTGGAAAACCATTTAAGGAAGTGTTGATATGAATTTCAAGATACGAATTGCGGAAGAAAAAGATGCCCTTGCCTGCCATGACATCTATGGGGCCTACGTTGACGGGCTTAACGTTACTTTTACCATTGAAAATCCCAGCGTTGAAAAATACCGTGAGAAAATCGTGAATACAAAAAAGAAATATCCTTTTTATGTGGCCCAAGATGAAAGTGGAAAAATTCTAGGCTACTGCTGCGGCGAACCGCTTCGTCCTCATGATGCCTACAAATGGAATGTGGAGTGGACAATCGTTCTTGCTCCTGATGCGCCTCGTCGAAGTGGAATAGCTACGGCCCTTTATGAAAGATTCAGTGCGACACTTAGAAAACAGAATTTCCAGTATATCTATGCGGTCATAGTTGATACTAATGAAGCAAGCCTTGGATTCCATAGGTCATTGGGGTTTGAGAAGGTGGGACATTTTCATAACGCCGGAATTAAAAAAGGTCAGTGGCTTGGCATAGTGTGGATGAATAAATTCATAGGTACTGATGGCGCAGATGCAAAGGAACCTGTCTGGTTTGAGGATTTCAACAAGGCCTGAAAAACAGTTCTGTCAGACCCTTCTTCGTTCGATGCCAGATTCAATGTAGAATCTGGTTTTGTCCTTATACATTCTTTTTATAACTCAGAATCTCAGAAAATTTTTTGAATATGAAAATCCGGTATGTAAATTTCAATCTTATGGAGAAGATTTTAAATTCCTGTTTTCATTTATGAAAATACCATTTCTCGATTTGCATTTTGAGAGAAAGTACCCCATAATTGAAGACGGACAATGTCATTGTTCAGGAGTGTTTTGTGAGTATAGGCTATATTTATTCCGTTGTCGCATTTCTCAGCGTTCTCCAGCTTCAGCTTATTTTTAACCGCACGATCAGGACGAAATACAAGGAAACTATCGATTACCCTTTCTGTAAACTGATTTCTTTCTTTTCAATATTCTGTGTCGTTGATGCCCTCTGGGGAATATGTGATGCAAGAGGGCCTTTCATAACGCCATTCCGCTTCACCATTGTAAGCTATTGCTATCACACCATGAGTGCTCTTTCGGCATTCATCTGGTTTGGATACATAATCAGATATCTTGGACTCAATGGAAAAATCAAGGCTGTCTGCAACATCATCAGATGCGTTTTCATTGTCCTTCAATTGTCCATGATTACATCCAACGGAATTACCGGGAAAGCCTTCAGTATCAATGAAGACCTTGACTATTTCATGGGTGACTTGAGACTTTGGCTTTATCTTGCGCAGTATGCCTATTACGTTTTCATTCTTCTGCTTTCAACATTCTTCATGTTGTTTGGGGACAGGAGCAGGCTCAGAATCTATCGCAATGTCTTTGTTTTTACTTTGATTCCGTTTCTGTTTGGAATCGGACAGTATGTTTTTTATAATGTCGCCATGTATTCCATGGGATTCATGCTTTCTGCATTCATCATCTATGCATACAATCTTACTGATATCCGTGAAAACTATCTTGCAAAGATGGCTGAAGAATCAAGCCGTCATGCTGTCGTTGATGTCATGACTGAACTTTTCAACCGCCGTGGTTATGAGGAGGATCTCATTTCTTATCCGTCAGTTCCGACTGAAGATGATTTTGTTTTTGTTTCCATGGATCTTGATGGCCTTAAAGATGTAAATGATTCACTTGGTCATGAGGCAGGTGATGAACTGATAAAAGGTGCCGCCATGTGCATGAAGCGGGTCATGGGAAGTTATGGCCGTCTTTACCGTGTTGGAGGAGATGAGTTTTTCGCAATTATTTATGCAAACAGTGACCGCCTTGAGAAAATTAAAAATGATTTTGATACTACTGTCAGCAGATGGAAGGGCAGGCGTGTAAAAACTCTTCATGTTTCATGCGGATATGTTGCAAAACGTGATGCCCCCGGAAAAACTGTTGCCGAGATTGCAAAACTTGCCGATGAGAAGATGTACAGGGCAAAGGAGGAATTCTATTCAACTCATGGTATCGACAGGCGGGCTCAGGCAGAGGCCTTGAGGTCCATGTGCAAACTTTATAAAAAAATTCTCAAGATCAACATAACCAGGGATTCCTACGAAATCATAAGTATGGACCCAAAGGAGAAGATTGATTCCATGGGATTTTCTGGAAAAATTTCTGAATGGTTCAGGGATTTTGGTTGTTCCGGACAGGTGCACAAGGATGATCTGGAAAACTATTTAAGAAATACTTCAATAGACTATCTCAGGGATACTTTCTCCCGTGGCAGAATGAGCGTCTGCATTCCCTATCGCCGGCGCACCGATTTGGGTTTTACCAGCTGCATAATGGAAATAATTCCTGCCAGCGACTATACAAATTCCAATCAGACTCTTTTCCTTTACGTAAAGGCTTTATAAGGACTTTGCCGGCCAGGTCATTTTTGCCCTTATCCATGCATTTTTTCCCTTTTTGAATTTCAGTTTTCCTATTGGTGCTACTATTCTTTTTGTATATGAAAAACTGTGGGAGGATCTGTGCCATGGATTATGGAATGCCGACTTTAATTGAACTTGAAAACCTGGAGGAAAACTGTGCCTTGTGCCATGAACTGGGGCTGGACTTTGTCGAAATCAACATGAATTTCCCTGAGTTTCAAAGCGAGTTTTTTGCCGTGGAAAAATATGCTTCACTGAAAGAAAAGTATGGCATATATTTTACAATCCATCTTCCTGAAAATCTTGATGTTGCCGAAGTCAATGAAAATGTAAGGCGTGCGTGGTTCGAAACTGTTGAAGAAACAATTTCTTTTGCCAGAAAAATTTCCTGTCCTGTCATCAACATGCATATGAATCATGGTGTATATGTCACCCTTCCTGATGAAAAAAACTATGTCTATGAAAGAAAAAATGATGAGTATATGAAAGCCGTTTCCTGTTTCCGGAATTTCTGCGCTGAAAAAATCGGTGACAGCGGAATTCTGATCTGTATAGAAAACACTGATGGATTCAGGGATTTTGAAAAACGTGCCGTCAACTATCTTCTTGAGCTTCCTTGCTTTGGACTGACCTGGGATGTGGGACACAGCATAAGTTGTGATGAATCTGATATGGAATACCTTCTGGCCAATGTTGGCAGCCTCAAACATTTTCACATCCACGACGGAACAAGAAAATCCGGAGGAGCCAGGTGCCATCTTGATCTTGGACGTGGTGAAGTAAATCTGGATGCCAGGATCAGCCTTGCAAAGGAATGCGAGGCGCGTTGTGTAATTGAGACCAAGACTGTTAAATCTCTGAAAAATTCTATAGAATGGCTTTCATGCAAAGGACTTCTCTAAGTAAAAAAAATATTGCAGGGGAAATACTTGTAAGACTTCCCTCTGTCATAATCATGGCCATAAGCTGGTTTCTTTCCTGCAAGGAAACATTGCCGTCTCCAGGATTCAGCAATTCTGACAAGGTGGTTCATTTTGTCTGCTTTGGCGGACTGACATTTTTCTGGACATTCTGGTTTTCCAGGAAAAAGTGGATTTCAAATCCCATCAGATATTTCATAATTACCGTAGCCATCGTTTCGATTTATGGAGTTGTTGATGAGATTCACCAGTCTTTTGTTCCCGGAAGGGAGTGTTCTTTTTTTGACTGGCTTGCAGACACTACCGGTGCCTCCGCAGGAGTATTGTTCCGCCTGTTTCTCATAAAGAAAATTTTCAGGGAAAAGGAATCAAGCAGGCAGTAGGCTGTCTATGGCGGCTGAAATTTCTTTCCATTGATCAAGCTGGATTGGAATGTTATTTTTATATTCTGATGCGGCCTGTGAAATTTCTTCCCTTAAATGAAGTTTCCCGTAGTTCATTCCGGGACAGTCCTTTGCGCATTCATCCCAGGAAGATTTTTCGGCAACCATCCAGTCCCAGAATGGCCATGTTCTGCATTGTACCGGTCGTCCTTCGTATGCAGTACATCCGTTGTTCCACAACACGCATTCAAGTTTTTTTGTTTCTATGAGGGCAAGTACGGTTTTCCCTTCGTAGTATTCAACCCATCTGCAGAATTTTTCCTCAAAATCCTTTGATTTCAGCTTGAAGAAACGGCACAGGTTTAGAAGATCCACTTTCGAAAGATAGACAAATCCGGGTCCATTTCCGCAGCAGTAGGAGCATCGTTTGCATTCAAATTTCAAGCCTTTCTCGTAGAAATTGTTTTCCATAAGCCGTGATTTTAAGTCATTTGCTGTTTTTGTTCAATTTTAAACTAATTGCATAAATACTTATAATTCTTTAGTATTGTTAAAAACATACTAAAAACCGAGGTAAATTATGTCTACACCATTGGAAAATTATCTTGCATCTTGCGGCAACAAGCCAAATGCCGCAATGTGTGCTTACGTTGCCAACCTTCAGCAGGTTGCAGCAGTCGGTCCGGATATCGCCGCTTCAATTGTAAACGAACTTGAAAACCAGAGAAGCCATCTTAAGCTTGTTGCTTCTGAAAACTACTGTTCACTTTCAGTTCAGTCTGCAATGGGCAACCTTCTTACTGACAAATACGCAGAAGGATATCCAGACCACAGATACTACGGCGGATGTGTAAACATTGATGCTGTTGAAAACACAGCAGCCCGTGAAGCAGAAAAACTCTTTGGTGCAGACTATGCATATGTTCAGCCACACTCTGGAGCTGACACAAACCTTGTTGCCTACTGGGCAATCCTCAGTGCAAAGATTGAAACACCAACTCTTGAAGAACTTGGCGTAAAGTCCCTCAATGATCTTACCGCTGAACAGTTCGATGACCTTCGCAAAAAGTTCGGAAACCAGAAGCTCATGGGTCTTGACTACTCATGCGGCGGTCACCTTACACACGGTTACAAGATGAACGTTTCAGCCCGTATGTTTGAGTCACATCCATACGGCGTAGACGAAAAGACAGGACTCCTTGACTACGATGCAATCGAAAAGCAGGCAATGGAAGTCAAGCCTCTCATCCTTTTGACAGGTTTCTCTGCATACCCACGCAAGATTGACTTCAAGAGATTCCGCCAGATTGCAGACAAATGCGGTGCAGTTCTCATGGTAGACATGGCACACTTTGCAGGTCTCGTTGCAGGCAAGGTTTTCCAGGGTGACTATGATCCAGTAAAATGGGCAGACATCGTTACAACAACAACACATAAGACACTCCGTGGTCCTCGCGGTGCCATGATCCTCTGCAAGAAGGAATACATGGACTATGTAAACAAGGGATGTCCTATGGTTCTCGGCGGTCCACTCGGTCACGTCATGGCTGCAAAGGCAATCGCTTTCAAGGAAGCAAATACTCAGGCTTACCAGGCATGGGCATCACAGGTTGTAAAGAATGCACAGGCTCTTGCAGAAGCCCTTAAGTCATACAACATTCCTCTCCAGACAGGCGGAACAGACAATCACCTTATGCTCGCAGACGTTACAGTTTACGGACTTACAGGTAAGCAGGCAGAAGCTGCAATGTTTGAATGCGGAATCACAGCAAACGCAAATGCCCTTCCTTATGACAAGAATGGTGCATGGTGGACATCTGGTGTTCGTCTCGGAACTCCAGCCCTTACAACTCTCGGCATGAACGAAGAAGACATGAAGGAAGTTGCTTCAATCGTTGACTTTGTTCTCAAAAACACAAAGCCTGGCGTTACAAAGGAAGGAAAGCCTGCAAAGGGTAAGATCGTAATCAGCGACGAGACAAAGGCTGCTGCCCGCGAAAGGGTAAACAAGCTCCTTGGCGCACACGTTCTTTATCCTGAACTTGATCTCGACTTCCTCAAGAAGGAATTCGTAAAGTAAGATTGAGGATCTAGGATTCTTTTCATGAACTACCGTTGTGGCGGGAAATGTTTCCTTGTATGGAAGCCCCGTCAGCAGCGGTATTTTTTTTATGTGAGCTTCAGAGGGCATTCATTCCGTTCTTTCAATTTCAAAAAGTTGTGTTATAATCAACCTCATGATATCCAAGAGATTTTTCACACTTTTTACCGCATTTCAGCTTTCTGTTTTCAGTTTCATATTTTCACAGAATTTTCCTACTGACTATGTGAGCCACATCTGGACCGCCGCTGACGGACTTCCAGGCAACACCATTACCGACATCATCCAGACAAGGGATGGTTATGTTTACTTGGGGACTTATGATGGCCTTGTCCGTTTTGACGGAATTGATTTCAGCATCATCAACCGCAACACTGTCGATGAAATGAGCTTCAGTTCAGCAAGAGTCGTATTCGAAGATTCAAAATGCAATCTCTGGGTAGGTTCAAATGACGAAGGTGTCACAAGAATCGGCGGCGGAACAATAGACAGCTACACTGTAAAAAATGGAATGCCGAACAATTCAATACGCGACATTGTCGAGGACAAGCTTGGCAACATCTGGATTGGAACAGCAGCCGGCATCGTTTACATTGATACTGAAGGAAATGTCAGGACTCCGGAAGGTCTTGATAATATAGAAAGGGAACATGTTCTGGTAGTCTGCCTCTATTGTGATACAGCCGGAAGAATCTGGCTCAGCACATCGAGGCATGGTGGAATATATTTCTACAGCGAGGGGTCATTCCACCGGTATGAAGGTCTTGATTTCCTCGAAAAACAATATGGCGATTTTACAGTTTCTGCAATCGGACAGGATGATGCCGGCAATTTTATTTTTGGTATAAGCCAGAGGGGAGTGGTATTCATAAGAAATGGAGTTCAGTTCAACAACGTCCTTTCTTCTCAGATTCCCGACTGCCTTGTAAATGAAATCTATCTTGACCGTTCATCAAATCTCTGGTTCCTCTCAGATAAAGGTGTATACCTGATGAGAAACGGAAAAGTTTCCAAATATACCGCAGACATGGGACTTACGGACAACACTATAAATCATATTCTTGAGGACAGGGAAGGCAACATCTGGTTTGCCACTGACCGTGGTGGAGTCGAGAAGCTGTCTCTTGGAAAATTCAATACCTACAAGACTCCTTCCGGTGTAAACGCAATCTGCCAGGATCTTGACGGCAATGTCTGGGTTGGAACCGACAATGGACTTTTGTGCTACAGGGACGAAGAACTTGTTGACGACCAGCTTTCAAGAATGACTGAAGGAATCCGTATAAGGCATATTGCTCTTGCCCGTAACGGAGATCTGCTTGTAAGTGCTTATTCAAAGCTTGGACAGTTGAGAAAGACAAAATCCGGAATCCGTTCCTGGACAATGAAGGACGGACTCATCGGTGACAAGATCCGAACTTGTATTGATGACAAAGACGGAAAACTTTGGATCGGTTCGACTACCGGCCTTTCCTGTGTATGTCCTGACGGTCAGATCAAGACATTCAACAGTGACCAGGGGCTTTGCAATGACTACATAATGTGTCTCTTTGTTGATTCTGAAAACAGGCTCTGGATTGGAACAGACGGCGGCGGAATTGATGTTCTCGAAAATGACAAGGTTGTACGCACCTTCAATACTCAGTCTGGTCTGAGCGGTAACGTTGTGTTTAAGATTTCCCAGGATGAAAAAGGAATTTTCTGGTTCTGTACAGGAACGGGAATCTCTAGATTCGATGGTACTTCATTCAGAAACTTCAATGCATCGGATGGCCTTGGAGTAGATACGATTTTCCAGGTGATGGGAGATTATACTGAAACAATATGGATGACCAGCAATCGTGGAATTTCTGCGATATCAAAAGCTGATTTCGAAAAATACATTGCAGGTGATAAAAAAGCACTTGATCCTAAGTTCTTTACGAAGAACGACGGTCTGAAAACGGGTGGTGTTACTTCCACGTCGCTTTCCATGAGAGATACCCTCGGCAGACTTTATTTTACGCTCATTGACGGTTTTGCGATCTACGATCCTATAAAGGCCACAAGCAACAAGATACTTCCGAATATTCATATTGAACATCTTAATGTCAATGGAAAGAAGATCAATGTGAACGACAATGACAGTGTTGTCCTTCAGCCTGGCGTTAAAAGAATCGACATTACCTATACCGGTCTCAGTTTTGTTTCTTCGGAACTGGTGCGCTTCAAGACAATGCTTGAGGGATTTGATAAGGATTATTCCGACATAACTTCAATAAGGACTGTTTCCTATACCAACCTTAAACCTGGAAACTACAGGTTTCTTGTAAAGGCTGCAAACAGTGATGGCCTTTGGAGTGATGTTCCGGCTGTCGTATCATTCAGGATAAAGCCTTACATCTATCAGGTTCCGTTGTTCTGGGTTGTGGTGGCTTTGTCTGTAATAGGCACTGTGGTCTCATTCATCAAGGCCAGGGAAAAGGCAATGATGGTAAGACAGCTTCAGCTTGAGACGATGGTCAACATGAAGACCGTAGACCTTCAGATTGAAAAGGACAATTCAGACAGGCTCCTCAAAAATATTCTTCCGGATCCTATTGCGGAACGTCTTAAGGAAAACCAGTTTGGTGACCAGACCATAGCCGATGCTTTCGATGATGTTTCCGTTCTTTTTGCAGATATTGTCGGATTCACAAAAACCACAGCCAGTCATTCCGCTGATGAAATAGTCATGGCCCTTAATGATCTTTTCTCAAGATTCGATGCACGCGCAAAGAATATGGGGGTTGAAAAAATCAAGACCATTGGAGACTGTTACATGGCGGTCTGCGGACTTCCTGAACGATGTGAGGGAAATGCACAGATCATGGTTGATTTTGCCCGTGGAATGTATACGGATCTCTATGAATACAACAAGACTGCTAAGATTCCTTTTGAGATAAGAGTCGGAATAAACTGCGGTCCTGTTGTCGCAGGTGTCATAGGAAAGACAAAATTCATCTATGATCTCTGGGGAGATACTGTCAATGTTGCAAGCCGCATGGAATCGATCTGTACACCTGGTCACATCATGGTGACGGAAGCTGTAAGAAACAAAACCATGGCGCATGTTACATTTGATGTCGTCAATGAGTATGAAGTAAAGGGTAAGGGCAAGATGAAAGCCTTCACCCTTTAGACGGAAATTTCAGTTGCTGATGGTGTAGCAGTCAAAACCTGCATCCTTGAGTTTTTTGCCCATTGTCAGCGACGGATTTTCATCGACAACAACGATGTAGTATGTTGTTCCAGAGGCTCTTGTTTCGCTGTAGGCGTAGGCATCAAAATTCTTTGCTCTTGCCTTGACAATGAGTTCGTCGGCATTTGCCTTTGACTTGAAAAGTCCCAGCTGCTGTTTTTTCCCGGCTGTCTTTGTTCTCAACGGAATGGATTCCTCTTTTGCAGGAGTCGAGTTCCCTTTGAATATTGGCGCGTTTTCCGCGTTTTCTTCAGAATAAATTCTTTTAGGCGGAACAAATTCACTTCTTACGTTGCTGTCACCTGAGTTCGGTATTTCAGCTGCCACAGGTGATCCTCCGCGTGGAACAAAGTACCAGAAAGGAACACTCATGATCTGACTTGTTCCCTTTACAATTGAAGCTTCCGGACTTGCCGGATATTCTCTTTTGAGTGTCTCGCCGCATTTTTTGTCATTTGTAAGATACCACAATGTAAGGAGCACCTGTGGCCTTACAGTTTTCATGGATTGCATGGAACTGTATGCCTGCAGCATCGCTATTGAATCTCCAGTCTCATTTACCGACGATGCTTTGCAAAGCTGGCACCAGATCGTGTAAAGATTTACGAAGGCCGCTGTTTTTTCGTTTTTTGAAGAACGGATGTTGGCAAGATAGGATTCCGCAGTTTCCCAGTCTCCTGCTGACAGACTAGAACGTACGGCAGCTATGACGATTTCTTCCGTTGTAACCTTGGGCATGTTCGTTGCCTCTCCGCCAGGTGTTCCTGCCGCTTTTGCATACCAGGTGCTTGCATCGGTGTAAAGTCCAAGCTGTTCCTGGAGGGTAGCTGTAAAATAGAGGATTGCACGTCTGTCTGCTGCGGTCGCCGCAAATTCCGTGTTTGTCTTCAGATAGTCTATGGTATCAAGTACCGTTTCCTGTTCCAGAGCCTTCTTCTTGATTTCCATGGCGGTTTTTTTTGCCTGGGAAAAAGCAAGAACTGTGGCTGCAAGAAGTATGAGTGTCGCTGCTGTTTTTTTCATTCCTGGTCTGTCCCTGATGTCAGATCTGTAGGTTCAGTTTTCTTGACATCCTTTTTCTTTCTTCCAAGCAGGAAAAAAGGCATGGAGACAACAACACCGGCTATGAATGCACCAAGCAATGCGGCAAATACCGGAATGTTTTCAAAACTGTGGAAAAACCAGATTGTACACCTGTTGGAAAGGTTGAATCCGGTGAGAACTGCAACAAGCACAACAAGGATGAGAGTTCCTATCAATTTTAATGGCATAGTCTGACCTCCTGTAGAGAAATACATTTTAAACTACTTCTCCATCAGTGTAAATCTTTGAAACAGACAACTTTCTTTCCTTGCCTTGAATTTTATAGGTCCTGCGCTTAAAATTACAGTAGATTAGGAGAGTTTCAAGACTACAGGAGTTTATGAAATGAAAAGACTGTTTATGCTGTTGGCTGCATCTGCTGTTTCCATCATGTTGAACGCGCAGTCTGCGGACAAAATTTCCGACATAATTGCTTCAAGCCGCGCTACCTGCGGACAGGCATCATACATTGCTGCCACTGCCCTTGGAATTGCCGGGGAAAATGCTACCTATGATGAGACCGTCAGGTTGTTTTCCGAGAAAGGTGTATTGAAGACTGGTTGTTCTGCATCTGATGCCATCACCATGAAACAGCTGGCATGGCTTTGTGCAAACACATGGAATGTTGATGGCAGTCTCATGCTGAAGATTTTCAAAAGCCCGCGATATGCCTTCAGACAGATGAAAGCGGATTCCGTCATAGATGTTTCCGCGGACCCAGATGATGTTCCTGATGGTCACAGACTCCTTGCCGTAATAACGGACTGTGTTGCAAAATATGAAATCAGATCATGGGAGAGAAAATAAATGAAAAGGCTTTCTATTATTCTTGCATCATTGTTTTCCCTTTCGTCTCTGTTTGCATATGATTTTTCAGCAGTTGTTTCAGACGGAACTACATTGAAATTCTACAACGGTGAATTCAAGGATCCGGAACTCAAGCAGACCGAAACTTTTACCGGTGCCTTTACTACACCTGTCGGTGGCAGCGGACTGTCTTTTTTCTCTGTTGAAGGTTCCGTGCAGCATAAACTGGAGAAAACCACCGGTGACAACAGTTCCAGTAAAAACTCTGTAATCGCCGATTGCACTCTTTTCAAATTTTCAACGGCGAAAAAGCTTGAGGGTGGAAAGAATCTTCAGGTTTCCGCAGGCCGATTTTATTATTCGGATGTCACCGGCATCGTTTTCTCCCAGCCAAATGACGGATTGTATTTCAAGTATGGTGGAAAAAAACTTGAGGCTTCTGTGTATGGTGGCTATACAGGACTTCAGAACGTAAAAAATGTTTCTATCCTTACATCGAAAGGTGCTGTGTGGGCTCCTAAAGATGAAAAGGATGTCTATGATTTTTCGTCTCCTTATGCTGTCGGATCCCTTTTTGTTTCAGCTCCATATTTCTTCAAGAATCAGACCATATCCTTTGAATGTATGGGCATGTTCAATGTCGCAGGTCCTGCAGATCTTAAGGACGATGACAACCGCCTTTATGGAACGATCTGTCTTGCAGGTCCTATGTCATCATTTGTGTTCTATTCAATTTCTGGAACCATGCAGACGGAAGATTTTTCCGACTTTGGAATTCTTGGAAAGTTCTCCTTGAATTATTTTGCCCCTGTCAAAAATACGACAGTCGGCTTGAACGGACTTTACGCATCTTCTTCAAATGGAAAAATCAAGGCATTCACCGGTTTTTCAAAATCTGTCGTGTGCCTTTCGAGAAACGAGGATTTGTGTTCCGAAATCATGAAGTTTGGTGCGAGCGCTTCTTTCCTTCCTGTGCCTAAGATTTTTGTGGCCGCAGGGTTTGATACCGTGTACAAGCTTTCAGGTTCATCGACGGAATTCTACGGGTTCCAGGCTGGAATTTCCGGAACCTATAGGATTTTTTCAGATTTGAAAATGTCTCTTTCCCTGTCCAATTTCACAGGAAAATACAAAGAAGCAAGCAGGACTGATGTTTCCTTTGGTCTTGCTCTTGCCTTATAAACGGGAGGTTGAGTTCATATGATTAGAAAGATTATTTCGATTTTTATTGTTTCATTGTCGATGATTCCGATGTTTTCACTTGAAGCAAAAGTTGTTTCCGTAAAAGGAAAAGCTGAGATTCAGGAAGCCGGAATGTGGGTTCCTGTTGAGAAAGGTGACATCATCGAAAAAGGAACTGTCATTTCTACAGGCTTCAATTCTGAACTTGTTGTCGACGTTAAAAATTCTACCTTTACTCTTGGCCCGCTTACACGCGTCACCATTGAAAATCTTGTGACAAAAGGAAACAAAGATACGACACAGATCTACATCGATTCAGGATCGATTGCCGCCAATGTTTCAAATAAAGGCGGAAGACGCACGGGATTCAAGGTACGTTCACCGGTTGCAACCGCTTCTGTCCGTGGTACTGCCTTCATTGTTTCATCTTCCGGAAAACTTACTGTCACAGAAGGTCTTGTCGCCTTTGGTCCTGCAGAAAGTTCTTCAAGTGAAGTAGATACGGAATCTGCCGATGAGGATGTTATTTCAGATGAAGCAGTAGCCGATTCCGGGGATGATTCACAGTCAGGAGAACAGCATGCAGACGCATTTGCTTCTACAGAAGATGTCGGTGGCGAAGGAGTTCCTGTTGCGGCAGGACAGACAAGCACAGCAAGTGTTTCTGGATTCATGCCTTCAAGTCCACGCACAGAAATGGCAAAGGCTTCTGTTGGTGGAGTGGACAGCACTGTGACCGTATCTGCCTTGAATGCTGTAGGATCTGGAAGCGATGCATCTTCAATTTCTTCTGAAGTTACATCTAAGGCTACTGCGGTCACATCTCCGGTTGTTTCAGACCTTGGTGACATTTCCGTTGCTGTAAAGTCAACAGGAAGTCTTTCCGTAACTGCAAAATTCGAGAACTAGACCGATGCTGATAAAAAACGTTTCCGTCAGGACAAAAAAAAATCACGTTGAGACGGAAGTGTTTTTGGATGCTTATTGCGCAGACTGTGGTTGTTATCTGGCACAGTCTGTGATTTTATCCTCCGATCCGGGAATCATTGCCTGCGAAATGACTGCAGGAGTTCCAGGTGAAAAAGTCTTGACATGTGCGGATGCTGTTCCCGCCATCGTTTCAACAAAAGAAAATCCTGTTTCCTATGACCTTGTGACAAAACTGTTTGATGCAAAGGACAGTCTTATTGATGAAAATAGATGCAACTTTCAGTTTACTCTCCCTTATGACGCATCTGATTCCGGAAGGAAAAGCAATGGGACTCTCGTTTCAAAAATAAAGGAAATCTTTGCCGGCAAATAAACAACTGCCACATCATGACCCATCTACAGATTTTCATTTTTCTTGAGCTGGACCTTTATCTTTCCTGAAAATATGAGTTTCTTTGATCTTAAAACTGCTTCCGCTGCGGCCGTCGCGTTGAATTTATAGTTTCCATTGTTTTCCTTTATTTCAAAACCCAAGGACATGTATTTGATGAATGATTTTCTGAATGATATTTTTTGGGAAAAATCAAAAGTGTTCTTTATGTCATCCTCATTCTTAAATGAAAGTGTGGAAGTGGCGGTGATTTTTTTTGCCGGTACGGTGACTTTTACGGAACTGCCATAATCTGGAAAATCGTCTTCCGTTGATCTTGATGTGTCTGCGGAAAGCAGAATTGAAAAAGCAGGCCTTTTTATTGAAACCGATGATCTGACAGTTTTCTCCACCACAGGAAAAGGTACTCTTTCTTTTGTTTCTTTTTTTGTATTTCCTGCTCCTATTCCTGCAGCAACAGCGCTTTTGCCAAGATAAAATCTGTATTGAGAATTCAGAAAAATCTGCGAGACCACACGGGGTGTGGATCCGCTTGCCGTAATAAGATTCCTGTCACCTTTGTAATAGAAAAGTCCTAGTGTAAAATTTCCAAAGATAAGGTGATCCTGGGTTTTTATCCAACCACTGCATTTCCCGAATGGAGTTTCATGGATTCCAAGCGCAGAAGAAAAAATGAAATTAGGCCATCTGAAATTTACGCAAAGTTCTGATGCCATGTTTTTCCTTTCAGGTAAATAGATTCTGTCCTGATACCAGCTTTCGTTCAGCTCATGGCCGATTGAAAACAAACCCAATGTGGAACAGATCAATGCTGATGGAATGTGGGTTGTTGAAAAACGTTTGCTTAATGAAAGAAAATGATTTTTACCTTCTAGAATGGAAAATTGAACTGATGGCAGAAATAAAAAGTTTTTATCCGGAACAAGATTGACAGCAATGGCTTTTTCTGATGACGATGAAGTCCATGATGGAAGTGCCGCATTTGTTCCGCAGGAAAAAAAAGAAGGTACTTTCAATGGTGAGATGCTTGAGAAGACAGGGTTCTTTAGTCTTGTAATTGAACCTGAGAATTTCAATGTGCCTGCAGAAAGTTCCGTCCTGTAAACTGGTAGTGGAATGGCAAGCCTCATGCCCCATGATCTGTTTTCCCGTGAAATTATTTCACCAGGTGCAAGGTCCTTCAGTACGGAAAATTTTGTCGAAGGAAAACTGCATCCGTAGATCGCGGAAAAATTTGTAAGTTCAGTTTTGATTCCGTATGCGAAAGAAACTTTGCTTTCATCCCTGACTATCTTATTGTCCTTGTAGACATCAAGATCAAGGGATGTTTCTCCGTGGACTTCGATTGATTTAAGTTTGATTTTTCCCTCAGAATGTAAAAGAAAAGGCATGAACATCATCAGCCATGTCAGAAATAAATATCTCATCCATAATTATATAAACTTGAAATGAAATATTATGCATCTTTTTGCTGATGATGAAAAAAAATTACTGGAATGGATCCTTGCTTTGATCCACGGTCATCAGTTCCTTCACGTTGACTTTGTATCTGGCTCCAGGAAGGGCGTTCAGTACATCCTGATAGTTGTTTTCGATTTTTTCAGTTTTCTCAGCTTCAAGACATGCAAGGACTGCTTCACACGGGTTGTATTTTGCGGCCTTCTTGAAAAGTTCGTTTCTTGGAGTCGCGCGCTTTGTTATCCTCAGATCCTCGACAACCTGCATCACCACAATGTCATCAATACGGGTGCTTATGTTGTCTGCGTCAATGTATGCGTATCTTGTCTTTTTTTCTTTTTTGTCGAAATACCAGATTTTACAGGCGGAACTGTTGCAGTCGCCTTCCTTTTGTGAAACTGCAACTATGGACCCGAATGGAACTGGAGAATTTCTTTCATCGGTGGAAAGTGAAAGATTCATGTCTGCGTAGAGCCTTGATTTTTTTATGACCAGTGCAAGGCGGCAGTTTGATGCAATGTCATCCCCGCTGATCCAGTAGTCTACGGAATCCCAGACCGCATGCAGATAGTTCCTGCCTTCAACGCAGAGGCTTTCAGGAGTTCCGTCTGAAAAAAGAAGTGAAAATGATGCGCCCTTGGAAAGGCTTGAGATCCTGTGCATTTTTTCATCGCGGCCAAGGAGGCAAAGGCTTGTTTTTGCGGCAAGTACCAGAGACGGTTCGAAAGTTTCGGTTGCTTTTTCCTCGATTTTTTCTTCTTCAGGCGGAACTTCATCAGTGCTTTCAATCGGAATAATCTGGGCTTCTGGTGCTTTTTTTATGCATGAGAAAAACAAGAACGTGCATGAAAATATGGAAAATACGGCTACGGTTTTGCAAATTTTTTTCAAGATGGACTCCCTTGTCCAATTATCGGCATTTTATCTTGTTTTTTTTCTTAGATTTTAATACAATAGTATAAACTTTTAATTTTCAGAGGAATAGAGAATGATTTCTACAAACGAAATTAGAGTAGGTTCAGCATTCATCGTAGAAGGTGAACCACTTATCGTACAGAAGAAGCTTGGACAGAAGGGCGGACGCCAGGGAATCACAGTTAATCTTCGCGTTAAGAACATCGTTACAGGCGGAACAAAGGATCTTGGTATCGACGCTGGTGAAAAGTTCCAGGAAGTTGAACTTGAATCAAAGACAGTAAAGCTTTCATACATCGACGGCGATGATTTCCACTTCATGGATCAGGAAACATATGACGAAGTTCTCCTCGGAAGAGATGACCTTGGCGACAATGCAGGTTGGATTTCTCCAGATGATGACTATGATGTTAATGTTACATACTACGAAGGAAAGCCAGTTGGTATCGATCTTCCAACACAGGTTGTTCGCACAATCACTTACTGTGAACCAGGTGTGAAGGGTGATACTTCTGGTAAGTCACTCAAGCCTGCAACTCTCGATACAGGTGTTGAAGTTCGTGTTCCACTTTTCTGCAACACAGATGACCGCATTGTTATCGATACACGCGAAGGCACATTCGTAGAACGCGCAAAGGATAAATAATAATTTTATTTTCCCGCAGGAACTGCTTTTTCGCAAGGCGAATAAGCAGTTTTTACGAAATCCGCACGAAGTCGTTTTCATGCAGGATGTGGAATAGCAATAAAACCCCGCAAGAACTGCTTTCTCGCGAAGCGAATAAGCAGTTTTTACGAAATCCGCACGAAGTCGTTTTCGTGCAGGATGTGGAATAGCAATAAAACCCCGCAAGAACTGCTTTCTCGCGAAGCGAATAAGCAGTTTTTACGAAATCCGCACGAAGTCGTTTTCGTGCAGGATGTGGAATAGCAATAAAACCCCGCAAGAACTGCTTTCTCGCGAAGCGA
>SAMEA3663241__coassemble_111_pt1 | contig 23618 bp, 25 predicted proteins | sample SAMEA3663241__metabat2_high_PE_014 | metagenome-assembled genome bin SAMEA3663241 (sample SAMEA3663241) | pig gut metagenome | biome: pig gut; feature: pig-associated habitat; material: faeces | place: China | collected 2013
TCCCGGCATTTTTTTTGCAGGAAACTTCTTTGCCTCTTTCTTTGGCTTTTTTGCCTTCTTTTCCTTATCTGCCATTTTTTATTCTCCCATCATCCCAGCGATTTTTTCTACAAGCGGAATATTCTTGAGCACGGCGGCAATCTTAAGCTTCCTTACTTTTTCCGCAAGATATTTTCTCCATGCCCAGACAAAAAGCCTTGCCAGTACATAGAGTGGAATATAGGCCGCAACTCCGCAGACAAAGGATCCCATGACAACGGTGTTATTGAACTTTGTAAATGCAACAAAAGGAATATCAAGAAGAGACGCATAGTACGGCTTCATGCTTTCAACCGTGAGGATGCTGTACCCTACAGAATCAAAAAGCGGATCCAGGAAAACTGTGAATGCCGCACCTAAAAGTATGGACAGGGCATAGGCACCTCTCTGGATATTCATGAACAGGATGAAAATGAAAAGAATATACCAGAGAAGATTGTCCTTTGGCATAAAACCTAAAAGAACACCGCATGATACTGCATGGGCGATGGCTCCGGGCCTTGTATTTGAACTTATGGCCCCCAATAATTTTGCAATAGCTTTCAACATAATGCCCTATTCTAACACAAATCGCTGTAAAAAAAAATAAAAATGAAATTCAGATATACTAAAGGAAAGATGAAATATTCGTTATTTTTCTACCGAAAGTTGCAAAATCCCAAAACCTCGCTGATAATTATAATTGTAGATTTTTCCGCTGATTTAAAAACAGTCATTTCTAAATATTCCCATAAGGAGCAATCTTATGAACATCGGTATCATCGGTGCAGGAAGCATCGCAGGAACAATGGCACGGACAGTTGCTGCCATTCCGGAACAGGCACAGATCTATGCGATCGCATCAAGATCTCTGGAAAAAGCCCAGAAATTCGCCGCAGAATACAACATTCCAAAGGCTTACGGCGACTACGAGGAAATGCTGGAAAATCCTTCGGTTGATCTCGTCTACATCGCCACACCGCACTCACAGCACTACCAGAACATGAAACTTTGCCTCAAGCACAGAAAAGCTGTACTGTGCGAAAAGTCCTTTACAAGAAACGCCTATGAGGCAGAAGAAATTCTCAAGGAAGCGGAAGAAAAGAAGGTCCTTGTGACGGAAGCCATATGGACACGATACATGCCGTCAAGAAAAATCATAATGGATGAAATCGCAAGCGGAATCATCGGAGAGGTTGAGCACATATCGGCAAACCTTCACTACAGCATCGCATTCAAGCAGAGAATGACACAGCCGGAACTTGCCGGTGGCGCCCTTCTTGACCTTGGAGTCTACACGCTGAATTTCGCCATGATGTTCTTTGGAAACGAAATAAAGAAAATCGAATCATCAGTAATGCTTACGGATTCCGGCGTCGACAGGTTCAACTGCATAACTGTCTTTTTTGAAAACGGAAGGACAGCAGTGCTTACATCAGGATTCACAAACAGATCCGACAGAAGCGGAACTTTCTATGGAGACAAGGGATATGCGGTGGTCGCAAACATCAACAACCCGCAGTCCATTTCCTTCTATGACACCGATGACAGACTGCTCAAGAAAATTGACTTTCCGGAAATCGCAACGGGATATGAATACGAGGTTCTTGAATGCAAGGACATTCTTGCCCAGGGAAAAATCGAATGTCCATCAATGCCTCACGAAGAAACAATCCGCATCATGAAGATCATGGACAGTCTCAGAAAACAGTGGGGCGTGATTTATCCTTGCGAAACACTCTAGGCAATCAAACCTCACATGGATTCTTGAAATGTTCCGGTAACGGAATTTCAAAGGTCTTTGGCTTGCCATCAACAGGAATGGTCAATTTTGTTGCCGCAAGCTGAAGCCTTTTGATTCCAGCCTTTCGCGCAAGTTTGTTCAGCTTGAAATTGCCGTGTTTGTCATCCCCAGCCAGAGGTGCGGAAGACTTTGCCATCTGGATTCTTATCTGATGCATGCGGCCTGTTCCAAGGGTAATCTTTACAAGACTCAGATCAAGATTTTTCTCAGTCCTCTCACCAGTCTCGGCATTCTCAGAAATTATTTTTTCAGTCCACTTCTTTTCGACTTTGAAAAAAAGTTCGGCATTCTGCGTGCGGCCGTGAGCTTCCACTGTTCCTGAAAGCTTGCCTTCCATGACAGGTTTTCCCTTCACCTGGGGAATGCCAAAACAGACGGCAGAGTAAACCTTCTGAACCTGTTCCGTCTGGATCAGTTTTGTCCATTTTGCGGCGGCACTGGGATTTTTTGCGACGATAAGAATTCCGGCTGTCTCCTTATCAAGTCTGTGCACAAGATGGATTCTGCAGCCAAGCTGTTTAGGAAGTTCCTCATCAAGAGGATGCGCAATGCCAGCACCCCCCTGAACAGAAACACCAGCTTCCTTATTCACCAGGATAATCTCATCGTTCTCATAAATTACAGAAATAGTCTTCATTTTCCGATTATCATAAAAGAGGATCTATAAAATGACAAGATTTGCATATAAGTTATCAAGCCTTGCGGCAGTGCTCTTCATGGCATCATCTCTTTTTGCCACAAGAACGAATTTCAACGGATTGAGCGGCAACGTGTGTGTCGACCTCCCGGAAGGATTCAAACTCGAGTCCTCAGCCGGAGACAGTTCATTCCAGCTTCAGAGCACCATAGCCCCGGTACACGCAATAATTAAAATTTTTCCGGCTTCAAAATACAGCGGAACAGAAAAAGCAATGAAAGACACTGTTTCAAAGCTTGGACTCAACGCCGATGTAGACACATTCAAGTGGCGGAACAATGACACGGCCATGGCAATGTTCTCAGGAAACATACTTGGAGTTTCTTCTCAGGGTTACGGGGCAGCCGCTGTAATTCCTGAAAACAAAAGCATAATCCTTGTGCTCACATGGGCTGCAGAAAAGGATGTGGTGGCGGCAAACTCATACATGGCAAGTCTCATCGATTCAGTCTACGTAGACATTGAAAGCTATTTCACAAGCGGAATACTCACTTCATACACTTTTCCAGCCCAAGGACAGCAGGATATAAAGCTCAACATAGGCGGAACAAAAATAGCCACAAAGCTTGACGGTTCAGACAAGGAGGCGGCCGACTACCTCATTGACAGGGAATACAGGATGCTCCTTCTCTACCAGAAAAGCGACCTGTGGAAAGAAGCCTGGCAAAGATATTACAGGATTATTTTCCGCGACTCATGCTCAAGATTGCGTCAGGCCGCCTTTGACATTTCAAATGCCCTGGCACCAGGATGCAAGGACACGACAGAATACGCACAGAAACTTCTCACCTGGACCCAGGATTTCAAATATGAGCGCGAGAAGAACACAAGCGACTTTGCTTCCCTTCCGTCGATACTTCTTGGTGGCGGTTCAGACTGTGACAGCAGATCCATGCTGATCGCCGTTCTTCTACAGGCCATAAATGAAGACGCAATAATTTTTGTAAGTGCAGAATACAGCCACGCCATCGCAGGCTTTGTTTCCGACCATCCGGGATTCGGTTTCACTGTAAACGGAAAAACATATCTCACGGGAGAGACTACGGCAAAAGGTCTTACCTGGGGAAAGATAAGCGGCAGTCAGACAGATCCTGAAAAATGGATTCCAGTCGTACTGCCTTAAAAAAGCAAAAAGCCTGCCTTGCATGACCAAGACAGGCTTAATTATTTTTCAAACACGCATCCATTACTGGATGAGAAGATTATATGCTTCCATTGCCGACTGGGCATCAAGAAGTTTCTTGTAGAGGTCAGGTTCCCTAAGTTTTGTGCTCAGATGGGACAAAGTCTTGAGGTAATAGCTGTGCTGGTTGAATGCGGCACCGATCATGAACAATACACGCACCGGAGTCTCATCAACAGGCTGGAAATCGATGATGTCGCATTTTGAGATTCCGACTGACATGACAAGGTCTGTGACAGAAGAAAGACGTACATGTGGAATGGCAAGTCCGCGACCTATTGATGTGGACATAAGTTCCTCACGCTTCAGGATCTCAGCCTCAAGTTCCTTGGCATCCTTTACCTGTGGAGCTGTCGCAAGATTCTGTGCCAGCTGAACAAGGGAATCATGCTTTGTCTGATGATTCATGAAAACAATGCGCTCAGGAGAAAGAATATTTTTGATCTGAACAACTATATCTGAAGAAGATTTTGTAGAAGATGAGAGACGTTCATTGACCCACTTTTCAATCTCTGACTTCTTGAATCTCCATACTGTACCAATTTTACCGCTAGGAATTTCACCCTTCTGAGCCCAGTCATAAACCGTACGCTCGCTTACACGAAGGTATGATGCAACTTCTTCAATGGTAAGAATATCGTCTTCCATAACTAACCCCTATGTACAATTTCACATTAATTTGAGTATTTTGCATTCTTTACGTTTCTTTGTCAATATTCGCAATTCAAAGAAAACTAAAAAAAGGCAGGAAGTCTACTGCAACCTGCCCCAAACCTTGGATGTCCATAGGATTTCTATTCCTTCCATGGGAAAATAAAGCCCTTTAATGTCCTTGGACCAAGTGTCTTGCGGTCCTTTGCAATCAGATCTTCCCAGGGAACATTTTTTCTCTGTTCGAGGGAAATACCCGGATTGACTTCAAGCCAATCGTATTTATAAAGACAGATCCTCAAGGCATTGACGTTCGTGAAGATAACACCTGTCATTCCCGGATAAAGTCCAAAAGTCACAAGAGTAAGCAGAGTGTTGAGGAAATTCACGAATGTTACCCAGAAAGTAAAGCTCATGTTGTCAAAAAAAATGATGTAGCATTTCTTGAGGCATTTCAGGTAGTTGTTTTTCATGATTGCCCTGACAGGTAAAAACCACTGGAAGGCAAAAACAGTCGTAAGGATAAACCAGAAAATCATAACCATGAAGACAAGCCAAAGAGGGCTTCCATTGCTTCCGTCTGAAGGTCTCCACATCCTGTAGTAGAAAGGAAGGCTCACACAAGCAACCGTAGCAACAAGACCAATGAAAAGACCTGAAAAAGCTCCGTCTTTGAATGAGGGAAGAATTCTTTTAAAAAAATTTCCATATCTTGGGGAATTGAAATTTGCTGCGGCAACGGCATTTTCACTTCCGGCAAAAGCAATGGTACAGATCAAAATACAGCCTGCAATAAAAGTCACAAATAGAACAGGATATCTGTAAATCTCCGGGATCTTGGAAAAAAACTCAACTTTCATGGCAAAGGCCGTAACTGAAAGTGCAATCAAAGAAAAGAAATTGACTATGACAACATAAAAAATATTATCCCAAACATCACAAAGGTTCTTCTTGAAAAAAAATCCAAACATGCAGACATAATAAGGGTTATACAAAAAAAAAGCAATTTGAAACTTTTAGATCTTTCGGATAAACTTTGAAAATGGAATATAAAATCGACTCCGTAGTTTCACTCATCTCCCACCTGCATTCAGTCACACAGGATTTTACAAACAGACAGCTTGCGCAGGAAGGGAAATTTGTATCATCCCACGGATTCATACTGTTTCTTCTTGCGGAAAACGGAAAACTTTCAATGGGTGAAATATCAGAACGCATAAACAGAGACAAATCCACCACAACAGTCCTTATAAAAAAACTTACGGATGAAGGCCTTGTCAAAACGGAAGTCTGCCCAAAGGACACAAGGAAAAAATACATTTCACTCACAGAAGAAGGTGGAAAATACAATGTACTCACTTCCGGCATTTCAAAAAAACTGCTGGATGTATGCTTCATGAATTTCACAGATCAGGAAAAGGAACAGCTGCTGAACCTTCTTGTCAAAATGAATTCAAATATTGAAGAAAAGCTATGAATGCACAGAAGTATTCGGCTTCAAGCCGGAACTCAAACCACTTTTGCGACTGACTTTTAGCCAGTTTAAAACACAAAACCGGTCCTGAAAATTCCTTCAGAACCGACTTTATGAGAACAAGCTGGAACAGCTTACTATTTCAAAGATGCACTGATGCGCTCAAGAACCTTCTTGCGGTCAAGAGGCTTAACAATGTAATTCTTTGCACCGGCAAGAAGAGACTTCTTAACAAGTTCTTCCTTACCAAGAGCTGATACCATAACTACGCGTGCATTCTTATCAAAAGCGATAATCTGCTCAAGAGCCGTGATACCATCCATGCGAGGCATAGTAATATCCATTGTTACAAGATCAACATTTGGACAGAGCTCCTTGTACTTGTCAACTCCGTCTTTTCCATCTGTTGCTGTAGCAACGATTTCATACCCATCGCTGGTAAGAATCTGAGTAAGCTGCTTTGCAACGAACATTGAATCGTCTACAACAAGTACACGATACTTTGTTCCGTCAACTCTTTCTCCCTCAGGAGGACGTGCGTTGATGGCTGGAAAATCTTCTTTTGTTTTCATTCTATGCTCCTTAAATTATGCGCGTTCTCTGATTGCAACATTAACTTCAACTTTGCCACAGTCTGTAACAAGAGGTACGATGAGAGCTTCAACATTTTCAGAAGTACCTCCCAAAGCTGCAATTTCCATGTTCTCACCAGCAAAAAGAGCTGGAGGAGTAAGGTCAAACTTGAATCCAAGCTCGTGAAGCTTAGTAACAGCCTGACCGGTAATGATATTTGCAAGTTCACTGATTGTAGCCTTAGCCATATCATCAAACTTTGTCATTGTTTCCATATTCATCTTTGAAGCGATGTTCAATGCTGTTTCAAAAGTCATGTCAAAAACAACACGGCCTTCAACATCACCTGCAAGACCAACAAGAGCAGCAACACCCATAACCGGCATAGCTGTTGACTTAAGATAAAGGTCTCCACGTTTAACTTCGGCACCGTCAAGAACTTCCTTTAGTACTCTATAAGAAGTTTCTACAAACGGATTAATATACTCAACTCTCATTTTAACCCCCCTGGATTATTTTTGTTGTTTTATTCAGAACTCAGCAAATTGATTCAAGTCTGACTATTTGGAATATACCGTTACACTTCCGTCTATTTTTTTCAGACCGGCTGCGGTAATATTCTCATTTTCTCCTACTATTATAACACCATTTCCTTTAAGTTTCTCACTAAATTCAGATAAAACTGTATTTTGTGAAGATTCCGGAAGGAAAGACAGCATGTCGCGTGAGAATACAATATCAATAGGAGGAAGGTTGTTTGTGTTGACACAATCGTGATACTCAAACATCACCGAATCCTTGATTTCCTTTGAGAAAGTATAATCTCCGCTTGCCGTTCTGGTTGTATAAGGCTGATACCAGCTGTTGCTTGCCTCGTCTGAAAGATTCATGAGAGGTGCGTTAGATACGCTCAAAAGATCCGTATCATGACCGTATACCCTTATCTTTGCATTTGGATAGCGTTTCTTGAGAATACAAGCCAATGAATAAGTCTCATAACCCTTTCCACAACCAGGATTCCATACAACGATGTTCTTGGCTGAATTTTCAGGGAGAGCCCTCATGACTTCTTCCGCATATTCCTCTGACCACCATGTGCCAGTGAACTTTGAATAGAATGGAGAAAGGAACTTTTCAGCGTCACTTTCATTCTGAAGCTGAGTATTGCCCTCACCTTTTTCAGATACCCATTCTTCATAACGTTTTTTGAGCCATTCTTCCGTAATGGAATTAACAGAGAATTTTTTGAACGAAGCAAGAGACCCACCGATAAACCTCAAGTCATCAGCAGCTTTTTTTGCCTTGTCTTCAACTGTATTTGCTGCATTTGCGGCGGCAGCTGCAGCCTGTTCACTTGCGGCAGCCTCCTGTCTCATCTGCATCTGAGCCTTTGCAGTTTCAGCAAGTTCTCTTTCCTCTTCCGGTGTACGAAGGCCAAAAATCCTGTCAATGTCCAAAAGAACATAAAGGTTGTTTTCAGCTTCAACCACACCATAGATGTACTTGATGTTGATGTCACCAAACAAAGGATGTGGAGGCTGAATGGAACTCTTCTGGATTCCAACAACCTTGTCGATTGCATCTACAACAACACCAAAAGTCTGCTCACCTACAGTAACGATAAGCATATTCTCCAGATAATTCTCATCATGCTCAGGAACTGGACTGTTGAAGAACAACCTGAGATCTATGATAGGAATAATGTCACCACGAAGATTATAGACACCAAGAACAAAAGGAAGTGCATTCGGTACATACGTAAAGCAACCGGCCTTTGCAATCTCCTTTACCTTCATGATGTCGATGGCATAATCTTTTCCCGCAAGAGAGAAAGTCACCATCTTATAGTCAATTACAGAGAGCTTTTTCTTTTCTTCATTGAGCTGTTCATTTGTAAGATCATCTGCTCTTTCAACTGTATTAGCAAGAACGCTCAGTTTTTCCTGAATTGTTGCCATTTATCTACCCTCTTGCTGCTGATTTGATAGCTTCTGCCTCGCGAATCTGCTGGGCATCAAGCTCCTGTTTTACACCAAGCTCAAGAAGCTGGTTGACGTCAACAATCAAAGAAACTGAACCATCACCAAGAACCGTTGCACCGGCAATGCCAGGAGAAGAAGTAAACTGAGATTCAAGAGGCTTGATAACAACATCTTCTTCACCGATAAGTGCATCTACCATGACACCAATCTTCTTTTCTGCTGAACCAACGATGACGATGAAACAATATTCGTCTTCATCGCTTTTCTTTATATTGAACAATCTTCCAAGACGAAGGATTGAGATGACCTCATTACGAACATTGAGAACTTCATAGTTGTCAATCGTATTGATTGTCTCTCTCCTTACGCGCTGGCTTTCAATAACATTTGCAATTGGAATAGAGTAGACTTCCTTGCCGACACGAACCAGAAGTCCCTGGATGATGGCAAGAGTAAGTGGAAGCCTGATGGAGAACTTAGATCCCTTTCCAAGTTCACTTGTAACGCTGATTGAACCCTTAAGCTTTTCAACCATGGTCTTAACAACATCAAGACCTACACCACGTCCTGAAACATTGCTGATCTTGTCGCTTGTCGAGAATCCAGGAAGGAAAATAAGGTTGTAGGCATCCTGATTTGAAAGGACCTTATTAGGACTGATGAGAGCCTTCTGGATAGCCTTATTGCGTACCTTGTCAACCTCAATACCCTGACCGTCATCAATGATGTCGATGACGATCATGTTTCCTTCGTTGGCAGCCTTGAGGATAAGAGTACCGGTCTCTTCCTTTCCGGCGGCAACACGTTCTTCCGGAGTTTCAATACCGTGGTCAACAGAGTTGCGGACACAGTGCATGATAGGATCGAGAAGATCATCAACAACAGTCTTGTCAAGTTCTGTCTCTTCACCTTCAATCACAAGATTGACTTTGCGTCCAAGATCACGGCTAAGATCACGAACAACACGTGGGAAGCGGTTGAAGATTGTTCCGATCGGAACCATTCGAATCTTCATGACACCTTCCTGAAGCTCACTTGAGATGCGGCCCAGGTTCTGTGTTGTTGAACGATATTTAGTCGACGAAATCTTGAAGTCATTTTCAAAAGCATCAAACCAGTTTGCGACAGTACCAAATTCCTCAAGATACTTCTGTCGGATTTCCTTCATAGGAATTCCGTTCTGGAGCATCTCAAGATACTTTGGAATGGCTTCCGCGATACGATGCTGTTTTTCCTTGAATGTAGTGTTCAAAGTCTGAAGCTTGACCTGAAGGTCAGCCATGTGGAGTCCGTTCTGGTTGAAGGCAGCCTTTGTAATTACAGTTTCAGAAACAAGGTTCATGAGATTGTCTACGCGCTTGGAGTCAACACGAAGAATTGAACCTGTCTGTGTGGTATGTCCTGTCGCAGCAGCTTTCTTGGCATCTGCCTTTGGAGCTTCAGACTTTGCTTCTCCTGAAGGTGCCGAAGGTTCAGCAGCGGCCTGTGGTACAGGGGCACTTTCTTCAACAGGTTCTTTTTTCTGGACTGCAGGAGCTTCAGGAGCTGGCACCGGTGCTGCAGGAGCTGGAGATGCGGCAACTGGAGCAGCCTCACCTTTCTTGGCAAGCTGTGCATCAACTGCGGTCGTAACGTCATCAAGGAATGCGGCATCCTCAAGGTCACCACCTTCACATGAAGCTGCTACGTAATATACTACCTGAGGGTGATATTCATCCTCGTAAAGTGCCTCGAAATCAGGAACTGTCTTAAGGACAGTTCCACAGTTTTTGAGTGCGGCAAATACCTGAATTCCGCCTACACTGTTCATTGGATTTGATTCATCGAATGTGACGTTTACAGTCCAGAGCTTCTGGTCTGCACCAACAGCATCGTTGAGTTCCGCAAATTCATCATCCGAAAGAACAGGAAGTGGAGGCATCCCGTTGTCAGCCTGTGCTGCAGGTGCAGGTGCAGGTGCTGCAACTGGTTCCGGAGCAGCAGGCTTTGCGCCAACCATACCGGCAGGAAGTTTAACTCCGCTTGAGCCACTCTTTTTCTTTTCCTTTGCAGGAATATATGAATTGATTTTCTGAACAAGAGGAGCAATGTCACCATCATAAATCGAACCATTGCTTCTTGCTTCCAGCATTGATTTGATCGTATCAATTGAAGTAAGAAGTGTATCAACAATCTCGCCAGTCACTTCAACCAAATTACTGCGCAATGCATCAAGCAAATCTTCAACATCGTGACAAAAAGATGCAAGCTCCGCCATTTCAACAGTAGCTGAACCACCTTTCAAAGTGTGAGCTGCGCGGAAAATTTCATCAATAGCATCATGGTTTGAAGGATCATTCTCAATAACAAGAATATTGCTTTCAAGAGTCTCTACCTGCTGTTCAGCTTCGGCAAAAAAATCTTTGAGAAGTTCTTCATTATTAGCGTCAAGATAATCACTCATATCATATATTTTAATCGGAAAAAACCATAAGTCAAGTTTAGACCAAATTTTTTTAAGATTTTTTTAATGGTCTCTCCAACAATGCCGTTTACTGCAGGCAACATCTCTTTTACATAATTTTCTCTGTTAAGCCAATAAAAACTTAAATTTCATGTTTTTTTTCCGAAAATCTAATGGGGACTTTTTGAAAACTGTAAAAGTGGAATCATTGCCCCACCGGAGGATGACTTGAAAAGAACATTATGCGCTGCATTGTTTTCTCTTATGGCAGCATCATCGATATTTGCCCTTGAAAAACCTTTTTTCAGCGGAGCCGTAGGCCTTCTGACAACCATCGCAAACAAGACAGATTCGGACAGCTTTGATCCAGGCTGTGGAGCAGAATCCTATTTTGCAGGTCAGCTGGATTTTTCAGGAAGGCTTTTCCTTCGCGGAGAGTTCTATGTACTTGCAGACGACATTTTCAACGCACGTATATTCAAATCGGGCAGTACAGAGACAAACGCACAGTTCAGAATGGAAGAACTTTCGGCAACATACGTCTTCAACGGAGACAAATCAAGCCATTATGTAAGCGCCTTCACCGGATGCTACGAACAGATTGGATCCGACATTTTTCTCCAGAGACAGTTTGGAATCAAACCTATTCAGTCCAACTTAACAAATAGTTATCATGGAGTACAGGGAGCATCATTATTCCCGGATTATACAATGGGACTTTCCTACACCGGCAGATTCTCAGGAGACAATGCCCTTGGTCTGACGGCAAGCAAGGGAAAACTTGCAGTGACAACCGGAAACGACGTTGATTCTCTGAATTTCGACGCACGTTTCGCAAAGCTTTTCAACAAGGCCACAATCGACATGGTTGCAGGTGTTGCAGTTCCGCTAAAAAAAGACGGAGACAACGGCAAGAACCCTCAGCTTCACATGGGATTCAGCGGTCTTTTTGGATTCAAGAAATCTTACATGCTCTACACACAGCTTGGAATCAACAGATTCGTGCTGAAAAGGAGCGCAGACGACTCTTCAGTCAGATTTGACGACATCTATTTCCTTGTTGAACCAAGAATTCCTTTTGGCAGCCTGTACCTTAACATCGCAGCTTTCAGCATTCCGCTTGATTCAGCAGCAGAAATGGTCTACCTCAAGCCGATGGTAAGAAAAAATCCGACAAGCCAGAGCATAACTGGAATCAACATCAATTTCGTGCAGGAAGATTGTCGCATCAACACGACAAAGTTCACATTCGGAATCCACGGAACTGTTGGATTTGCAGGACTTACAATGGATGATGTCATAGACGACCTTAGGGACAGCGACAAGATGATCCTGATAACTCCATATACAAACGTAGAAATCAGCGGAGGAAAACTCAACGCTTCAGTCAGCCTTGCTGTGGATGATCTTGCAGACGATGCAAAAAACGCAGTTTCAGTAAACCTTGGATTCAGGACAAGTTTCTAAAGACAAAGGAAACCATTTTCTGAACTGAATTCAGATTGCTTCTTCAAGGGAGTAGCCCAATCCACGTGATGTTCTTATCATGACATGGACCCTGAGCTGCTCCATTTTTTTTCTAAGAAAAGAAATATAGACTTCAACATTGTTGTACTCGGCGTCGCTGTCACCACCCCAGATCTTCTCAATGATATCTTCCTTTCTTATGATCTGACGTGGACTGTCGCACAAAAGCCCAAGGATCAGAAGTTCCTTGAGGGAAAGCTTTATCACATCTCCACTTTTATTTCTGATCTCGCAGGCACCTTTGTCAAATATGAAATCGTTGAAAGTGATCACATCGTTCTTTATCTCGCCCTTACGCCTTGTGAGGGCAACAACCCTGGCAATGAGCTCATCGGGAGAACATGGTTTTCTGACGTAATCATCAGCTCCGGCATACAGGCCACCGACAACATCCGCATCTTTCGTTTCATCGGAAAGGAACATTATGGGAACGCTTTTATTTTCGAGACGAAGTTTCTGTACAAAGGAAATTCCGTCCATATCGGACAGTGTTTTTTCCAGAATTATTATGTCGTGACATCCGGACAAGGCGTATTTCATGCCCTCCGAGGCAGAATAGGCCGTATCAACACCAAACTGGCTTTTCTTAAGCAATTCGGTGACAGACTGTGAGGTCCGCACATCATCATCGATAAACAATACTCTCATAAAAAGGATTATATTTCAGAATTTTTGAAAAAAAAGAAACAACCCTATAAATTTTCTCATTTCAGGAAGATTGCATACTTATTGTTATTACAAAAACAAAGAATCAAACTAATTTAAATTTTTGTTCTATATAAGGTTCTCTGATTACAAGCACGGAACAATGGGCGCTGCCTATGATTTCGCTGTCCTGTCTGGAGATTACATTACGGACGGAATAATGAGTATCCAGATTGTCGTCAGTTCCGCCGAGAAGGATCACATCAGCCTTATAGTCATCCGCAGCCTTTATTATCTCAGACCAGACGGAACCATAACAAAGCTGGGTTTCGATCTTTACGCTTTTTGTTTTTGCGATTTCAGTCACATAGTCAAGTTTCTTTTTTCCGTCGGATTCAAGATTGGCTGACAGTAGTTCCGCCTCTTCTGATACCATGAACTTGGAAATTGTCAGCTGCTTAATTGAGGAGACATCAACAACGCAGACTACTTTAACGCTGCACCTGTAGAGTTTTGCCATCAGGATGGCATACAAGACAGCATGAAGAGATGACTTTGAACCGTTATAGGCCACCAGAACTTTCTGAAATAAGGGTTTAAGCAACTATTCCCCCTGACGTTTTTTCAAGGACTTCATTACAAAGACATTGTCGCGTTCCCTTTCCTCAAGGACGCCTTCTATGTATTTTACGGTCTCCCGGTCCTGTGGTATGACCATTTTATCAAGGGCATTTACGCGGCGCTGGGTTTTCTTTACCTCAAGTGCAAGACGCCAGGCAATGGTCCTGATGCTTGCCATTTTTGTAATGAGGGAAAGATACTCAAAGAATTCCTTCATCACCTCATCGCTTTCCGCAGTGGAACCAAGGAAGGAGGAGAACAACTGGCGCTGAGGGAGGTTCACGTCGATGGTGGTGAAATTCATTCCGCCGATGTTTACCGCCTTTCTTGTAATGTCGAAGTTGTATTCAACTCCGTGGGCAATTCTTTCAACCCTATCCCCACCAAGCTGCATGAGCATCTTTTTCAAGGCAGGATAGGCCTTCGCAGTGCACTTGTCCATCTCCGCCTCAAGAAGCTTAACTTTTTCAACGATGCGCATCAGTTCCATGACAAGGATCTCACGCTTCTGTTCAAGAAGATCATAACCTTCCGTAGAAATTGCAAGCTGTTCCTTTATGGCGAGAAGATTGGATTTTGTCGGTGCAATGTTAAGTTTTGCCATATGCTACTCACTTTTTGGCAGATATTTATCAATAAGCTCATCCTTGATTCGGTACAATTCCTCACGAGGGAGAATCGAAAGGATTTTCCAGCCAAGATCGAGAGTTTCCTCGATGCTGCGGTCCTCGTATTCGCCCTGGGTAAAGAACTTTGCCTCAAGTTCATTTCCGAATTTCAAGTAAAGCTGATCCAGCTGGCTGAGTTCTTCCTCACCGATGATGGAGGCAAGATTGCGGATAGTCTTTACCTTGCTGTAGGCCGCAAAAAGCTGGCTTGAAACTGGAGCATGATCTTCTCGTGTCATACCGGAACCGATACCGTCCTTCATAAGTCGGGAAAGTGACGGAAGACCTGCGACAGGAGGATACATGCCCTTCTGGCTCATCTCGCGGTCAAGAACGATCTGACCTTCCGTAATATAACCCGTAAGGTCAGGAATAGGATGGGAAATGTCATCGTTAGGCATGGAAAGGATTGGAATCTGGGTGATTGAACCTGTTGATCCCTGTACCTTTCCGGCGCGCTCGTAAAGTTCCGCAAGGTTTGAGTAAAGATATCCAGGATAACCTTTTCTGCCAGGAACTTCTCCACGGGTTGTGGAAATTTCACGAAGAGCCTCGCAATAGTTTGTCATGTCCGTCATGACGACAAGAACATGCATGTTGCATTCGTAGGCAAGATATTCAGCGGCTGTAAGAGCACAACGAGGTGTGATTATACGCTCGATTGATGGAGCATCCGCCAGAGACTGGAACATGACAACCTTTGAAAGAACTCCCGATTCCTCGAAAGTATGCTTGAAGAACTGAGAAACGTCGTACTTGATGCCCATGCCGGCAAAAACCATTACGAAGTCTTCGTCGCTGCCCTTGAGTTTTGCCTGGCGGATGATCTGGGCCGCAAGTTTGTTGTGTGGAAGACCGTTGCCGCTGAAGATAGGAAGCTTCTGACCGCGGATAAGTGTGTTCATTCCATCGATGGAAGAAATACCGGTCTGGATGAAGTCACGCGGATAGACACGGGCGTATGGATTGATAGGACATCCGTTTACATTTACCTTCTTGTCGCTGATGATTTCCGGATAGCCGTCGATAGGCTTTCCAAGTCCATTGAAAATACGTCCAAGAAGACCTTTTCCTACACGGAGTTCCATAGGATCCTCAAGGAATTCCACGGTGGTGCTTTCAAGGTCAAGTCCTGTCGTACTACCAAAAATCTGAACTACCGCAGCATCCTCGTTGAGGTCGATGATTCTTCCGGTACGTTTTTCACCAAATTTATCACGAACATATACAACTTCGTCAAAAGAGGAATTTTCACTGCGCTTAACAACTACAATAGGTCCATCTACAGATTCAAGACCTGCGTATTCAATACCTTTCACTTAGAGCCCCTCCCTGCGGTACATGCGCTTAAGTTCCGTCATCTGGTCATCAAGATGGCTTCTTATCGTCTTGAGCATGTCCAGTTTGTCATTTGGAATGGTGCTTTTTGCACGCACAATCTCGTTGCGCACAGGAAGCTCGGAAATTTTCATCAAAGGACATCCATTCTTTATCACCTCAAGGGCATGGGAATAGAAATCCATGATGAGAAGAAGAATGTCCAGCTGCTTTTCAGGAACTGAATAGGCATCGATATCATCAAAGGCATTCTGCTGAAGGAATCCGTTCTTTATCATTTCACAGACAATGAGGACAAGACGGTCGCTTTCCGGCAATGCATCGGCACCGATAAGACGGACAATCTGCTGAAGCCTCTGTTCCTTTTTGAGAAGATCCAGCGCTTTGATACGGACAGAAGCCCAGGCAGGATCAAACTTGTCCCACCACTCCTTTATTTCGCCGGCGTATTCCGAATAGGAGTCGATCCAGCCGATGGCAGGATAATGGCGGGCGTTTGCAAGCTCACGGTCAAGAGCCCAAAAACAGCGGATGAAACGCTTTGTGTGCTGTGTGACAGGTTCAGAAAAGTCGCCGCCCGCAGGTGAAACGGCACCGATTACGGATACGGAACCTTCCTTGCCGCAAAGGGAATTTACGCGGCCGGCTCTTTCGTAGAATTCCGCAAGTCTTGTAGGAAGATATGCAGGATAACCTTCTTCCGCCGGCATTTCTTCCATACGACCGGAAAGTTCACGGAGGGCTTCTGCCCAGCGCGATGTAGAGTCGGCCATGATTGCTACGTGGAGTCCCATGTCGCGGTAATATTCCGCAAGAGTAATACCTGAATAAAGTGAAACTTCACGGGCGGCAACCGGCATGTTGGAAGTATTTGCGATGAGGATCGTGCGTTCCATCAAAGAACGTCCAGTCCTTGGGTCTATCAAAGTCGGGAACTCAGTAAGAACGTCTGTCATTTCGTTTCCACGTTCACCACATCCGATGTATACTATGAGGTCTGCATCGCACCATTTTGCGACGGCATGCTGGGTCATTGTCTTTCCTGTACCGAAACCACCTGGAATTGCGGCAGTTCCGCCTTTTGAAAGAGGGAAAAAGACATCGATTACACGCTGACCAGTAACTAGAGGCTGGTTCACCTCAAGCTTTTCAAGGAATGGACGAGGTTTACGAAGCGGCCAGTACTGAGAAAGCTTAAGTTCTTCACCAAGTTCCGTAGTACCGATGACTTCGTCTACAGTATATGATCCGGCACCTTTGAATGATGCAAGTTTCTTTCCTTTTGTTGCAGGCGGAACCATGATCTTATGCACGATGGAACCAGTTTCCTGAACCGTACCGATGACCTGTCCTGGAGCAAGTTCATCGCCTTCATTCACTACAGGAACAAAATCCCATTTTCTGTTTTCATCGATCGCAGAAGTACGCTGGCCAGGCAAAAGGAAAGCACCCTTGTCCTCGAACATTTCCTTAAGAGGACGCTGGATTCCGTCGTAGATTGTACCGACAAGACCAGGGCCAAGTTTTACGGAAAGAGGTCTTTCACTTGAAACAACACTTTCGCCGATGTGCATTCCGCTTACATCCTCATAAACCTGGATGGTAGCCTTTCCTTCATTCTGGCGGATAATTTCACCTATGAGTTTTTTCTCACCTACATCGACAACATCATAAAGACCGCATTTTTCAAGGCCCTCCGCATAGACGATAGGACCGGAAATTCGGGTAATCTTACCTGTAATCATTCAGGCAACCTCCCACCAAAAAGACCAAGAGCAAGCTGCTCACGATTCTGGCTGAGCAATTCATTTATTTTTTCTTCAATAGTAAGACGGCAGGTAATCTTGCCATCTTCAGTTGAAAGTATAATTCCGTATGAGAATACGTCATTTTCATCGCTGTTCTTCTGCTTGGAAACACCAGTACAGGCGGAACCATACACAGCCTTCAGTATTTTCTCCGCTTCCCCGGTAGAAAGGCTTCCGCATGCAAGAGCATTCACTCGGGAATCTCCCGTAACGGATTTGGCTTTTTTGAGAAGTTTTTCTATGATCTGTTCCTTCTTTGAGGAATCTGCATTTTCAAAATATTTTTTTATCGCATCAACAACAGAATCGTTGATGTACGAAACAAGGCATCTCTGCTTTTCAAGAGGAAGGGAAGCGTTCACATTCCTTCTAAAAATATCAAGACGGTCTTCCGAGGCCTTTCTTGCGTCTTCCTCTGCTTTTGAAATGCGTGAATCGACATCATTCAAAAGAGCTCTGGCAGTTTCCTCTGCCTTGGCAAGAATTTTATCCGCTTTCTTCTGGCTGTCTTCACGGATTTCCTTATCCAATATGTCAGTAGAACGTAATTCTTCCATAATAAATTCCTAAACGTTGATTCCAACAGCTTCACGAATTGAATCTGTAAGTGTTTTTCTTCCCGGGATGTGTCCGTTAAGCCCTGGAATTTCCACTATCAATGGAGATTTGCCTTTCATCTGCCACGACTGCACTTCAGCCGAAAGCATATCAGCAACATCTTCCGTCAAAATGAGAATATCAGGTCTTTCTGATTCAACAGCAGCACGCACAGAACTTACCTGACCTGTATGCAGGTTGAATGAGTCCAATGCATCCTGTCTGTTTGAGACGGCCTGTCCCTGGACACCAGCAAGGTTGAATCCAAGAACAAGTTCCCGCTCGCCTATAACAAAATAGTTCATAATTTCCTGCCATGCCATGGAAGGCATGTATTGGAGAAAATAATATCAAGTGAATGAAATTGCCACGAAGGGCAATTTCATTTCCTACATGATGATGATGAAAAGAGCTACAAGGAAGCCCCAGAGACAGATACCTTCTGCAAGACCTACGAAAGGAAGAGCCTTTCCTGAAAGTTCAGCATTCTCTGCCATTGCACCCATAGCTGCGCTACCAATCTTACCTACAGCTGCACCACCACCGATACATGCGATACCAACAGCGATGGCGGCAGCAATGTACTTGATTGCTCCACCGATTCCGCTTGCAGCAGCCTGAGCCTTTTCTGCATCTTCAGCAAAAAGACATGCAGCTCCCATGACCATCATTGTTGTCAAAACAGTGATAAATTTCTTGTTCATAAAATACTCCTATATCTTCAGGATTTCCGAGCCTGTCGAAGTGCCTGAAGTTTTTTACGGACCCTTCGACTTTGCCCTTCGACTTCGCCCTTCGACTTCGCCCTTCGACTTCGCCCTTCGACTTCGCTCAGGGACCACTCAGGGACTGCTCAGGGATCACTCAGGGACCACTCAGGGATCCTTTTATTTACTTATATTCAAATCTGTACGGCTTGAATTCACGACCAGTTTCGCTGAAGAATTTTGAGAAGAACTCATAGTACTGCAGACGCACAACCTGGATGGCAACAATCATGCCTTCAAGAACCACGACAATCGCGTTTCCGACAACGGCAACGGCAAGTCCTCCTGCTCCAGGCGTAATCTCAACAAGCGAGTTGATGATGTATCCAAGAACAGCATGTGCAAGAGCAAAGGCTCCGACACGGACAAAGCTGACAGTGTTTGATAGGTAAGAAGAAACAATCTCGATTATTTCAACCACAGCGGCAATGACAGCTGAAAGGAGTCCGTTTTCAAGTACAGGATGTTCCCCTTCCATGAGACGCTCAAGAGGTTCACCAAAAGCAGAGATCAGAAGCGTACCGATGATGATGGCAAAATCAACAACGGAAGGCGCATGCTTGAAGAACGCAACACGGAGCGCAAAGGCAACAACATACCAGAAGAACACAGCTCCCGAGATACCGGTTTTACCGAACAGAGCCTTGCCCCATCTTTTAAGTGAAAGCTGATTGATGATGTTGATGACAAGACCGCATGAATTGATGAGGAAACCAACACCGATGGTAAATCCAAAGAACATGAACATCCGTGTAATCGAATGAGGATCGCTTGAAGGCATCATGTGGAGGATCGGTGCATGTGGCTGGCCAAAGAGTCCAGTCACCCACATGGCAAAAGGTTCAAGTATTGTTTCGTTGGCAAAAAACTCACCGGTCAGAAGTCCCATTATTGTTGAACTTACACCAATACAGCAAAGGACAGAACCGAATTTCTCCCATCCTGAAATCTTCATTTTTTTGAGGCAGCAGAGGATACCGACAAGAAGGAAACAAAGTCCCTGGCCCGCATCGCCGAACATGATTCCGAAAAGCACGGTAAAGAAAACAGCGACAAAGGGAGTCGGATCAATAGTTCCATAGAGAGGAGATCCATAGCTGAAAATCATGCGCTCAAAATTCTTTACGACGGCACCATGCTTTACCTGAACCGGAACTTTTTCTTCACCTGATATTACCGAGGAAACTTCATCAGGCATGTATTCCCTCAAGGCAGCACGGCTTTTTGTAAGCTCATCAAGATCCTTTGAGACCTGCCTTGTCTCATAGGCCGGAATCCAGCCCGTGATTCTGTAGACATATTCAGTGGACTCAAGGTTGTTCTCGACTTCCACAATCTGCTTTGAAACGGAATAGCACTGCAGAAGTCTGTAAAGTTCATCTTTGTGTGTCTGGGCAAAGTTTCTGCGTTCAGTCTGAATTTCCTCAAGGGCTTTTTTTGCTTCTTCGGAATTCCTTTTAAGGTTATCAAGAGTATCCTGAGGAATTCCCTTAAAGTCCTTTGGGATCTCAAGTTCAACGAAACCACATTCCTTGAGCTCACCATCTACGGCAAAGCGGGCCTTTTTTGAACATGCGGCAAGGATTCTTGATCTGTCATCACCAAGAGCAACAACAGAGGCACGCAGTCCAACCCTTCTCTTGAGCTCGTCGAATTTCTCAGGATCAATTTTTCCGATTCTGAGGGTGAGGAAAGACAGGGATTCGAGTTCTGAATATGAAACCTGCAGATTTGAGAAAGCAAGAGCCTCATTGTATTCTGACGAGGCACGCTTGGATTCCTCTGCGGCATTAAGTTCGCTCTGATGGATAGCTTCCGTCTTTGAGCAGATGTTCTCAACAGATTCCAGATCCTTTTCTTCCGGAAGATTCACCTTACCTTTGTAGCCGTCAAGATCTTCCAGCTCAAGGTCAACCCTGGCTTTCTGAAGTTTCTCAAAAACCACCTGATCCGGGTTTTCCATCTTTGAATCCGAAGACAAAGAAAAATCCTGCTGAAACTGAAAGTCCCCGAACTCTCCAAGGTATTTCAAAACATTATGTATATCCTGGCGGAGAATCATAAGTTCCACCAGACGCATAGCTGTTGTTCTAGCCATTGTTTACCTCCGCGATTCCGACAATCTTCATAGCCTGCTGGGAATCAATGTTCAACCTCAGGCTTTCAGACGCAGTCCTTATATTGTCAAGTTCATTCTGCTTGATTATGAACCAGCACACCATGGGGCAACTGGTAAATGGATGCTGATGGAACAGCCTTCTTGCCTTTTCGACATGAACTGCCTTGTAGGCGTTTGAAATCCAGACAGGATCAACAGACCACACAACACCATCTTCATGAAGGTTAAGCAGCTTACTGAACCTGGATTTTTTCCAGCTGTCAAAGTCATCAAGAGCCCAGTCCAGAGACTTGAGCGCATCCTGAACAATGACATCACGCTCGCTTTTTTCTTCCGACGTATATGCAAGAAGCGGAACAATCTGTTCCCTTTCCATTCCGTAATAAAGGCGAAGTCTGATTGACCAGACAAAATTGTCGAGGCTCAGTTTCTCAGCGAAAAGATCGGTAAGGGCCTTTCTGCACGATGATTCGGTTTTCTTCAATGCATTCCAAAGCTCAATCACATTCTGGCTGTCGATCTTGTGGTTTACAAGGTGAAGGTCTTTTACAGACGGAACTTCATCATACCAGGCAAGTGGACCTTCCGCCGTCATCTGCTTAAGGTCAGGCCACTTATCATAGTTGATTATGTTGAAAGGATAGACCTTCTGAATCTGAGGTAATTTTTTTTCACCAAGGGACAAGGCCACAGAAATATCTTTGAGATTTTCATAGTCATAGCCATGAAGAAGCGAAAGAAGGATTTCCTTAGGCTTTGAATAGTTTTCTATCAGTTTTTTATACTGAAGGACAAAGTCATCGAATGCTTCCTGCTCAAGAGCCTGGGCAAGAAGAGTTTCAGGCACAAGGGGAACTTCCTTCTTGAATAGATGAGACCACAATTCCTGTAGTGTATTGAAAGAAAAGAGAATCCTTGCGCGTTCACCCACATGGGATTTTGCCAGCATGCCGCTGGCTTTTGCGTAAACGTAGGAATCCGCTGCAGAAGTATCCATTGCCATATGAATTCCTACTCGAAAAGAAGTCTATCCATAAGGGATTCAAAGATTTCGAAATTCTTGTTTGTACCGTTCAAAGAATCCTTGTATCCTTCCACTTCTGACAGATGATCCTGGAAGATCTTTTCCCTGGCGGAATTTTCTTCGCTTTCCAGAGACTTTACAATGGAACCATAACGTTCATGGAATCTGGCATCTGCGGAACTTCTTGCTTCAGCAATCTTTTCATCTGCCTTTTTCTGTACTTCAAGCAGCTTGTCCGCCGCCTCACGTTCAATCTCAAGAAGATGCTTAATTACATCAATTTCTTCCGCTGCCATATTTATGCTCCATTTCTACGAAATCTATTCTTCCGCCCTGCAGAGGAATTCGCAAACTTCCTGTGGAGTCTCAAGTTGCTGCAGCCGGGGAATAAAATCTTTATCCTGCAGGACAACAGCCAGATCCTTAAGCACTTCAAGGTGAAGTTCATCCTCGCCTTCTCCACACACAATCAGGAACACAAAATGAACAGGTGAACCATCAAGGGACTCATAGTCGATACCTTTGCGGCTTATACCTATGGCACCGACACACCCTTTCACGGATTTGCTTGTTCCATGGGGAACCGCAACTGAATGCATGATTCCCGTGGTCATTTTGCTTTCCCTTTCACGGATTGAAGCAAGGGCTTCCTCGCGGTCAAAGTCAGGATTAGCCGAATAGATTGCCTGCGCAAGCTCTTCAAAAAGCTCATCCTTTTCTTCGCTTTCTATATCCATTATAACACACTTTGGCGAAAATATCCTTTTAAAAACCATAATTATTGCTCCAAAAAAAATTGCGGAATCTTAAGCCATCCACGGGAAATGGACGCAAAAAACCCCGCATTGATCTGAAAGATGGGCATCTAGTCATACAGAAGCCCGTGAGAAACATTTCCCGACAACAGCTGGAATCAATTTCCTCGATTTTCAAGGTTGCCACCGGAAACCAGGATTTCCAACAACCCTATTGTGATTTCAGAAAATCAAGATTACTGTACTGACTGCTCTGTTGAACCAGAAAGTTCAGTTTCAAGCCAGCTGCCTGATTCTGTTTCTGCAGCCTTTGATTCGCCCTGAACTTCTGCAGCAGTTGCAGAAAGATCATCCTTGCCAGATGCCTTGTTTACAAAGCCAAGACCAAAAGTGATGACAAAGAAAAGAACTACCAGCACACCTGTTGTCTTCTTGAGGACACTGCCTGAGCGGGCACCGAAAGCAGCAGAGCTTCCACCACCAAATGCAGATCCCATTCCATTGCTTTCATCATTCTGAACAAGTACAAGAAGAATTGCGAGTACACATACTACTACAAATGCAACAAGCAAAATTGTTTTTACAACACCCATTTTTATCTCCACAAATAATTGCTTAAAAATTAGTTTTGATATAATAAAGAATTATAGAAGATTAGTCAAATGAAAATGAAGGTTCTTGCAATAGGCTCATCACTAGTTTGCTGAACGGCTGACGGCCAGGCTTGCTTAGAGAGCGCGCAGGCTTGCTGAGCAATTCGCAGCAGAACTTGCAGTCACAGGCTTGCTGAGCGATTCGCAGCAGAACTTGCAGTCACAGGCTTGCTGAGCGATTTGCAGCAGAACTTGCAGTCACAGGCTTGCTGAGCGATTCGCAGCAGAACTTGCAGTCACAGGCTTGCTGAGCGATTCGCAGCAGAACTTG
>SAMEA3663241__coassemble_116_pt1 | contig 23412 bp, 17 predicted proteins | sample SAMEA3663241__metabat2_high_PE_014 | metagenome-assembled genome bin SAMEA3663241 (sample SAMEA3663241) | pig gut metagenome | biome: pig gut; feature: pig-associated habitat; material: faeces | place: China | collected 2013
CACATTCCTTCTGGTTTTCTTTGTTCTCAAGGCAGGGGGCGGATTGGACGGAATCGATGCAGGGCTACAGAAAAACCTTCCAGGCGTATATGATGACATGTGGGCAAAATACAAGCCTGGAACATTGATTTCCTTCTGGATCCTTGTTGGATTTGGAACCCTTGGACTTCCACAGACTGCAGTACGCGCCCTAGGATTCAACAGCACAAAATCCCTTAAAAAAGCAATGGTCATAGGAACAATAACCTGTTCTTTCATTCTCGTCGGAATGCATCTTGCCGGTTGCTGGGCCGGAGCAATCGCAGACAAAAGCATGGTCAAGACTTCAGATTATTTCATTCCGTTTGTAGTCCAGAACATCATGCCTGTAGGGCTTGCCGGAATTTTTCTTGCAGCACCAATGGCTGCTGTAATGTCTACAGTAGATTCACTTCTTCTCCTTGCGGCTGTAGCGATTCTCAAGGACCTTTACAAGACATACATCGTGAAGGATGATGCAGAAAAAACAGAGAAATACAACAGATACTTTAAATTAAGTTCCGCACTCATTGTTTTCATAACAGGTGCCATTGTCGTATTCTTTACCCTGCACGCTTCAAAGATCATCTTCTTCCTGAACCTATTTGCTTTCGGCGGTCTTGAATGTTCATTCTTCTGGCCTCTTGTCGGCGGACTTTTCTGGAAGAAGGGAACAAAGGAAGCTGCCCTTGGTTCTTCTCTTGGAGCCGTAGCAGTCTATATTTTCTGCCATTACTTTGTGCATGTTGCAGGAATAAACGCTGTTGTATGGGGACTTTTGGCAGGCGGAATCATCTACTTTGCCGCAGGATTGATTCAGAATAAAAATCCTGACGCCGAAATAGTTGAAAACTGCTTCTAGTGAGTTATAATTGTCTGTATGGAAAATAACTCTGTACAGACAAATCCTCAGGCCCTCACAATGAGAAAAGTGGGCTTCTTTATGAACATAGCCATGGGAATTACGGTAAGCATCATCCTTTCCACCCATGGCGTTCTTGCTTCAGGTCATTTTGCAATTCCAATGCTGATCATCAGCATGGTCATCTCATGCATACTTGCACTTTGCATAGGATTCTTCCTTCCTGTAAAACCGGTCAAAGATAAGATGACAGAAAACATGAAGATGCCGGCTAAGTTTCTTGTGGCCAATGTAATCACAAATATATTCTATGTATTCATCATCACCACAGTAAACACAACCCTGATGATAACTATGGCAAAACACAACATGGACATCAACAATGTTCCTCTTTCAGTGCCTCACCCAAGCATCCTTGCTGCCCTTCCAAGATCGTGGCTTTCAAGCTACATCATTTCTTATGTGGTTACTTTGATTCTTGAACCGATTTACCTCAAGATGGCATTCAAGAAATATGGCGTAAAACCAGGTTCAGGACCTGCCATGAATGTGGGAAAAAAGCCAGAATAGAATCAAAGAACAACGTCCATCCTGACGTCATTTTCGTCTACAGGAACAGATTCAACAATCTGAGCGCTGTAGCAGATTCCGCAGATCCAAGGTCTTTCTTTACCCTGGGCTGCGGTCTTTTTTTTCAATTCAGAAAGAAACCTATCATAGAATCCTTTTCCACGCCCAAGACGGCTGTTGTCTTTTCCAAAGGCAAGACCCGGAACAAGCACAAGGATCTCATCGCCTCTTAGATCCGGCAAAAGATCGTCCATAACGCACTTTTCAAGTTCCGTCTTAGGTTCAGCGATCCCCCACTTGTTTGATTCAGTCTGGCTGTTTGGCTCATCGGTCAGGTAATAGAATTCCATGTCGCAGGTTCCGTCGATAATCCTTGGAATCAGAACCTTTTTCCCCTGCTGCAACGCCGTACGTAAAACCGGAAGAACATCAACTTCATCCTTCATCGGCATGAAACCGAAAACACATTTGACTTTGCTGAATATTTCCGACTGAATTACTGCCATGCACTTTGACATGCTCTCAAAGGATTTTGCCACAGGATCTAGAGCTGCAAGCGCAGTTTTCATTTCTTTTCTTAGTTCCACTTTTGTCATGTCATTATTCTACCACATCAATAAAATTAAATCTTCAGCATCTACAGAAATGATGTTCATTTCAATTTCTATGACATTCCAAATATAAGCCAGATTCTTAAAATTTATGCTGAAAACTGATTGCCCTATATGGTACAAAGTTATAAAATAACTGAACTTTTATATAAATTCGAGGAATCTATTATGATTACTTATTTGTCAGCTGTCTGCTCGTCAGCTCTGTCAATCATTTTCATCGTATTTTTAATCGGTGCAATCGGATACCTTGTAGGCGCAATCAGCGTCAAAGGCATTTCTCTCGGAACTGCAGGAGTCCTTCTCATCGCCCTCTGTTATGGAGTTCTCATCCAGTACTTTCCTAACTTCAATATCGGGGAAAAGCAGATCGTACTTTGGAGCGACAAGATCAAGGCTAACTTTTCCATCGTTTCAAATATCGGAACAGCACTTTTCGTTACTGCAGTAGGTCTCATCGCAGGTCCTAAATTCTTCAGAACCTTCAACAGAAGCTCAATCGCATACCTCGTAATGGGAATCGTAGTCATCGGACTCGGTGCACTTACAGCAATCATCTGCGTAAAGCTTGACGACAACCTCAGCGCAAACATGGCTGCAGGTCTTCTTACTGGCGGTCTTACATCTACACCAGGATTCTCTGCAGCAAAGGAAGCCGTTGAAGGTGCCGCTCAGGATGAAATCTCAGCAGGATACGGAATCGCATACCTTTACGGTGTCCTCGGCGTAGTTCTTTTCGTTCAAATCGTTCCAAAAATCCTCAAGATTGACATTGCAAAGGAAAGGGAATCTTTCGTCGCAGCAGGTTCGGTTACAATCCCGGAACCAAAGGGAAAGCTCATCAAGATCGAAGAATTCGGTTTCTTCCCTTTCTTCCTTGCCGTTGCTATCGGATGCCTCATCGGTGCGATCAAGATTCCTATCGGTGGCGGTTCATACTTCTCCCTCGGTAATTCAGGCGGAACTTTGATCGGTGGCCTCATCATCGGTCACTTCGGAAAGATCGGATGCCTTGACTGCCGTCTTTCAAAGCAGACACTCAATTTCATGCGCGAGCTTGGTCTCGTACTCTTCCTTATCGGTGCAGGTGTTCCTGGTGGAGTAAACTTCGTATCAAACGTAAAGCTTTCTTACTTCATCTATGGAGCAATCATGACTACAGTTCCAATGATCGTTGGTTATGTATTTGCACGCTATGTATTTAAACTATCTATCTTCAACAACCTTGGTTCAATCACAGGTGGTATGACTTCTACTCCAGCTCTCGGTACTCTTATCGCTACAGCCGGAACAGACGAAGTTTCTGCAGCATACGCAGCAACCTACCCACTTGCCCTTGTATCAATCGTTCTTGCATCAAAGATCATCGTAATGCTTTTCTAAAGCAGTTGATGACATAAAAAATGGTTGCCCATATCTGGACAACCATTTTTTTTCAGCCAAAATTTTCTTACATATTTCCCTTAATAAAATCTACAAGGCCTTCTTTAGGAACAAAGCCTACATTCATTCCAGCCTGCTGACCTTTTTTCAGAACAACAACAGCCGGAATGCTCATGATGCCAAACTGCCTTGCAAGTTCTCCATTTTCATCACAATCACAGCTGAAAAACTTTACGCTGTCCTTCATTTCCTCAGAAACTTCCTCAAGAACAGGTGCCAGCATTCTGCACGGACCGCACCATGTCGCATTGAAGTCAATTACCGCAACATCTGCAGAAGCAGCCTTTGAAATATCATTGTTTTTAATGACTTCTACCATAATTCAACCTCCAGTTAGTCTGTATTTATTAAATCCGCAAGATAGGAAACAGCACTCAAAGCGGCAACATTTCCTTCTCCAGCAGCCTTTATGTACTGATATGGCGTTCCAGCAACATCTCCGCAGGCAAAACAGCCGGGAATATTTGTTTTCATATGACGGTCAACAAAAACGTGTCCGTCTTCCGTCTTTAGTCCCGGAACCAGGCTGTCAGCCGCTACTGCTTCCCGGAGAACAAAAAGGCCGTCAACCTCATATTCCCTGCCGCCAGCAACAAGGATCTCTGCTTTCAAGGTGCCTTCCACGGCTTCAGGTTTTTCTTCGATCACAGTAAGATTTGAAGGTGTTGATTCAGGCACAGGTTCATCATGGCACTTGAAATAAAGAACTTCACTGCACAACTCGGAAAGATAAAGGGCTTCTTTCCATGCCCCGGCCTCATAAGCAAGGACAGCAACCTTTTTCTGCTTATAGAACATGCCGTCACAGGTGGCGCAGTAGCTTACCCCGCGCCCAAGATACTCCTTTTCACCGGCAAGAGGTTTTGTTATATCTACTCCAGTCGCAAGAATCAAAGATGATGCCTCATAGTCTCCCTTGCTGCCCTTCAACACAAAATACTTGCCCATGGAATACACCGCACTGATTCTGTCCTCTGTGACGGCCACATCCATTGCCTTCAGGTGGTTTTCAAAAGCTTCCTTCAGTCTGGTTCCGCTTATTTCAGGAAAACCGGGATAGTTTTTTATGACACTGGCTTTCGAAACCTTGTCACTGCATCTGCCTGCCCCGATGAGAAGAATGCCTTTGTTGCGAATTTTCGCAGTTAGTGCCGCACTGATTCCAGCAGGGCCTGTTCCGATTATTGCAATGTCATATCTTTCCATGATTTTAAGTATACTAAATTAATTGGAAAAAAACACGTTTTCTACGGTCTTTCCGCGGTCCAAGGAAACAATCTTTCGATTGTTTCTACAATTTTACTTCGTAACCTTGTCTTTCTCAAAGCAGGAAGCAATATGATACTTTTGGGGAAGAAATCACATGAATTGAATGATACTGCAGCAAAATATTTGGATCAAAACTCAACTGCAGGATACTTCGACGGGCTCAGCAATCCTGCAGCACGGGCTCAGCAATCCTGCAGCACGGGCCCTGAAAACCCTGCTTTCGCCCAGGGTCCCTGAGCAAAGCCGAAGGGCCCGCCTATACAAGAATTGCATGCGCAATTCTTGGGGCGAAAGTTATGAGAGGCACCGGCATCTAGAGAGCAAAGCTTTCGCCCAGGATCCCTGAGCGTAGTCGAAGGGTCCTTATCAACATCATAGTAGAAATAGTTGATTGGAAAAATAAAAAACCTTAGCCGTTATAGCTAAGGTTTTAGTTCACATCTCCCACGGGAATTGAACCCATGTTGTCGGGATGAAAACCCGATGTCCTAACCACTAGACGAGGGAGACATTTATCTTTGAGCTGAACCTTTCGGTGCTGCTCGCTGATGTTTTAGATATTATATTATTATCTGATTTGTGTCAATAGAAAAAACTGAAAATTGAAAAAAAAATGCATTTTTTTTTCAGCACAAACCTTTTTTATAGACACAACATTCCAAGATTACATGCCCATATCAAACTTCTTTACAAGCTTGTTTCTCAGCTCCCTTAGATCTTCATCATCCAGGCCAAGATTAAAAGCATTCGTAACATCCTTCATTGCCAGATTGTATTCTCCCATATTGTAATACGCAAGTCCGCGGCGGTAGAAAACATGACTCTGAAAGGCATTTATCTCAAGAGATTTGTCAAAACACTTTACAGCTTCTGCATTGCGGTTCATTACGGAGAAAACAATACCCTTATAGTAGATCGACCTGAAGTTTTTTGGATCATACTCAAAACTCTTTGTAAAATCCTCAAGGGCTTCCTCGTAAATATTCTGTGCAAAATATGCCATTCCACGGTGCTTGTAGATGACGCTCAATACGACATCAGGCGGAACAGGCTTGGATTCTATAATCTGCGTATAAATCGAAACAGCTTTTTCAAAATTACCTACATTGTGCTCATGAAGGGCCTGAAGAACAAGGTCGTCTATGCTGCCCTTTGCAAAAGGACTGTCTACAGCACCCTGAGAGGCCTTGAAGGCGTTGTTTTTTTCAATCTGGAGTACTTCCATGGAATAATCGTCAGCCTTCTCATAGAAGGTGTTTCTGCGCGTTCCAAGCTCTGTCTGAAGCTTTTTCTGGTAATCGCGTATTTCCTGGAAAATGATATCCGCCAAAGTAAGGCTGGCATTAATGGAAGCAAGCTTTCTGCGCAAAGGTTTGTCAAAAGGATTGAATTCTGACTTGTAGATAAGTTCATGCTCAACTTCCGCCCATGCATCCTGAAGAATTGTTCTTACCTGAATTTCACACACCAGATTGGACGGTAAAGACACATCCTTATTCACTACAGGCCTACAGTCTTCAGGAATACCGATAAGAATGTGGACAGATTCATATCCAAACTCACGGAATGACTGCTCCGCACCTTTCTTCTCTATTTCTTTCACATCATAGACTTCAGAAACCTGCTTTTCGACTTCCGCAAGATCTTCAACAAAAGGACATATCACTCGAATTCCGATCATGTCTGTAAGAGTTACAAGCTCCTTGCTTTCACCAGATTCTTTTGCCTTCTGCCTCAGGATTTTCTTATAGTAACTATTGAAAGACTTTATTCTGGTCTTATATGTAGGATTTGACGACAGATGAAGATTTTTCTTAAGGGAAGCTTCCACATTCTCAAGAATTTCCAGGAAAGCGTTCCTGTAGGATTCATAGCGTACTTCAATTTCTTTTTTATTAGGTAATTCAAAACTCATAAGAACATTATACTATGGTTATGGAAATACGTCGCGTCAAGGCAGGATTCGACCTCCGGTCTTGACGTCGCCGTTTTAGGATTAGATATAACCCCTGAATAAAAAAAAGACCGTCCAAAACTGAACGGTCTTACAAACTGAATGATCAGTTATTATTTTGCCTGGTCTGTTGACTGAGCGTTAGAGTCAGAATCAGCATTCAAAGATGATGTGAATTCTTCTTCTGTAGCCATCTTAGACTTTTCGAGGTAGCGGTTAACCTGCTTGTTACCAAAGCGAGTCATTTCACCATTCTGGCGATCCTTTTCCTTCTTACCGATGATTCCCCAAAGGTCTTCATCATCGATATCACGGTCAGATGTAAGAACTGCGAGGTCATAGATAACCTTTACGTCCTTGAAGTAACCGATGAAGTTGTCACCGATGTGGTTAGCATCGCGGCATACCTGGAAACCAGCGAACTTAACAAATGGAATACCACGTGGGTAGATTGGGTATACTCTGATTTCGCGTGTGCGAACTTCAGAAATGTAGTCTGGGTTGTTCCAAACAAGTGTCTTCCAACCATCAAAGTAGAGGTCTCCCATGAGGTAGCGGCGTTCTATTCCGTCATTATCCTTAAGAAGAACATAGAGATTGTGTGGGAAGTTCATACCCATTGTTGTACAAGAAATAGACTTGATTGTACCAACATTTCTTACAACACCATAACCATCTTCGAAGAGGTACTTTCCCTTCTGTTCGTCAGTTGGTTCCTGGCGTTCACCATTTTCATTTGCGTCTGAAAGTGGTTCATAAGCTGGGATGTCGAATGCTGGAACGATCTTAGCATTTGCATTGTTTGCCCATGTTGGGAACAATACGCGAACACCCATGATTGATTTTCCTGCGAATGGAACGTCTGCAGATTCTTTTACAGGAGCAGCAACTACCTGTGAAAGAGCAACAGCAACTGGGTTCTTTGCAGAAGAGTTAAGAACAACTTCCCATTCTGGGAGAGCCAAAGATGTCTTCATAAGTGACTTCTGGTCACCTGTGAAAGTTGAACCTGCTGCAACAGAATAATCCATTACAGTTCTGCTGTTCTGCTGTGGGTTTCCGTTTTCGTCAGCACATGTGTCTGCCTGAAGCTGAGAAAAGTCAATAAGCATGCTTTCCTTAGCTGTAGCAAGAGAACCTGCCAAAAGCATTGCAGCAACAGTTAAAAACAAAGTCTTCTTCATTTGAAGCTCCTTTTAATACATATTTGATGTAGCCTTGTTAATTAAGTATCTATTAAGAACCTTGTTTTGTCAACTTATTTTGATTTTTTTTAGAAAAATCTTAAAAAGCAGACAGCCTGTGAATCCTAGCCAGACACCTGAACTCCATCAATAAATATGCAGATTTTATTAAAATTTGTGAAATTTTTCACAATATTTTTACGAATCAATTGGACATTCGAATCAATGTCGGAGATTTCCTTTTCCGGCTTGAGAGCCTGGGCAGAAAAACCAAGATATAGAGTTTTCCCGTCAGCAAAGCAGAATTCAAGTCTGGTTCCGCTGGCAAAAATAGGCTTGTAACGGTTTGTGAAAGGTCCAAGAAGCAGATCCTGGACAAAAGCCTCAACAGCCTCAATCCTGTTCATCCGTGGGAAATACCTTACCTCGGTACAAAGCCTGTCGGAATCAAAGGACCTGAAACAGCAGACCCTGCGTGTTCCGCCTGTATGGATACAGAACAAAATGAGAGAAATAATAAATGAACCTATGATTATGCCAAGAACGACCTGGAAACTTTTTTTTCTATTGGATTCAGATGTCATTTTATTTGCCGGTAAACCCTCTCGAACGCTCAAAATGCGTCACAAAAGCTTGCAGACCATTATATATTCCAAAAGATATCTTCTGCAAGTACTTTTCATCATGCAGAAGGGCCGCTTCCTTCTTGTTGCTTACAAAGCCAAGTTCGATGAGGACGCTTGGCATGTTGGAATTCTTGCAGACATACCATTCTTCCGCCTTGATGCCGCGGGAATTCGTCTGGGAACCGACCTGGGCTGTAATTCCGTCCAGAACAAATTTTGCTATGAGAATTGATTCCGTAGTGTATTCCTCTTCCATCATGCTGTTGAGAATCGGAAGAAGGCTTTTTTCCTCCCCCGCACTCTTTGCATTGAGAACCTGCCTTCTGTATCCCGGTGAAAGATACCAGACCTCATAACCGCTGGCACTTTCATTGAAATTGGAATTGACATGGACTGAAATGAAAAGGATGGCTTCATTGTCCTTGAGCTTGACACCGTTGGCAATTTCAGTGCGCTGGTTGAGAGAAAGATAGACATCCTTGCTTCGCGTCATGAGGATCTGCTTGTCAGGATAGGCTTTCTTGAGGTAATCACGAAGCTTCAAGCCTACATTAAGGTTTATGTCCTTCTCCACAAGCTTTACGCTTTTACCTCCGATTTTCTGGACGGCACTTGTTCCTGGATCTTTTCCCCCGTGTCCAGGGTCGATGAGTATGGCACCGATTCTGTATGGATTTTCATTATCTTCAGTCTTGAAGAAATTTTCCACGCTGTTGAAAAAAAGTGATGACGATACAAGTTTTCCGTTCTCAAGGACCGGGGCTTTTTCATTGATGATGGTCTTGTAATCCTGAAGCACAAAATCGTCACCTGCATGGAATGATACCCTGTGTCCGTTTTTTTCAATGAGGCCGCAGGATGTAAGCGGATCCCAGTAAAAGGACATGCCGGCCTTGACCGCACCTTCAAGAAAATCGGAGTTTTTTGCGGTGTCTGCAAAAGTATGAGAAATGACTGTCAATGCGAACAAAAAGGATAGTAGTATTTTTTTCAATCGAAGTTCCCCCACTTTAAAGGCTGTCGGCATAATACAATATGGCCTGAATTCCACCCCTCAGCAGGTATTTGAGGAATTTTTTTCCGTTCATTTTTTTATGCTCAGGACAGATGCTGTCAAACATGCTGAGAGTCTGCATTATGGTTCTGTAGTTGTAATCTTTCAGAGAGCTGAACTTTACGGCAAGTGCTCCAAAAGTGCAGCAAGCAGTCTTGCCTTCCTCAAGATCATCTGCTTTTCCGATTTCCTTTTCAAAAGCGGAACTTTCTTCCTGACTCAAGCTGAACATGCTGTATGGAAAACCTTTTTCATACGGAAGCTCGATTCCTGCAAGATAATCCTCGGTCGCTTTGTTTTCCTTTTCAAGCCTGAGAACTATCTGGGATACAGCCGATTCAGCACCCCACAAAGAAAGCTCACGGTTTTCTGAAAGAGTGATGACGTTGCCGCATTTTTCTACGTTATTGCGGGGAAAATCTACGGCAGTTCCGTTTTTTACACGAAAAAAAATATTTTTTACAAATGGAGCTGCAATGGCATTGTCCTGTCCGTAAATGCTTTTTATTTTTCCAGGAATTGAAATGAATGCCCGTTCATGACTGAATTTCAAAGACGGAACTTCATCGTTTTCTGTGCTTTCAGGAACCTGCCCCAGTGCAATTTTCATCGCTTCCTTTGTAAGGTTCACATCGGAAGAATACGGGAAAGTCCAGCCTGACATGTAGCCACCGGAAAGACGGCCGGCAATCTCACCGATCATAGGACCTTTCTCAGTGTACTTGATGTCTCCTTTTGCAACTCCTGATGACAGCCCTAAGGCATGCACGGCTTTTGTAAAACACTCAATGAGTTCCGCCTTGACCTTTGGAGAACATGACGAAGGCATTGTATGACCAAGCTCTATGAAATAAGGCTCGAAGAAAATATGACGGTCAGCAAATCCTGTGATTGTCACCTTGCCGTTGTAAACCAGGGCATCGATGGAAAATTCAGGACCTGACATGTAATCTTCAACAATAGCTTTTCCAGTACGGCTGTAACTGACGGCTTCCTTGAGGGCTGGCAGAAATTCATCCCTGCTGCGAACAAGGCGGCAACCGCGGGCACCCATATTGTCAACAGGTTTTACGACCTTAGGGAATGAAAGTTCTTCAGCCTTTCCTTTTTCAACGTTAGCGACATAGGCTTCATCAGCCTCGAAAAAATCAGGAGAGGGAATGTTGTGGCTGGAAAAGCATTTTCTCATGAGGATCTTGTTGCTTGCATTCAATGCTGCTTGAAAGCTATGGGATGGCAGTCCACATCTTTCAGCTGCATATGATACGCTGGCGCTGAAGTCAGTTCCGGCTGTAAAAATACCGGCAAGGTCATCTTTAAGCGAAAGTGCGAGGCTTGCGATCGCTTCCCTGTCCTTAAGATCGACTTTTTCAAAACGGTCAGCAAATGGCACACAGACGGCCTGAGGATTTGCATCAATGACAAGAGTTCTATAGCCAAGTTCCTTTGCGGCTTCTATAGACGGACGCTGCATAAGGCCTGCGCCCAGAATCAAAACATATTTTTCACCCATCGTATCTGAATTTTCGGTAAAAAAACGAATCTACTTAATAGGACGGGAAGAAATGTTGATATGCATTGACATGCAGCTCTTTTTGTCAGTTGCTAGTTCTTTTTGCGGCAGTAGATCTCAAAGGTATCACCCAGTTTGAATATCCTGCAGTAGGCGTGCAAAAGCTTCATCATGAAAGAATCCTTTGCCACTTTTTTTCTGGCGGCATAAGGAAAACGTTCCGGATGGATTCCTGTTGATACAATCCTGCACACCTCAAAACCGTATTTTGAAAGAATTGATTCAGCCTTGTTAAGCTCCCAGATTGTAAAATGATCTGACGGACTTTGATGAAAGAATTTCTCGGTATTGTACCTTGCGCTCACACCAGATCCCGATGGAGTGCTGAATGCAAAAATTCCATTTGGTTTTACAAGATCTGATACTTTCCTCAATACGATATCCAGATTCTGGAAATGTTCTATTACATACCACATGGTGACGGCATCGAATTTCTCAACTCCAAGTTCTTCAGCAAAATCTCCGTCTGGAAACGGTGCACAGACAGCAGGAAAATTCAATGTCTTCTGAACATAATCTACGGCATCCTGTGAAATGTCAGATCCAAAAACCTGCCATCCAGAATCATTGGCGGCAGAAAGGAATGGTCCCATGGCACATCCGATATCAAGGACTGACGGTGTGACAGAATTCCGCTGGTGTTTTTTCGTATGTCTGTACAGGAAATCAACCTGACCCATCCTGCGTACACACTGGGATTTGATTGACTCAAAATCATCAAGATATGTTTTTCCATACTGCTTTTCATAATCCTCAAAGAAGTAGGCCCGGTTGTATTCCGTCTGCTTTTCCTTTGCCGTCCAGCCGATATAAACCATGCCGCAGTCGTTGCATCGTCTGAAAGTTCTTTCAGGAATTCTTGCAACAACTTTGTTCATGCTTACATCTTCCTTCTGGCATACAGGGCACATGAAATGATTTCCACAGGAAAGCCTCTTTGTGAAAGTTCCAAGAGATTCATTTTCATCAGCATCGATTTTTTTATAGAGTGCTCTCTGGTTTTCGAGAAGCTTCTTCATTTTTGACGCATTTATCTGAGAAGGTACAAGACACTGGAATCCACTTGAGTCGGACAGCTGGACATGAAGAGGACTTGTTCCAAGAAGGATCACGGCACAGTTGGCGTAGGCAGCTTCAAATGCAGTGAACCCAAAATGGGTCACAACCAGATCATAGTTGCAGAGTTTTTCCTTGAGGTTTTCTACAGGTAGAACTACTTTAGCAAACTTCTTTCCCTCTTCATCTAGCTGATCTTCTATTTTATTTTTCTGTTTTTCAGAGGATACTATTGCGGTGACATAAATTTCATTTTTACAAAGAGCATTTACAGCAGGCAGAGTGAGTTCAGCAGGATCCTCACCGCCCAATGTAACTACTGCATTCTTGATCTTCAGCTGTGTCTGTTCAGGAGAACGGATTTTTTGAGGACGCGGTATAAGATGCGGAGCTGAAATATTTACAACACGATCTTTATTTGCGGAAGGAAGCACATCAAGAACATAATCCGCATAATCGGAATTCGTATTTCCCTCATCAATTGCAATGACTGTGGCCTTTGAAGAAAAACGTGAGGCAAGTTCATTATCTGTATAAAACAAATCAGTGAATACCGTCGAGTAATACGAGAGATCCTCGAAAGAATCAATTATATGGTATTTTTCAAGACCACCGGAAATGGCCTGATCAACAAGTTCTTTTGCCTGTGGAAGATCCGCGTCTGAAGGAATGTAGACATCCCATTTGTTTTCACTGGCAATGGAAAGGCATCTTCTCAGATGTCCAGTACCATGCCCTTTTTTGACAGACGGAACAAGAAGAACGGGATTTTTTATCGAAGGAATTTCCAGGGCATCAAGTATCATGTCTGTTGTGTAGGGGTCTTCAACCAGGGTATTTCCTGAAATCTGTTCAACGATTTCCAGGGCGCGATGATAATCTTCCTTTGTGTCTATTGTAGTTCTATACTCAGGATGATTGTATTTTACAGGAGCTTTTATGAAATCACATTTGAATTTATCAGTGTGATTATACAGTGCAGGTCCAACATGCTCGTGGTCATAGGGGAGGTCTGTCTGCTCAGCTGCCTTAAGAAGAGAATGGGCATTGAACATTTCAACTCCGGATCCATGAGGCAGACCTGAATATGTGAGATAATCAGATGGAGCTGTTTTTTCCCTTTCAAAATATTCTTCTACCATCTTCTGTGCAGCTTCATAAAAAAGGAACGGATTGTCTGCAGTTGCACGGACAACAACGTCAGCCTTTGAAATTTTTATTACATTGCAGAAACGGTCAAGAACATCTTCCAGGGAGCCTGCATAGAAATCCCATCCACATTTTTCCGCAACAGGTTTCAATGCATCACGACTGTCTTCATCAACTGCAAGATAATATTTTTCCGCCGGTATTTTTTTCATCGAGGCAAGTGTCCATTCAAGAACAGTTTTCCCACCAAGAGGAAGAAGTGCTTTTCCAGGAAGTCTTGTAGATGACATTCTGCACTGAACTATTACAACTACCCTTTTTTTTCCACGGGCAATCTTTCTAATTCCATCAGCCAAAGTTTTTAAAATCATTGTTTTCCCCAGTCTTCAATAAGAGATACAGCATCAGTCTTGAACCTGTACTGATTCTCCTTGGTCCATCTAATGGCATCATTGAATTGCCGCATTGATTCCACAAGGCCACAACCACTTCTCATTCTGAATCTGATGAACGAACTCTTTGAAATTCTTCCATGATCTGACACAAATACAGGAAGAAGGTTTTTTAGATAAAACCGTACATATGACAGTTCCACAGTATGATCTTCCTCCGGAACAGAACCGGAATAACTCAAATCAAAGGAATTGAGGACTGTTGTTGTCTCGCCCCATAACCAGGATCTGAAAAAGAAATCTATTTTCTGCCAGTAAGGTGAGGATATCGTATAATCTATTCCTCCCAGAAGACAGAATCTTTCACGGTCGTAGAAACCGGCATAATCATATGAATACAATGTTTTCTGATTGTCCGAAAGAGATGAATCAGATTCAATAACAAAAACGGAACGGTTTGTCGCAGGGATGAAACTCACAGGTATCCTGCCGCCATCCACATTGTGCAGCCTTGGTACAATGCAGAACTGTTTTTTTTCAATCATTCTGTCAATTATTGCAGGATTCAATGAGATTTTTTCACAGCACATTTCTTCCTGAAGGACGAGAACATATTCCGTTGTCGCATGAGCAAAGGCAAGATTCAATAATTCTCCCTGCGAAACATCCTCAAGTGCTACAAGAAAATCTATCGTTGGGAAATGATGTGCAAGCTGTTCTATCGGACCTTTTTCCGTCTTTGGATTTACACTGACAACCTTTGCGAAACCTTTGGCAAGAAGATTCTCAAGAATCATTGTTCTATATTGTCTTGCATTGCGGCTTAAAACGACACAGGTTACGGAAGGCATGGTTACCCTTCCGCTTTTTTCAGCTCCTCCAAGAACCGTATAGGAGACCTTATGTTCATTAAAAATTGAAGGTATAGTAGTCATCGCACTTCCTGCATTTTTCGCTGTAATCTCCTGCAATATGTTCGTTTACTGTCGCAAGAGTTTTTTCCCAAATTTTCTGGATTCCTTCATCAAAAACATTTCCGATTGACGAATCAAGAAGATACTGTCTGCACAAAGGTACAGATCCATCAGACAAAATCGTCATGTCACGCTTTATATGCCAGCAAGGAAATCTTTCAAGAGGAGCCAGATCTGCAGGTTTTCTCGACGGCAATGTCTTGCAGCAGTCATCATATTTTTGAATTATCAGATTTCCTGATGAAGGAGAATTTTTATCATGCCAGTAGCGGTAGAAAGATTCCAGTTCCGGTTCATTTTCATTCATTCTTGTAAACTGCGGATATACACTTCCTGGGAAACACTTTGCAAGAATTCCGACGGAAGATACAGCCTTTTCAAAAGATCCATATTCAACAAGGGAAGAATACATAGCCTCGGAAACTGCATCGATTGAAACAATCCAGATAATATTTTTTTCACCGTTGTTTCTTGGGCCATATTTTCCCGATATTTCAGCAAGCCTTGAAGCAAGGTCAGCTGTCACATGAGTTCCGTCTGTCTCAATTAAAAGGGAGAGATTCCTATTCTGCAAAACAGACTCTGCATAAGCGACGATGTTTTTTTCAAGAAGTGGTTCTCCGAAAGCTGACAGTCCAATGACGGCGTCTTCTGAAAAATCTGCGATCTGTGAAACAAGTCCGTTGAATTTTTCCAGGGACATTCCGCCCTCACCTGCATTTTCCGTTTCCAGAGGAAGAACTCCGTATTTCTTTTTATATGCCTCAGGATATGGAGAATACATTGGAATGGAAGCACAGTTCCGGCTGACCTGTACATTGTAGAATGCAGGAAGAGTCTGCTGAACCTGAGCACATCCAAGAGCCAGATCTGAAAGTTCAGCTGCTGTAAATGCTACATTTTTTTCAAGGGCTTTTTCATATAGATTTTTGCAGGCTAGAAGATTTCTTTTTGTTCCGCATGAAAAATCAAATCTGGACATCCTGTAATCTTTAGGAGCGATGACAGATTCGATCTCAAAGGAATTTATGTCGGTTTTCAGAAGATTGAAAATGCATTCACTGCTGACTTCAACATCGGCAGCATTCCTATGGGTTTCCGTTGCGAAGGTTGAAAGAATGTTCAGAGTTCCGGAGTGAATAACTTCTGGAGCAAACCCCAAAGGGTATCCATCGGCAAAGGTGTATTCCGCGATGTATTTTTCATGACAGGCAAGAACTTCCTCTGTAAGTGATTCATCAAGGAAAGGTCGGTTGGAATCAGTATAGACGGCATTTTCAGCTTTTGCAGATGCCACTTCCGCAGACATGGTGACTATGAGGTCACGGCAAAGCCATTTTTCCCTGAGGATTATCTTGAAATCATTGATATTTGCTTCAGCAAGCGCGCATTTTATTTTATCTTCATTTTCTGTTGAAGACAAAATAATTACACCACCACAGTCCGGAATTTTTCTTGTCCATTCCAGACAACGGTTGAAGGCAGATTTTCCTGAAAAAACATCATCAAAAGCATGGGTCGGATTGTTTCCGGCATACAAAAACACCAAATTCTTCATCATTTCATTATCGGAATTCCCTTGTCTAAATTAAATGGAATGTTTACAATCCCAAAATTATGGAAGGAATATTGGAACAGAAAAAAGACAATCATCTGACGGTAAGCCAGCTGACGGAACTCATCAAGACAATGCTTGAAAATTCCTTTCAGAACATCCTTCTCAGAGGGGAAATCTCAAATTTCAAGCCGAGCACCTCAGGACACCTTTATTTTTCTCTCAAAGATGCTGATGCGCAGATCAGTGCTGTCATGTTCCGTGGGAACGCCCAATATCTTGGTTTTCAACCTAAAGACGGAACAATGGTCCAGGTCAGGGGAAAAATCAGCGTCTATGCTCCAAGAGGAAACTACCAGCTCATAATCACATACATGGAAAAAGCCGGAACAGGCAACATCATGGAAATGATTGAAATGCGCAAAAGAAAACTTGCCGCAGAAGGCCTTTTTGATCAGGCAAGGAAACGCCCTCTTCCATTCTTTCCTGAGAAAGTCGGCATCGTCACAAGTCCAAACGGTGCTGCCCTTCGTGATATCCTGAACATCCGGAAAAGAAGAAACGATAAGGTGGACATAATTGTTTTTCCTGCCCTTGTGCAGGGAGATACGGCAGCCCCAACAATCGTGAACATGATAAAAACTGCAAATGAATACAACATGTGTGATGTCCTGATTGTTGGACGTGGCGGCGGCAGTCTTGAAGATCTTTTGCCATTCAGCGACGAGAGTGTCGTAAGGGCTATAGCAGAGTCCCGGATTCCAGTCGTTTCAGCTGTCGGCCACGAAATAGACTGGGCTTTAAGTGATTTTGCAGCAGACAGAAGAGCGCCCACACCAAGTGCCGCCGCAGAAATAGTCATTCCTGAAAAATCCATGATACTGGAAAATCTATCCTATTTCAGCAAGGATCTTTACAGTTCCATTGAAAACAGACTGAACAACCTAAGGCTTTTGCTGAAAACCTTTGATCCTGAGAACATGCGCACCAGATTGCAGAACATAGAGCAGCGTTTTTCAGAACGTTTTGACAAAGCTTTTGAATCCATGAAGACAAACATGGAAGATACATTGCGTGACAGAAGACAAAGAATTGCCCGTGCTGTTGAAACACTTGAAAACTGCAATCCACAGACAATTTTTGACAGGGGCTATTCGATGATCACTGATAAAGACGGAACAATTATACGCGACTCATGTCAGGTGAAATCCGGAGACATAATAAAGATCAGACCTGCTTCCGGTGAATTCACGGCTACAGTCGACTGAAATCCAGGGATGACTCTTAACATCCAGATTGTTAGAGCTGTCCAAGACTATGAACGAGGTAAAACATGACAAACTTTGAGGAAAAGCTTGAAAAACTAGAGGAACTTTCACAGAACATCAAGCAAAGCGACATAAGTGTTGAGGATGCCCTTAAAAACTTTGAGGAAGGAATCAAGCTGGCAAAATCCCTGGAGAAGGAACTTGATGCCATGGAAGGAAAAATCCAGATACTGATGAACAGTCCCGCAGCTGAGGAAGAGGAATCAGCTCCTAAAAAAACAAGGAGGACATCTTCAAAAGCAGCACCATCCCTTGAACTTTTCAACGAATCAACAGAAATCACAGGAACAAGATCGTAAATGTCAGAACAGCGCAGAGTCAGATTATTAAACGCAGAAGTCGCAAGAAAAATCGCAGCAGGAGAAGTCATCGACAGACCCAATGCAATTGTCCGTGAACTCATGGACAATGCAGTTGACTCAGGCGCAACAAAAATTGATGTTGAAATTGAATCAGGCGGAATCGAAAAAATCCGCGTTGTCGACAACGGCTGCGGCATGACAAAAGAAGATCTGACACAATGTGCAAGGCCTCACGCAACAAGCAAAATTTCAACGGAATCAGATCTTCTCCATCTTTCCACTCTGGGATTCCGTGGAGAAGCTTTGTCTTCAATGGCAGCTGTAAGCCGTCTCGAAATAATCAGCGGTGGAAACAGGATGAACGCTTCCGTCACGGAAGACCACATAATAACACCATGCTCTCTTACAGACGGAACAATAGTACAGACTCAGGGACTGTTTGAAAATTTTCCTGCAAGAAGACAATTTCTTAAAAGACCGTCCAGTGAAGGAACCATGTGCCGCTCAACTTTTGAAGAAAAGGTACTTCCACGCCCGGACATTGCTTTTACATTCACAAGTGACGGCGAAGAAAAGCTCAATCTTCCGGCAGGTCAGTCGCTGAAAGAACGATTCGTGCAGACAAACCAGTTCTTTGAAAACGAAGAACTTTTCTACGAAATAAAGGTCGAAAAACCCAGCGATAAGTTTTCCTTCACGATCATCATCGGCGAGCCTTCTGTAACAAGATCAAGCAGGAAAGACATTTTCATCTACGTCAACGGTAGAAAAATACAGGAATACTCTCTTGTCCAGGCCATAGTCTACGGAACCCAGGGATACTTTCCAAACGGAACATTCCCTGTGGCCTGTCTTTTTGTGCAGATGGATTCTTCTCTTGTTGATTTCAACATTCACCCTGCAAAGAAAGAAGCAAGATTCAAGGATATAAGCACACTTCACCATGAAGTAAGTTCATCAATAAGAAATTTCTTCAAACAGTATACAGTCAAGACCATGCTTTCAGAAAATTCTTCTGATCTTCCATCATCGGAAGAAAACCTTGATCTTGCACAACTTGCATTGAGCGAAGAAAAAAATGAGGCAGAAAAACTCCTTGCCTTTGAATCTCCCGATCTTTATTTCGATAACAATAAACCTTCAGTCTCAAAATATAAAATCAACAGCAATGTCTCCTACGGTGACATAAAAAGAGAAAAAACAGATTCAGATCATTTTTCAGATAAAACCCATTCATGGTCAGGAGGGGGCCGATCCAGATTTTTCACAAACACGGAAACATCAGCAAATTTCATCAATGAAGCTTCCGTTTCATCCAAGCCTAACTACCTGCCTGACAATATTACGATAAAAGATCCAGAAATCCCGAATTCAGATGATGGATTTCATTTTGTCGGCAGCACCATGGGAACATTCCTGATAGCAGAAAAAAACGATGTTCTCTATATAATTGACCAGCACGCAGCCCATGAAAGAATGCTTTACAATCAGCTGATGTCTGAGGCAAAAGAAACACAGAAGCTGCTGGTACCTTATGCAGTCCAGACAGACAACGATGCAGATGACAATTACATTGAAGCCATAAAAGATAAACTTAAGGAAGCAGGTTTTGAATGTAAAAACTGTGGAAACGGAAGATGGGAATTCACTTCAGTTCCTGCCAGATGGAAAGGAAAAGAAGCGGATTTGAAGAAGGATGTTCTTGACAGACGCATAAATCCGGCAGATCTGATGAATTGTGCAATTGCTTCAACAGCCTGTCGTACTGCTGTAATGGACGGAACAGTCCTTGACGCACAGACCGCCTCGCAGATCGCACGTGGAGCCCTGGAACTTCCAGATCCCCACTGCCCTCATGGACGTCCAGTTTTCACCACAATCACAAGAAAGCAATTGTTCTCTCTTGTAAAAAGGACTTGAAAATGGGACTGCAAGCACAGTCCCATCAAATCAATTATTCAACTAAAAACCAAGTTCAGTCATCATTGCATTGACTTCATCAGAATGGAATGAAGGTGCATTTTTCTTAAGATGATCCAGACATGCAGCAGCAGTTGTTTTGTCATCTTGAGAAATGCAGACCCTGGCAAGTTCAAGCCAGTGATCCCATTTTGAAGGTTCAGTCTTTATCAGATCCTGATAAACAATTTTTGCATTCTTAAAATCTTCTGCAGAAGCATAGGATCTTGCAAGATTCTGCTTTACAGTCATATCCTTTGGATTCACCGCAAGAGCCTTTTTATAATGTTCAGCAGACTTTTTAAAGTCTTTGATCTGTCTGTAGGCACTACCAAGATTGTTGTTGACCTCAAAATTTCCAGATTCAGCATTATATGCATTGGTCAAAACAACAACCGCTTCCGGAGCCCTGTTCTTTTTAAGATAAAGAACACCAAGGTTTGTATTTGTCTTAACATGGCTGCTGTCAATCAGAAGACCTTCGTTATAAATCTTGATGGCTTCATCATCCCTTCCGCTGTCCTGAACGACAAGGCCATAGACATAAACTATGTTGGACTTGACCGATTTTTCTGTTCTGTCCTTGCTGTCATAAGCCTTCTTTGCATAATCCAAAGCTTCTGTTTTTTTATTCTGCTCATACATTACAGTTGCAAGGTTGTAATAAGTAAGTGCATTTTTTTCCTTTGAGACATCAGGACATGTCAAAGCCTTCTTGAAATAGTTTTCTGCCTCCGCATACTTCTTCTGTTCAACACAGCATGAACCAAGCTCCTGATAAATCTGAGATCGGTTTGGATTGATGCCCTGTGCCTTGGTAAAAGCCTTCATGGCTTCATCGTATTTTTTCATTTCCATAAAAATATGCCCCTGTCCAATATGGGCATTTTCGTGAGAAGGATTTACTTCAGTTGCTTTCCTGTAATAACTCAACGCATCCTGTTTCTTTCCGGACTGTTCACTGACATAACCGGAATTGTAATATGCAGGAGCAAACCTATCGTTAAGTTTCACACACGACTGAAAGGCATTCAATGACTTGTCATATTTTTTCTGCATTGCAAGAACACGACCAAGCTGATAGTAATACATATAGTTGGTAGGATTTTTTGCGATGGCATTCATCAGATATTCTTCTGCGCCAGAAAGATTTCTCTTTGTAATGGCATCCATACCGGCAACAAAAAGAGCATTAGGATCCCCAGGATTTCTTGCAATTGCAGCAAGGGCCTTTTCACCAGAAAGTTTTTCAAGCTGTTTCTTCTGTTCTCCTGATGATTTTTCTGAAGCCTCATAAAGCGCATTTGCGATCTCACCAAGTTTTTCGCCAGAATAAAGCTTATCGTCTTCAGGCAACAGTGATTCAGCTTTTTCAAAAGCCTTTATTGCACCATCTACACTTCCCTGTTCAAGAAGCTTTTTTCCTTCCGCAATAGAGTTTTCAATATCTTTTCTTGCCTTCTGTGAAGCATTGCGTGCGTTTTCTTCCTGAAGCCGTTTTTCTTCCTCAGCTTTTTTCGCTGCCACTTCCCTTGCCTTTTTTTCTTCGGCGGCCTTCTTTTCTGCAAGTTCTCTATTCTTTTTTTCTTCGGCGGCTTTAGCTGCAGCCTCCTGCTTTGCCTTTTTCTCTTCAGCGACTTTTATTGCTTCCTGTTCTTTTCTGAATTTTTCTTCAACTTCCTTCTTTAGTTTTTCAGCAAGAACTTCTTCATCATGTTTTCTTTCAGCAGCTTCCCTGGCATTCTTTTCCTGCTGCTGTCTTCTTGCAATCTCTTCTTTTGACAGAACAGGGTTTCCATTCTCATCGTATCCAAGAACTCCAAGATCCACTCCGTTTTTCTTTGCACGTGCAACAGCATCTTTTTTCAGATTTGAAATCTTTTCATCTAACTTTTTGCTTTCCTTGTCATTGCCGCTTGCATCAATCGAATTAAGCAATGCCAAAGCCTCATCATAACGGCCTTCTTTTATGAGTTTTTCCGCAAGGGCAGTTTTTTCATCGTCAGTCATCCCCTGTCCCATGGAAAAAACCTCATTCTGTCTTTTCATTCTTTCGGCCTTTTCTTTCAAAGCCTTTGATTCAGGGCTGTTTCCAGAATCAAGAAGTTCAGAAAGGATTTCTTCAGCCCCCTTGTAATCACCATTTCTCATGATCTTCTCGGCTGTATCAAGAATCTCTTCACCTCTACCTTCTTCAACAGCTTTTCTGACAGCAGTCTTCTTAAGGGAATCAACTTCCTTCTGAAGTTTTTTTAAGTCATCGTCATTACCATCTATTTTGGCCGAATTCAACAATTTGACAGCACCTGAATAATCTCCGTCATCAATCATTCTTGCTGCATTTTCAATGAACTGACCGGCTTTTCCGTTTTCAACGGCTTTGTCTACGATTTCTTTTTTTCTGTCATTTACTCTGTCTCTGAGAGCATTAGCTTCTGCAGAATTTCCACTGATATCAATCATATCAAGCAGTTCAACAGCATCCGCATACTGACCGTTATTTGACAAGGCATCCGCAGTTTTAAGAACATCATCGATCCTACCTTCAGCCAAAGCTCTTGCGACAGTATCGTTCTTAAGACTTTTCAAGGTATTTCTGAAAGCCCTGGACTCAAGATCATCACCTTCAGGTTTTACCGAACTCAAAAATTCCAATGCAGTTTCATAATCTCCGTCAGCAATCATCTGTCTGGCTTTTGCGATAATCTCTTCCTGTTTTCCATCTTCCAAGGCCTTCTTCAGCACATCTTTTTTCTGATTTGAAAGTCTTTCCCTAAGAGAATCAGCATTCTCGCCATTCCCATCAATTTCAACATAGGAAAGATATTCAAGGGCATTTACAGCATCACCATTTCTCGACAGATTTTCAATGAAATCAAGAACATCTTCCGTTTTTCCGTCGGCAACAGCTTTCTTGACAGCGTCCTTCTTAAGTGAATATATCTGATTTCTAAGCATTCTTGATTCCGCATCATTTCCCTTCACTTCAAGGAAATCAAGAATTTCCATAGCAGGCAGGAATTCTCCGTCTCCGATGAGTTTTTTCGCCGTATCAACAACATCCTGAGCATGTCCTTCTATGACAGCTTTTTCAACAATATTTTTCTCCAGATCATGTATTCTATTTTTGACTGCAGAAAATTTTTCGTCGTCCCCAGAAAGAGAAGCCCCGGAAGCAAGAATTTTCAACGCCTCAGAATATTTTCCTTTCTTTGAAAGGGCTTCAACAGCATCAAGAATTTCATTTTCCCTACCCTCAACCACAGCTTTCTCAAAACCGGATTTCATAAGTGCATTTATCTGATTTCTTAGAGAAACGGAATGATCATCAGTACCATTGATGTTAAGACCGGAAAGAATTCCCAGAGCCTGTGCATATTCCCCCTTTCCAATCAATTTTTCGCAATATGCAATTATGTCTTCAGGGCTCTGTATCGTTTTTTCAATGCCACTGCCTGAGAAAAATTTGATTCCTATGCCTATACCAGTGCCGAACAGCCCCAGCAGGAGAAGCAGTAAAAGAAGCCATTTCC
>SAMEA3663241__coassemble_117_pt1 | contig 23123 bp, 22 predicted proteins | sample SAMEA3663241__metabat2_high_PE_014 | metagenome-assembled genome bin SAMEA3663241 (sample SAMEA3663241) | pig gut metagenome | biome: pig gut; feature: pig-associated habitat; material: faeces | place: China | collected 2013
AGTGCTTGCTGATCCTGCTACCGGAAAATCATAGAAACTCAAGGCTTTCATTTTTGGAGAATCACCTGGGTTTTCTGATTTCTTGACGACATCAACAATTCCGCCTGCATCTTTACCGGTATAGTAAGCTGCACTCTGAATCTGCGGATAGCTCATTCCATCTCCAATAAATACGAATACATATTTTGGAGCTGGTGATGCTGCATGGACTGTTGTCATTCCCATGACAGCAAACATAATCATTGATATGGCTGTTTTCTTAATGGATTTCATATTACCTTTCCTTTTTATTTCTTGATGTCAGCAAGAGTGCACTTCCATGTCAGTGGAATCGAAATCGTTGCAATATCGCTTGAATCCATTGTCACACGTACACCAGTTGAGATTGTTCCGAAATTGTTTGAAAGCTTGTATGCGATATTTGGATAGATTTCAGTCTTTCTTGAATCACTATCCCCTATCATCATTGAAACTTTTGCCTTTGCACCAACTTCGACAGATTCATCCAACTTGTATGAAATTCTGATCTTTGTCTGGAATGGAATCAGATCGCTGTCATTCTTCTGATATTTCTTTGTATCTCCGTTGTCCAGATACTCATTACTGATTCCTGAAACAATATCAGCACCAAGGAAGAGACCGAGATCCTGGAAATTGTAACCAGCTGAAAGGCTGAGTGCATTTTTAGCTGAACTGGAAATAAAATCCGTATCGGTACAGTTGTAGATGTATCCTGCATTCAATGTGAGGTTTTCTATGGCTTTCAGTCCTACGAAGGCTGCGGCAGAAAGCTGATTGCCAGTTGCATTCTGGAAAGATCCGCCGAGACTTACGAGATCTCTGACATCAAAGTTAAATCCAAAATCAAGGCCTCTCTTGTCCTTGTCATTCAGACTGCTGTCAGTTCCTTTCAAGCCGCCTGCAAAACTGATCTTCATGCTTCCATCGTCAGCAAGTTTCCAGTTGCTTACTGCGCCAAATCCATTCTGAAGAATTCTTGCATATTTTGGATAATCGTCACTTGCAATAAGATAACCGGCATTGACAGGTACCTTTGTAAAGAATTCATTTCCAGCAATCAGATTGAACTGGTCAACCGGCTTGAAACGACCATATCCGCGGAATCGAATTGTACTTTCCTTTCCATTTAATTTTGTTGTTCCTATTTCCATTCTGAGTCTCGAGTCAAAATTCTTATCGCCTGCATCAAGCTGAAGTCTGTTGCTGGCGCGTGTTGTGTTGGTGTAGTCGTCCTTGTACTTTCCGTTCTCGTCCTTCAGATTATCGTAAGTAAAAAGATCAGAACCACCAGTACTGTCGCTGTCTCCGCCGAAGGTGTTCACAAGTTTCAATGACTGTGCTGAAATAATGCTGCATACGAGAATTGATGCAGCAACAGTTACCATAATTTTTTTCATATTAATCCCCGTCACCTGATATAGATTTGGCTTTAGGTTTAGCCTTGAGGTTCAGATGACGGAATCAATCTAGCTGATTTATGTTAAGAGTTAATGAAGATGAAGTTAAGTGTTTGTAAAAACTACCATGCAGAATATTACCGGCAATCAAAGCTGTGAAAGGTGCAGTCATTGCAAGACCAAAACTTCCTGCTATGGTGTTGATGATTTCTGCTGAAACGATGTTGTTGTTCAGTATGTTGTACAGAGGTGTTCCCTGAGCCATAAAAGTCATGAGAAGCGCAATGCATGTTCCGGAATATGCAAGTAAAAGTGTTGTAGTCATTGTTCCCATGGCGGCACGTGCAACAGCCAGGCCTGATAATACTGCCTCCCGACGGCTTATATATATCCTTTTTCTTGCAGCAGTTTTTACAACTTCGTTAACGGCACTTGTAATGTCCACACTTAAATCCATGACGGAACCGCTGGCACCGATAAAGACCGAGGCCATGAAGATCTGCGTAAGATTCAGATCCTGAAAACCTGAATAAAGCAGGCTTTCAGAATTTGCCATGACCGCTCCATGAATGTGAAAAATTTTTGTAAATGCAAAAGACAGAAGAGCTGCAAAAATAATTCCAAACATAGAACCGCAGAAAGAAGAAAGAAGGCGTCTGTCAAAACCGTAGACAAGGGTCAGGATTACAAAGGTCATCAGACCTACAACCAGAATTCCAGACAATATCGGATTGAACCCCTTCAGATATAGAGGTACAAGAACTTTCCAAAGTGCAAGAATTGTAATTATAAATGAAAGAACTGAACGGAGACCTGTAGTACCGGCAAAGATAATGAGAAAAATTCCGAATGCCACAGCAAGAATCAGTTCACCATTAAGTCTGTAATAATCTATCAGATTTATGGAATAAAATTCCGGTCCCTGCCTGCCAATATCATAATGAATGACAGCCTGAACCTTATCTCCTGGTCTGAACAGTTTATCCTGCGACAATGAACCACCAAGCATGTTCCAGCCTTCAGCCCGATGCCCCTTGAATTTTCCGGAAAGAATTCTAACGCTGCATATCTGCTGGCCGCTTCTGATAAGTCCCGTGTCTATCAGCCGTGAATCATCGGTTTCCTCGACCAGCACCCTGCACTTTTCCGCATCCTTGAACTGCAGAGCCCCTTCAAACCCAGAGGGAATAAAAAAAAGAATACCTGCGATAATCATACTGCCAAAAAGAATCAGAATATTCTTCCTTAATATCATTTCAAATCACCAGTCATTGCAAAAATAACCCATTCCGCAATGTTTGTTGCATGATCACCAATGCGTTCAAAATATTTGGCGATCAAAAGGTAATCCGCAATCTGTTCAGCATAAGTTACCTTGTTCTGAATCTGCCATATGAGTTCACTTTTTATTTCATGATATAGACCGTCAGCCACATCATCACTTGTTATTACTTTTTTTGCCATATCAACATCACGGTTTATGTAGGCTTCGATGCTGTCCTTGAGCATCTTCTGGATGGCAGTTCCCATTTCGTTCAGCTGGGAATTGATATATGCTCCAAGAACATCTTTTCCGCTGACATTTACCTCACACATCTGTTTCAATAAATCCGCCACATCCCCTGCATGATCTCCAATCCGTTCCATATCAGTAACCATTTTCAAGGCTGCTGTAACAAGCCGCAGCTCCGCCGCTACAGGCTGCTGCCTCAATAAAAGTTTTAGACAAAGCTGTTCTATTTCTTTCTCCTTTTCATCAATGGCATCATCGGATCTGATGATTACATCCGCTGCTTTCACATCATGGGCCATCAATGCCAGAATGGAACTTTCAATGGCAACTTCAATCATTTTACCCATGCTTATGATCGAAGTATTCAACTGACGCAATTCTTCTTCGTATCTTTCACGCATATCAACCAAACCTTCCTGTTATATAATCTTCCGTCTTCTGATTCTTAGGCATGCTGAAAATCTGTTCTGTATTTCCGGATTCGATTATTTCTCCTAGCAAAAAGAAAACAGTTTTGTCACTGATTCTAACTGCCTGCTGCATGTTATGAGTAACGATTACAATTGTGTATTTTTCTTTAAGCTGCATGACACAGTCTTCAATCTTAGATGTTGAGATTGGGTCCAGTGCGGAAGTTGGTTCATCCATCAAAAGTACATCCGGTTGAACAGCAAGTGCACGGGCTATGCACAATCGCTGCTGCTGGCCTCCACTTAAAGCCAGTGCCGATTTCTTAAGATTGTCTTTCATCTCATCCCAGATAGCTGCATTTCTCAATGACTGCTCCACAATTTCATCCAGTTCCGACTTCTTTTTTATTCCGTGAGTTCTGGGACCGTACGCGATGTTATCATAGATGCTCATTGGGAATGGATTTGGTTTCTGAAAAACCATTCCAACTTTTTTCCGAAGCTGATTCACATCCATCTTACGGTTGAAAATTTCCTCTCCATCCAAAATAATCTTTCCCGTAATTCTGCAACCTTCAACCATGTCATTCATGCGGTTCAGACTTTTCAGCAAAGTAGATTTTCCGCATCCGCTTGGTCCGATGAATGCTGTAATTTTATTAGCTTCAATATCCAGGTTGATGTTCTTGAGGGCATGAAAATTCCCATAGAACAGATCCATGTTTTCGATTTTGATTTTTTCCATTATTTACTTTCCTATTTTCACAGCAAGTTTTTCAGTCAGAAGATTGACAATCATCACCATCAAAAGCAGCACAACCGCAGTTGCAAACGCCTGATTTGTGTGCAATCCTTCAGAACTCAAAATATACATATGCACTGCCAGAGTTCTTCCCGAACCAAACACACCCAACGGAATCTGGGACACTGTTCCTGCGGTATACATCAAGGCAGCAGTCTCCCCGACAACACGACCGGTCGCAAGAATCACACCGCTTAAAATTCCAGGCATCGCATCTGGCAAGACGATCTTAAAAACAGTCCTAAGTTTTCCTGCACCAAGACCAAAACTTCCTTCGCGGAAAGAATCCGGTACGGAAAACAATGCCTCTTCCGTAGTACGCATGATCACAGGCAAAATCATTATCGCAACAGTGCTGCTTCCAGCCATAAGGGAATATCCCCAGTGGAAAGTTCCTACAAACAACAACATTCCAAAAAGTCCATATACTATAGAAGGAATACCTGTCAAAGTTTCCGTAGTGAGCCTTACGAGTTTTACAAACCTATTCTCTTTTGCTGCATATTCAACCAGATAAATTGCCGAACCTATTCCCAAAGGACTTGCAATGAGCAATGCAAGCACAGTCATTAAAATCGTATTTATAAGCGACGGCATTACTGAACAGTTTTCCGAAGTATATTTCCATTCAAACAACGAAGGCTGTAAATACAAAATGCCTTTCACCAGAATGTACGCCAGCATGAAAATCAAAACTGACAGTGTAAGTCCAGCACAAAAAAATACGCTGAACCTTACGAAACCGGATTTCATCTTTCTGGAAGTTGCGGCAGCACCCTTCGACAGGCTCAGGATCTGCGTCCGCCGGGCTTTGCGTGGCTCCGCTTTCGCTCCGACCGTGGCGGTTTCGTCAAGCGCAACCACCACGTTTGCCTTCGGCACCACTCCAATCCCTAACTCATATTTCATCATTTATTACCTCTGTTTTTTACCAGATTAAAACTAAGATTAATTAGAAGAATAAATACAAAAAGCACGACACCGGTTGCTATCAAAGCTTCCCGGTGAAGGTCTGTTGCATATCCCATTTCAATGACAATATTAGCTGTAAGGGTCCGCACGCCTTTCAATATCGAATCTGGAATTCTCGCCTGATTCCCGGCAACCATGATGACCGCCATGGTTTCTCCGATTGCCCTTCCAATGCCCAGAATAATTCCTGCAAGAATTCCCGATTTTGCAGCTGGAAGAATTACCATAAAGACAGATCTCTCATGGGTTGCTCCCAAAGCTCTTGATCCTTCATAATAGAAAGAAGAAACTGCATTCAGACTGCTTTCTGAAACTGAAATTATGGTAGGCAATATCATCATTCCCAGAAGAAGGGACGCAGTTAGAATTGAACTTCCGTTCCCTCCAAACACATTTCTCACAAAGGGAACGATCACCATAAGTCCAAAAAAACCGTAGACAACGCTTGGAATGCCCGCAAGCAGATCTATTCCGCTTTTAAGGATTCCGTGAAATTTCTCAGAGCAGAACTTCGAAAGAAAGATGGCAGTCATAAGCCCAACCGGAACACCGAAAATAATTGCTCCTGCAGTTACATAAATACTGCCGACAATCATCGGGAAAATTCCGTATAGTTCATTGCCTGGCTTCCATTTCTGTCCAAAGATGAAATCAATACTCCCAATTTTATGGATAGCTGGGATTCCATTTGCAAAGAGAAAGAAACAGATCAAGAGCACTGCCAGGATTGAAAAAGCTGCACAGAGTAGAAAAATCAATTTTAAGACAGATTCTTTTGTTTTCATAAAACTTATTTTGAGGCAGGGATTATAAAGGCGACAGACGGCCCCTGCAAAGCCTGACCATCGCCATCTGCGGAAACTTTCCTATTTCACCTGATTCCATTTCTGGATCTTGCCCATGTATATGTCACGGACGGTTTCAATTTCCGCGTTATCCATCGGATTTTCTTTGTTCACAATAACTGCAATTCCATCAATGGCAATTGTAATTTCCTTAAGACCCTTAGCCTTTTCAGTTTCCTTAAGTCCACGACTTGCCATTCCAATGTCGCATGTACCAGAAGCTGCATTCGTAACTCCTGTTGTACTGTCGGAAGTCTGAAGTTCAATCTTTGTATTCGGATTTACAGATTTGTATGCCTCAATCAATTTTTCCATAACCGGTGAGACAGAAGAAGATCCCGCAATTACAACTTTTCCGTTTGCCTTATTGGAAGTATAAGATTCCTTACCGGCCGAAACCTTGATATATTTGTTGGCTGCAATAATCTGCTGTCCTTCACCGCTCAAGATATAGTTCACAAAATCCTGTGCTGCCGGAGCAAGTTTTTCTTTTACAGCAATATTGAATGGACGGCTGATCTTGTAGGTTCCGTTGTTGATGTTTGAAGTTGTCGCATCGGCGCCACCAATCTTCAGTGCTTTTACAGAATCGTTCAAAGAACCCAAAGAAACATATCCGATGGCATACCTGTCTCCGGCAACGCTTGTAAGCATTACGGCTGTAGAATTTGTGATTGCGGCTTCATCCGTCGTATAGTCAATTTTCTTACCATTGGCATCTTTTCTCTCAACTCCAAAAAGTTCGATGAATGCCCCACGGGTTCCACTTCCGTCTTCACGACTCATAACAGAAATTGTTTTTTTGCTGTTGAATTTTGGAGCTGCAAAAACAGATGCTGCTGTTGCAATGACAAATGCCATCGATGCAATTTTTTTTACTGTAGATTCCATATAAGAATTCTCCCTGTTAATAAAGATGAATAAAATCTACAGATAAAGTGTTAAGCTATCGGGAAGAATCTGTGAAATTTCTGTAAAATGAAATGAATGAATCCCATCGGCACGAATCACACCACATAAACATCATTCAGGCGCAGGCCATTGCATCATATTTTGATGACTTCTTTTTTTTCTTTTTACCTAAATTTTACATTTTCACAATTGATTTTTTTTTGCCATCATCTATAACTATATGTATGATTTACATTCTTGAAGATGATGAAAACATCCGGAAACTCATTGTTTATACATTGCAAAGCCAGGGCTATGAATGCACAGGTTTTGAAAAACCTTCTGATTTCTGGACAGCGTTGAACGGTTCAGCCCCGCAGCTTCTTCTATTGGACATAATGCTTCCGGAAGAAGACGGAATTTCCATTCTAAAAAAACTTCGCCAGTCTACCCAGTACAAATCGATCCCTGTAATCATGCTAACAGCAAAAGATACTGAATTCGATGTTGTGACAGGACTTGATGCAGGCGCTGATGATTACGTCACAAAGCCATTTGGAATGATGACTTTGATTTCAAGGATAAAAGCAGTACTCAGAAGATATGAACATACGGAAGAAACTTCTGAGATTCTTGAGGCAGATGATCTTAAAGTAGACCTTGCAAAACATTCTGTATATGTCAAAGACAGACAGATTTTTCTTACGGTCAAGGAATTTGATCTGCTTTCCCTTCTTCTGAAGAACCGTGGAAACGTCATGAGCCGAGAGCAGCTTCTTGATTCCGTCTGGAAAATCGATGCTGACATCGAAAGCCGGACTGTCGACGTTCATATAAAAACACTCAGACAGAAACTTGATGCTGCAGGTGATTTGATAGAGACAATCCGTGGCGTTGGGTACAAGTTCATCTGAAGACAAAACATCACCTGTTCAGAATTTTATGGAGTTTGAAATTGAAGAATAAATCACTGACTTTTAAAATCTTTCTTTCAACTTTCTCAGTGGGAGTTTTAGTATACTTCCTATGTGCATTCATATTCATCACGAACATGTACGGATATTTCGAAAAACAGCTGTTTGAAGAACTGAAGACTGAAAGCACACTTTTGGAAGGTTATGACCTTACTGAAAATTCTCCGGACTTGTCTGCGATAAAAAAACTCAAGACACAGAACCGAATCACTTTGATCCATTCAGATGGCAAAGTATATTTTGACAACAGTGCCGATACCTCCACGATGGAAAACCATGCCCTCCGTTCAGAGTTTCTGAAAGCAAAGGAATCCGGCATAAGCACTTCAAGCCGATACTCTTCCACAATGCTTGAAAAGACCCTTTACTTTGCCAAACAGCTTGAAAGCAAGGATGTCCTCAGGATCTCATGTGACCAGCATACGGTTGGTGTCCTTGTCCTTGGCATGAGCCAGATTCTTCTCGTGATGCTTGTAATCGCAATGATAATTTCGGGAATCACCGCAAACCTTCTGTCAAAGAAAATCATCGAACCTCTCAATATGATCGATCTTGAAAATCCTGAGGCAACAGATGTCTATGATGAACTCAAGCCGTTCACCAAAAGAATTGCCGAAGAGAACTATGAAAAATCCCAGAGAGAGGAACTTCGTCAGCAGTTCACAGCCAACGTAAGCCACGAGCTCAAGACTCCACTTACAAGCATCAGCGGTTTTGCAGAAATACTTAAGCAAGGCGGAACTGATCAGCAGACCACAAAGGATTTCGCCGGAACAATCTACGATGAAAGCCAGAGGATGATTACTCTCGTGAATGACATAATCAAGCTTTCAAAACTGGATGAAAAATCAATTTCCCTGGAAAAGGAAGTTTTAAGTCTTCGTGAAATCGCAAGAGAAGCAATGGAAATCATCGCACCTATGGCAGAAAAGAAAGGCATAAGGGTGAACCTTGCCGGAGATTCAGGCCTCATAAATGGAGTGCGTCCTGTAATCTACGAAATGGTCTATAACCTGATAGACAATGCCGTCAAATACAACAGAGACAACGGAATTGTCAGCATAAAGATCGAGACGATGCTTGAATCCCACAGAGTTATCTTGAATGTCCAGGACAATGGTATCGGCATACCGGATAGGGAAAAAGAACGTATTTTCGAACGCTTCTATCGTGTCGACAAAAGCCGTTCGAAAGTGCTTGGCGGAACTGGTCTTGGTCTGAGCATCGTAAAGCATGCCGCCAGATACCACAATGCCGCCATCCTGGTAAACAGCCGTGAAGGAGAAGGAAGCACCTTTACGGTCATATTCTCACTGTAAATTTTACATAAATTTTACATAAACTTAATTCTCAAAATGCTCTTAAATGATTACCTTTACCATTGGAGGCAACCTATGTTTATGAGCATTCTTGGACAGGTACTCGGCTTTGTCGGTGCCCTTTGTCTTCTTCTCTTCGGAATGAACATGCTGTCAAACGGTATTCAGAAAGGAGCCGGAAGTAACCTTCAGAAAATGCTTGGTAAGATTACCGGAAACAGACTGGCAGCTGTCCTTACGGGAATTGGAGTTACAGCAGTCATCCAGTCTTCCGGAGCCACGACAGTCATGGTCGTAAGCTTTGTAAATGCCGAAATCTTGACGCTGACACAAGCCATCGGAGTAATTTTTGGTGCAAACATCGGTACTACGGTAACGGCATGGATAGTTTCCCTTTTCGGATTTTCATTTTCCATTTCAGCAGCAGCAATCCCCCTTTTTGGTTTTGGCTTCATCCTCAAATATTTCAAGCGCCTTACAATCCACAATTTTGCAGACTGTTTCATGGGATTCGCATTGCTTTTCATGGGACTTGGATTGCTGAAAGACACACTTTCACTGAGTCCTTCATCAGTCGCCTTCCTTCAGAAATTCAATTCCATCGGTGTAGCAGGGCTTTTACTTGGAGTCTTTATAGGTGCCTTTGTCACAGCCCTCATCCACTCTTCTTCCGCCATGACTGCAATTGTCCTTACCATGGCATCAAACGGAAGCCTTACATGGGAACTTTCCGCATCGATAGTTCTGGGAAGCAACATCGGTTCGACCATTGACGCGGTAATGTCCAGCTTTGGAGCAACAGTGAATGCGCGTCGTACAGCTCTGATCCATGTTGGATTCAATGTAGCCGGAACTCTGATCGCCCTCCTTGTTTTCAGGCCATTCCTCGCAGTTGTCGACATCATCGTTCCAGGAATTCCAGCGGAAAACATCACAACCCACATAGCAATGCTTCATACGATTTTCAACATTTCGGCTACTTTGATTTTTCTTCCTTTTGTTGACCAGATAGCGCTCCTTGCGACCAGAATCATCAAAGATGACATCTCCTTTGAGAACGAACATTACAAATTTCCAGCCATTCTTCCTTTTTCCCACATCAGCGCGGATTTGTATTCATTCCAGATTCAGAAAGAAATCGTAAAGATGTCCATAAAAGTCATGGAGATGTTCGACTCAATAACCAACACACTGACCAATGGAACAGACATTGAAAAAGAAAATGACATTGTGAATGCTGCCGAAAACTACATCGACGAAATGAATGAAGCGATCACAAGTTTCCTGCAGAAATGTTCAAGACTTCCTACAGCAAACTCGACAGACCGCCGTAATTTCTCCCGTCTCATGCAGATCACCGACAATCTTGAAAACCTCAGCGATGAATGTACTTCGATCATGCACACGACAGGAAAATTTTTTTCAGCCTATGAAGATGCCGACAAGGAAATGAAACCAAAACGGGCAAAAGAAATTTCAGACTATCTTGAAATGGTCCGGCTTTTCTATGAGCAGATCTGCATTTACCTTACAACGGGAATATCTACGGAAGAAAGATTGCAGGCGGAAGAGATTGAACAGAGGATTGATGACAAAAAGAAGGAGCTCAGACATTCCTCACGCAGACGTATAGAAAACGGCGGCAACGTAAAGACTGAACTCAACTACATCGATCTTGTACGCAAAATCGAAAAAGCCGGAGACTGCGTTTTTGGCATCGTACAGGTAAGCTGAAATTTTCCGCAGCCTTCGTCCATATCAGTTTTTACGGAACCAACTACTTCTTAGCAGCCTTTGCTGTCTTAGAAGCCTTTGCTGGGGCAGTCTTTGTGTTTGTTTTAGCAGGTGCCTTTGACTCAGTCTTGACAGCAGGTTTTGCGGCAAATTTCTTTTCAAGTCTTGCAACTTCTTTTGCCAGCGCCTTGTTTTCTACCTGCAGCTTCTTGAGTTCAGCCTTAAGATCCTTCTTTTCAGAAGTAAGTTTGGCAATCTTTTCATCTTTTGCGGAAATTTCATTATTCTTCTTTGTGATCCACTGTTTATGTGCAGCAGAAGAAGTAGACTTGTCCAGCATTTCCTTCTGTTCTGCGATGATGTTCTTTCTTCTTGTATCAACAGCTTTCTGTGCGGGAGTTTTTTCAACAGCTTTTTCTCTTGTTTCTGCGGATGCAGTTTTTTTACAACATGCCATAAATATATCCTCCAATACAAAAATGATAACATCAAAAGTTTCATTTATCAAAATTTTTTTTAAAAATCAAACTCTTTCTGGAGACAATCCTTTGAAGGCTGCATGAGTTTTTCTTCTGGAAAATCCCGCATATAATCAAAACATTGATTGTCCACAAGCATGTTGTTTTCTCTACAGAATTCAAAGAAATTTTTCCGTGTCGTTTATATACGGAGGAATCGGCGTCATCCACACTATGGTCGGAATACCTCGGGACTGCATTTCTTCCGCTTTCGTGCAAGACTGTTTTCTAAAAGCTGGGGCGCATTCTGTTTTACTTCAATTCAGAAAAATAATGTTTCTTTCCATCGAAAGAGACATACCGGATCTGTTCCTCTCCCTGATAGCAGACAACAAAACTCGGGTTGCCTGGAACCACAAAATCCAGGTCGAAGGGCATGTCCTCCCATCTGTAGGTTTTATAGCTTCTTCCATTTTCATCCACAAGACCTTCATCCGTCTCTACCTTTGCATTCAGTTCACCGTTCAAAGCCCAGTTGCTTGGACAGCGCGGAATCTTGAATTCAACGACACCGGCATCAGATTTTACGGTCAATGTTTTCTCCGACTTTGTATCGTTGCTTGCGATGACATGGACCTTGCCATCAGCATCTTTCCAGACCGACGAAACAAAAATCCTGTCGTGATGAACGACGTTGTCCAATTTCGCATCCTCAAGAAGATCAGGGTAGAAAATGTCTCCAAAATTGTTTGACACCATGACATTTTTCATCACAAGATTTTCATGGGACCATTTTCCTTTTTCAGAACGCTCATTGTTTTTTCCATGGTCAAGATAAAGCGGAAACCACTTGCCGCCGACATTGACATAGAGATTTTCAAAGGAGACATTGTCTACGTCGCTGAACTCAAGCTGGAACATGACGCAGGCATTAACACCGGTTCCGCTTGCCATGCCTTCAAAATGTATCGACGGAATTTCAAACCTGACATTGTTGTAATGTATTTCACCGGTCTCAACTTTTGAAATCCATCTGTCGTTCAACACATTGTTTCTTGAACGCTGGTCTCCGTAAATCTGTAGTCCGTCCACATGAACGATCTTGCTTATTGCCTCGTGGAACAGATCATAGACATAGATGTTGTTTCCATAGAATTCGCGCAGAGGATTCATTCCGTCGGAAGTAAAGCCACCGATCTTGCAGTTGTTCAGCGTTATGTAGGAAGAATTGACTCCACCTCCAAAAGAACAGTTGTTGAATGTTACATAGACACGTCTTCCATCTGGAGCTGCAGCATCATTTCTGAAGCCTTTGAATTTACAGTTTTCAAAAACAATGTATCTGTTCCGTGAATATCTGTCGCTTCCGGCAATGGAAAAATCGTAATCAGAAAAATCATAATTTTCCACGATGCTTCTGTCTGGAAGCTTATCCTTGTTCGGCCCATAGGAAGTCAAAACGTAGGTATAGGGATTTGTGTCGGTCCTGAAATTGACGTAGACATTTTCCGCGATGTTTCCACTGGCCGTAAGTTTTCTGAATGAAGTTCCTGGCTTTGGTCCTGTATTGAATTTATCCGGAATCACCATGAAATCCCACTGGCTCTGCCGTATCCTGTCGGGATCATTCGAGTCAGTATTCCTGCAGGAAACAAAAACACAAAATGAAATCAAGGAAAGAATAAAAACTGTTTTCAATTTTTTTTCGATAGCCATGATCTCATTATACAGAAAATCCTATATAACAGAAAAGAATCGCAGGCCCCCTGAGCGAAGTCGAAGGGCCCATTGATCTACGGTTCGACAAGCTCACCGATCCTAAGCAACCCAGGCCCCCTGAGCGTCAGTCGAAGGGTCCCTATTCCTAGGCCGCCTATACAAGAATTGCCCCGGCTATTCTTGGGGCGAAAGTTATGAAAGGTACCGGCATCTAAGAGGCAAGGCTTTCGCCCAGGATCCCTGAGCGTCAGTCGAAGGGTCCATTGACCGACGGTTCGACAAGCTCACCGATCCTAAGCAACCCAGGATCCCTGAGCGAAGTCGAAGGGGCCTATCTCTAGACCATCTCTCAAGAATTGCCCCAGCAATTCTTGGGGCGAAAGTTACGCGACCCTCGGCACCTAAGAAAACAACTGCTTTCGCCCATAGTAACTTACCTGGTAAGAACCACCTCATTATCTTCAACGTAATCTTCTATCCAATATTTTTTTATTATGGTCTTTTTCACGAACTTGTCTTTAAGCTCGCAAAGAATGGCATAGTGGAGTGTATGCTGGTGCAGCTCAAATGATTTTTCATCAATCCATTTTTCAAGAAGACATACATCGTTCTCACTGTCATGAGGCATGTAAATCTCATATTCCACATTACCTATTTCCGACTGAGACATTTCACAGATATTGTTGTCCCTGAATTTCTGGTAGAAATCATCGCGCTTTCCTTTCTTCAAATAATACCGCACCTGAACAAACAAATTTTTCATTTTTTTCTCCACGAAAATATAATGTCTTGCCATAACAGTATACAGCAGGATTTAAAAAAATCAAAATTTTACCGCTCATTGCTTCACGATGACCAAGTATTATATAATAAAAACACAGAGTTTACGAAACGATTTTCCTTTATCAAGACAAAAGGCATCAACGCATTTTTCCTCCATTCCGCTTTTGCAGTCATTGCATTTGTTGTTTTTTCAGGAATTCTCCTTCTATCAAGCTACGTCATCAAAAGATACATGATGATCCAGGAAGCCATCAGCAGATTCATGGCATGCCAGCAAAGTTCAAGGGAAATCATGGAGCATTCCAATTACCTTACGGAACAGGCCCGTCTTTTTGTAACAAGCCAGAAACCAAAGTATTTTGAAACCTATCTGAAGGAATCTTCCAATTTACAGACTCAACGAAGCGCCCTGGAAAGGATCAGGTTGCGTGAAATCGACAACGAACTTTCCTACGAGGAACTCCGGGAACTTTCCATAAGCACTCTGTTCAATGAAGGCAATCTCATATACAGAGACCGAATAAACGAAAACTGCAACAATATAGTTCAGATCATAAGCGAAAACATAAGCGAAAACCTGCAGCTGAATGCAGATCAGCTTGGAAACACACTCAGAAAACTTAGGTTATGTCTATTTCTTCTTATGCTGCTCACCATCCTTTCGTTTGCTTCCCTTGTTGTACTTGTCCTAAAGCCGCTGAAGAAATTCCAGAATGCTACAAAAAAGGAAGAAAAACTTGGCATAATAGGCTTCAGTTTCCATGGACTCCCAATAAATCATATTTTCTGATAACATGTCCTCGAGGTTGCGCCATGGTATTATTTTTGAATTGTCTTCTTTTAATTGTTGGATTCATCATGCTGGTCAAAGGAGCCGACTGGTTTGTTGATTCCGCCGCAGGAATCGCACAGAAGCTTCATGTTCCGGAACTGGTGATAGGGCTTACTCTCATTGGCTTTGGAACATCCGCACCTGAACTTTCAGTATCACTTACTTCCGCATTGAAGACCGAAAGCATCGGAATAGCTATCGGCAACGTCGTCGGCAGCAACATAATGAACATAGTTCTGATTCTTGGCCTTACATCACTGCTCTGTAAAATCCCATGCCAGAAAAATTCCAGGATTCTTGACCTTCCCTACATGGTTGGTTCTACGGTTCTTTTCATCGTGCTCGGTCATGTCGGCAATGAATTCAGCAGGACAGACGGAATCATGATGATCACACTTCTTGCTCTTTACATCGCCATCCTTGTGGTTCTTTCCATCAGGCAAAGGACAAATCTTTTCGCGGAAGAAGAAGATGATGATGATGATCTGAAAGGTTTTGCCAGATGGTATAAGAAAATGAGCGACAAGATATGGTTTCTCATCGTGATGCTTGCAACAGGACTTGTTCTCATAATCTACGGAAGTGACTTTGTAGTCCGTTCTGCAACCTTCATAGCAGAATCAGTCGGTGTAAGTGAAAGAATAATCGGCCTTACAATGATAGCATTCGGTACATCCCTGCCGGAACTGGTAACTTCTGTGACTGCCGCCAGAAAGGGCAAGACGGACATTGCCATCGGCAACATAATAGGCAGCAACATATTCAACATCCTTTGCGTTGCAGGAGTGTCGGCGGCATTTGTTCCGCTTTCATTCAACGGCTTCCTTTCAGCTTCAATCATAGCATTGGGAGCCGCTGTCCTTCTCTCTCTTTTGTGCTATTTGCCGGGACATACAATCAGAAGATGGGGCGGAATCCTTATGCTTTCAGGATTTGTTTTTTACATGGCAAAACTTGCTTATGCCATCTGATTTCTGACGTCCATTACCACAGAGAAATATTATGATCAAGGAACTTTCAATCCAGATTTCACCGGAACAGGAAAACGACAGTGCAACCATCAAGGCAAAAATTTTTTCAGAATTAAGAAAAAATTCAATACCGTTTAAGCCAGATGAAACCGAATTTATATTCATGAAAAAATCCATCGACGCACGGCACAAGAACATAAAACTTTTCATGCGCTACAAGATTTATATCGGTGAAAAACCAGGTGAAGAATTTTCAAAGATGCCGGAATGGAAGAAAGCCGACGGAACAAAATCCGTGATCATCGTAGGTTCAGGTCCTGCAGGCCTTTTCGGCGCCTTGAAACTTCTGGAATACGGAATCAAACCTGTGATCATAGAGCGAGGCAGTGACACAAGCAAAAGAAAACGGGACATTGCGGCAATCAGCACAAAGGGTGTTGTAGGTTCAGATTCAAACTATTGCTTTGGCGAAGGTGGCGCCGGAACTTTCTCAGACGGAAAGCTCTACACAAGAAGCAACAAGCGAGGTGACATTTCAAGTATCCTGAAAATTTTTGCCCACTATGGCGCGGATAAAAAAATCCTTACTGACGCCCATCCCCATATCGGAACGGACAGACTTCCTGCAATCATCAATTCCATGAGGGAATTCATCATCTCCATGGGCGGTGAATTCCACTTTGACACAAAATGTACAGGACTTATAGAAGATGATGGCAAAATCTGTGGAATCAAAACAGCACTCACTACCGATGGAACTGTACGGGAATTCCGCGGCGATGCAGTTCTTCTTGCCACAGGACACAGCGCCGACGACATCTACGAAATGATCGCAAAAATTTCCCCACAATCCCTTGAGGCAAAAACCTTTGCTGTGGGAGTCCGCGTCGAGCATCCACGCACGTTAATAGATGCGATCCGTTTTCACGGCAAACCGGAGACTTCATTGGGAGCGGCTGAATACAGATTTACGACACAACAGAAAGAACGCGGAGTCTACAGTTTCTGCATGTGCCCGGGTGGATTCGTTGTTCCATCCCAGACAGGACCTGAGCAGATTGTAGTCAACGGAATGTCCGCAAGCGGAAGAAACAGCCGCTGGAGCAATGCAGCCGTAGTAGTTGAAACAAGACCGGAAGATATTCCGGGAGAATACGTCAAGCGCGCAAAGGAAAGTGGATGCGAAGCCCTTGCAGGTCTTTTGTGGCGTTCACACCTTGAAAACCTTACATACAAAAACGGCAGCGGTCAAAAGGCTCCAGCCCAGAGAATCCGCGACTTCGTTGATGGAATGGAAAGCAAGGATCTGCCTGAGACAAGTTATACTCCAGGAATTATTTCAAGCAGGCTTGACCAGTGGATTCCAAAACAGATTTCAGAACGTCTTGCCATGTGCTTCAAATACATAAACCGGGACACCATGAAAGGCTACCTATGTGATGACGGACTTCTCATCGCCATGGAAACAAGGACATCAACACCGGTCCGCATCGTCAGAAACAGGGAAACCTTTGAATGCCAGAACCTTGAAAACCTTTACCCTTGCGGAGAAGGTTCAGGATATTCAGGCGGAATCGTAAGCAGCGCCATGGACGGCGAAAATGCCTGCATAAAGATCGCTGAAAAGCTTGGATGCTGATGACGGAAAATGTAATTCTTGCCGGGGCCACAAGCGTTCCAGGCCACAATCAAATTCTTGAAGCCTTTTCATCCATAGGCATGAGAGCTACTTTCATAGAAGCCCCCTTTGTAAAAAAATACACAAGCCTAGCCGCCGGCACTCCAGTAACCTATACAGCCACGGCTCCGGCAGACTGCCTTGTCATTCCCCTGTCGGAATACTGGATCAGCCAGTGCATGAAAGAACGCCGAAAAAACATCAGCGACCGTGCGCTAAAGGCAAGCCGCTCCAAAAAGCTTTTGTATGAATTGCTTGCCGCTCACGGCGTGGCAACTCCCAAAATCTTTGACAGCCTTGCTGAGGCAAGAAGTTTTATAACTGTCGGTCCAGAAAACAAAGTAATAGTAAAACCGGAAGGACTTTTCAGCGGATATGCAGTTAAAGTTGTAGACAAAAACAACGCGGACAAACTTGATGAATATTTCATCAAGGCAAAGGACGTCCACAACAACGCAATAAAACTTTTTGGAATTCAAAACAAAGAAGCTCTGGTCACCCAAGTCGTCCCTGGCACGGAATACAGCGCGGACCTTTTCATTTGCAGGGGCAGACTGTCCCTCGTGCGCCTCAGCAAAAAAGTTGTGATGGAAATTCACGGCACGCCCTGCACGGTGATCTGCCAGCTGGTTCCATGCAGTGATGATTTTTTGAAGCAGATGGACAAGTGGTGCCGTGTGCTTTTTGACGACGGTGATGTTTCTTTTGCGCAGTTTGATTTCATTGACCGTGGCGATGGTGTTCTTGTTCCCATAGATTTTGCGTGCCGTGTAGGCGGCGGCATGACTGAACTTTTTGGTGAATGTGAGACAAACGTGTATGCCGGCGCCGTTGTGGGCAAGCAATACCAGGTGCGGGCAAGCAAGGGGTATCTTACCCAGTTGAACTATCTTCCTACAAAAAGCGGAATAATTGAAAGAGATGACTACGACCTTGCAGAAGGAAATCAGTTCATCTACAAGCACAAGGGAGACTTCGTCCCTGAATGTCCATCAAGCGTCGCAAGCAGGATTGCCGTCGTAATAAAAAAAGCTCCTCTTGCAACCGTGGCGGATGCAGAGAAGCTTCTTATCGGCGATGAACGAATCAAATTCTGGAAAAAGAAATGACACATCCTCGTCATTACGAGCTTGGCTGCTTCAGCAGATAGGCGAAGTAATCCACATGGCAGTTAAGCAAAGACATCCGTGGATTGCCGCGTCGCTATGCTCCTCGCAATGACTGATGTAATGATAATTCATTTCAAAATGTTTTCAAAACTTTCCTTTTTACAGAGTGCAGTAACATAAGGACGGCCAAGGAGAACATTTGTCACACCGTAGCTCCGGGCTTTTTCAAAATCAGCTTTTGTACGGATTCCGCCGTCGACCCAGATTTCACCACAATTGCTTCTTATTTCATCCGCATGAGCGGCAAGAAATTCTGCAACGCTTCCCGTTCTTGTCGGAACACGGCCTCCATGATTTGAAATGAATGCAACATCAGGTTTAAGTTCGCGGACAAGCTCAAGATCTTCATCAGTAAAAATCCCCTTGATTACAAAAGGTATGTTTTTAGCAGCCAGGAACTTCTGAACCTCACGAAGGTTTTCCACGGATTTTTTTTCAAGGTGGGCCGCATTCCTCATGGTAAGGATATTGTAGGCATCAATATCGATTCCGCAGGATTCGGCTATCTCTTCCGCCCATTCCATGCGCTCAAGAATTTTTTTATTTTCGTATGGCTTTATGAAAACCGCAGCTTTCTTTTCGACAGATTTTACGGCCTCAATTCCCCAAAGCAGTTTGCAATCCGGAGTCCCGTCTCCTATGGAAATGGCAGTTCCACTTTCCGCACAGGATTTCATCATGTCAAAGTAATATTGCCTTTCACCATCATAGCCCATGTTCTGTTCAGCTCCAGTCATGGGTGCAAGTCTTAAGATGGTTTTGCTGTCAGCAAATGGGCCCGATTGAATTTTTTTCCATCCATCGCAATTGAGAATGAAATTTTTATTGCCATCTTCTCCGCCCATACCAGGCAGCTGGTTGATGCATCCACGGCCAAGGCACACGGAACAAAAGCGGCATTTGAATTCTGACATGATATGTTTCCTCTCTATTATCAGTACTTACAGACCTGCATCGCAAATTTCAGGCGGCAAATGATTTCATTCTTCAGCTTAAGGTTCCGATGACAGTCTCATCACTTGAAGAACTTGATGACCAGGATTTTCTGTTTCCACCGTCATCATCGTCGTCATAGCTTACCTGGGTCTTTGCAACTTTTTTCTGAGCCCCCCGTTTTTTGGGAAGTACCAGGAATCCAAAAATGCTTCCACAGATTCCGCCTATGACTTCAATGAGTACGCCGACAATCTGCTGCAATCCGTTTCCTCCAGTACTGCCTTTTGCATTTCTGTAGATTTCAAATGAAAGGAAAAGCACAAACACAAGAAGACATGAAACCGGTATCCTTTTTTTTGTGAGCTCAGTCAGGGAAACAAGAACAGCCATCATGAAAACCACACAGCCAGCTCCTGCAACCGGAACCGTTGAAATGCATGCAGTAAGCACACCGGTAACAAGCACGGTTATGAACATCATCAAGGCAAGCATAACACTTCCGTAACGTTCCTCAAGAATCTGTCCAAGCAGCAGGATCATTACTAGATTCGAAAAAAACATTTCCCATCCTGAATTTCCAAAAACGAAAAGAAAGAGTCCTGCGAAATCTGAAGGCGATTTGAAATTGAACGGAACTGCGGATATCTTGGATCCGTGACACAAAAACACAGTGGAACACAATTTTCCCTTGAGTGCAAATACATCAAGAAGAAATACAATGGAAGCGGCAATCACAAACGTAACTGTCACTGGAAAATCATAGGTCAATTTAGGTGAGCTTTTCTTTGCCATACTTATTTATCGGCTAAAAAACCTATCTACAAGAATTTAATTGAACAACTTATAATAGAGGTTTATAATTAATACTGTAGAAACTTAAATAGGACTAAAGAAATTGACCTCCGAAGCTGTTCTTGAGAAGATTTTGACTTCTCTTGGTGCCTACTACAACATCAACCACTGCAATGATGCAGAATTCCTCTATGCTCGCTGCGACTATTTTGAACACGCGGAAAATTTTGTCGTTTCAAGAAAAGCAAATCTATGGTCAGCCGATTCGGAAGAGTTCATGTACATTTTCAAAGTTTCATTTCTCACAAAGGAGATTTTTGAATCTTCAATACACTACGTAAAATCCGATTGGGAAAAACACGCCCACATTTGCCCTGGCCACATGTACACCTACATCACACCCATTTTCATCTGTGACAAGGCGGAACCCATGGCAGCAAAGTTGCTTCGCAAATTCCGCAGATACAAAAGTTACAGATTCAGTTTCTGGGGATGGTCGGAATTTCATACTGCACTAATTGAATGCGGAGAGAACAAAATCATTACAAACAGAAGCGGAAAATGCGTAAGAAAATCACTTGGGAGAATAATTCATAATTATTAATTGTAAATTGTTTTTGGAGGTAATATATGAACACATTATTGCTGCTTGTTATCTGTGTTGCAGTTCTTGCATGCGGATACATCTTCTACGGAAGATGGCTTTGCAAACAGTGGGGTGTAGGAGAAGGAAACAATCCAACTCCAGCACATGAACTTGAAGACGGTGTAGACTATGTCCCGGCAAAGGCTCCGGTTCTCATGGGGCACCACTTCTCATCTATTGCAGGTGCAGGTCCTATCACAGGTCCTATCGGTGCTGCAATTTTCGGTTGGGTTCCAGTAACTCTCTGGATTCTCATTGGCGGTATTTTCTTTGGCGGCGTCCATGACTTTGGTGCCCTTTACGCATCTATCCGCCACAAGGGACAGTCCATCGGTGAAATCATCAACGCAAACATGAGCAAGAGAGCAAAGAAGCTTTTCGTAACTTTCTCTTACCTTACACTCATTCTCGTTGTTGCAGCTTTTGCATCAATCGTTGCAGGAACATTCAAGGCAACTTTCAAGGATGGTGCTCTTGATGTAGCAGCTTCAAGCGCAAATGCATCAGTAGCAATGGTTTCATTGATGTTCATCGTAGTTGCAATCATTTTCGGTTTTGCAGTTTACCGCCGCGGAGCTTCAATGCTCGTTTCAACAATCCTCGGCGTGGCTGCAATCGTTGCTTGTATGGCAATCGGTATGAACTGGCATCCAATCTACCTTAGCGGAACAACTTGGATGATCATCATCGGTATCTACATCACAATCGCTTCGGTTACACCAGTCTGGATTCTTCTTCAGCCACGTGACTACCTTTCATCATTCCTTCTTTATGCAATGCTTTTTGTTGCATTTGTTGGAGTTGTAGGTGCTCATCCAAACATTGACGCTGCAAGTTTCCCGGCATTTGCTTCAGCTCCTGGAAAACCAATTTTCCCTATCCTCTTTACAACAGTTGCATGTGGTGCAATTTCCGGCTTCCACTCTCTTGTTTCTTCAGGAACAACTTCTAAGCAGCTTGATAAAGAAAAGGATGCAAAGCCTATCGCTTACGGTGGAATGCTTCTTGAATGCGTACTTGCAGTTCTTACACTCTGTGCAATTGCCTACGCACGCCAGACAGGCCACACAAAGGGTGCAACAGACATTTTCGCCGGTGGTATTTCTGCCATGTGTGCAAAGATTCCAGGATGTGCAGGACTTGAAAACATTCTCTACACATTGCTCGTTCTTACATACTCAGCATTCTGTCTTACTTCCCTTGATACAGCTACTCGCCTTGCACGCTTCATGTTCCAGGAATTCTGGCTTGAACCGGGACAGACAGCAAAGGACATCAACAGCGGATGGAAGAAGGTTATGGTTAACCCAGTATTTGCAACAGTTCTTACTGTAGTTCTCGGCATTGCCCTTGGTCTTACAGGCTGGCAGAAAATCTGGGGACTCTTCGGGGCATCTAACCAGCTCCTTGCAGGTATCGGTCTCCTTGCAGTTGCAACATGGCTCGGAAACATCGGAAAGAACAACAAGATGTTCCTTGCTCCTATGGCATTCATGGTTGTTGTAACAATCTCTTCACTTACAATCACATTGATTGGACAGGTTAAGATTATTGCAGCAGGTGGTGCAGACTGGGGTCCATATGCTCAGGTTATCCTTGCAGCATTCATGATCATTCTTTCTGTAATCCTTGTAATCGAAGGCGTTACAACCCTTGCAAAGAAAAAGACAAACGCATAATTTCCCCTGCTGATGAACAGAAAAGGCCTTGGATTTCTCCAAGGCCTTTCCTGTTATATCTAGGAATCAAAAAGAACGCTTTCGCCCAGCCCCTGACCGCAAGTAGACAAGTCCATGCAAAAAGTCCCAGGTCCGCTGACCGCAAAGAGGCAGGATCCCTGAGCGCAGTCGAAGGATCCGCATGCCCGTTTACCGTTTTATCATGCCTCCTTTTTAAAATCCATTGCAATACAAAAAGTGTTACAGGCATAATTACATCTGGAATTATTATCACTACATTTCCTGAATTAAAATTTGACTCGAAAATCATTTCTTTAATGTGAAAGATAGCTGCCCCCAAAAGAAACACTGAAAACGGAATCGTTGTTGCAATCCATAATCCATCCCTAAACCAATAATACAATATGCCGCAGATTCCAATTCCCAAGGAAACAAGGCCCAGTTCCTTCTGGAAACCATTAGATCCCCAGCCAATGGACAAAGCCACCTGTTCACTCAAAATTACATGACCAATAAAATTGAATATCGTAACTATTCACCACAAAAAATTTACAAAAAATCGACATTACCCACTGTTTAAAG